>Ga0207684_10005794_pt1 | contig 11329 bp, 7 predicted proteins | sample KBSK5501metaG_FD_184342 | JGI IMG/M metagenome (GOLD analysis project Ga0207684, IMG submission 184342) | Corn, switchgrass and miscanthus rhizosphere microbial communities from Kellogg Biological Station, Michigan, USA - KBS K5-50-1 metaG... | ecosystem: Host-associated > Plants > Roots >... | reverse complement strand
AGGGCCCCGGATACACAGCCGCGGCCTGCGGCATTCTGCGATGAAATCCAGTGTCGAAAACAGCGACTTGGGGAACCGGACCTAGCAGCTTTTCAATGACCTCAATACCTTCGAGTTCGGCGCGATTATGGAGCGGAGCGAAAGCAGAAACCTTGGCAATTCCCGATTTCACTTCGGAAGTGAGCAGAACCGGTTCTTCGTATTTCGGGCCGCCATGCACTACGCGGTGTCCGACAACATCAATCTCAGTACGTGACGTAACGGTAAGCGTCTTGCCACCCCACAAAGTGCTCAGTAAATGCTCAACGGCCCCCGCACGCGATGCGACTTGCACTTGATCCTTTTGTACAACTCCGCGCGCGCTTTTGACCTCAGCTTCCGCGACCCCGTCGTGCCACTCAATCTTGCCTTCCCAGAGTGGAGTAGGCGGATCGTCAGGAAGAGTCTCGCCAATCTCGTACAGGGAACTCTTCTGGCTGCTGGAACCCGAATTGAGCACGAGGATCTTCATTCTTCAGTAAGGCCACTTCCAGTTCTTCACCTCCGGCATATCGTCACCGTGCTCGCGCGTGTAACGTTTGTGCTCCGCCAGTCTGTTTCGCAGGAACTGCTGGAAGTGGGCACCGACGCGCTGCAATTTCGGAACGCGGTCCACGGCATCACCTGCCAGGTGAAAGCGATCCAGGTCATTCATGACGGTCATATCGAAAGGAGTGGTGGTAGTGCCCTCTTCTTTATAGCCGCGCACATGGAAATTGTCGTGACCATGTCGGCGATAGCACAGCCGATGAATGAGCCACGGATAACCGTGATAGGCGAAGATCACCGGTTTGTCGGTAGTGAACATGGAATCAAATTCGGAATCAGAGAGTCCGTGGGGATGTTCGCTCTGTGGCTGTAGAGTCATCAGGTCCACGACGTTAACGACGCGAATCTTGAGATCGGGAAAATGCTGCCGCAGAAGGTCAACCGCAGCCAGCGTTTCCAGAGTCGGCACATCGCCGGCGCAGGCCATCACGACGTCCGGTTCGCTGGCCTCATCCGTGCTGGCCCAGGACCAGATGCCGATGCCAGTCGTGCAGTGTGCGATGGCGGCGTCCATGTCGAGCCACTGCAACTCCGGCTGTTTGCCAGCGACAATCACGTTCACATAGTGGCGGCTGCGCAAACAGTGATCAGCCACGGAAAGCAACGTGTTGGCATCCGGCGGCAAATACACCCGGGTAATGTCGGCCTTCTTGTTCATCACGAAATCAATGAAACCTGGGTCTTGATGAGTGAAGCCGTTGTGATCCTGCCGCCAGACGTGCGAAGTCAGAAGATAATTCAGCGAAGCAATGGGACGCCGCCACGGGATGTCCCGTGTGGTCTTGAGCCATTTGGCATGCTGATTGAACATCGAATCCACGATGTGGATAAAGCCCTCGTAGCAGGAGAAGAACCCATGGCGGCCCGTGAGCAAATAACCCTCCAGCCAGCCCTGACACATGTGCTCACTCAGTACCTCCATCACCCGTCCCTCTGGCGACAAGTGCTCATCAACCGGAAGAACCGGTTCCATCCACACCTTATCAGTGGTCTCATACACAGCATCGAGGCGGTTGGAGGCGGTTTCATCGGGGCCGAATACACGGAAGTTTGCGTGCTCCAGATTCAGTTTCATCACATCGCGCAGGAAAGTGCCTAATACTTTGGTGGATTCTGCGGTCTTCGTGCCTGGCTTGGGGACTGAAACGGCGTATTCGCGGAAGTCCGGCACCAGCAGGTCTTTCAGAAGTAGCCCGCCGTTGGCATGCGGGTTCGAACCCATGCGCCGCTCACCATTAGGAGCTAGTTCCGAAAGTTCTTCAATTAGCTTACCGTTATCATCGAACAACTCTTCCGGGCGATAACTCTTCATCCAATCTTCGAGAACTGCCAAGTGTTCCGGCTTGGTATCCAGATCGGCTACCGGCACCTGATGCGCGCGCCACGTGCCCTCGACTGGCTTGCCGTCCACAAATTTCGGTCCGGTCCAGCCTTTCGGAGTACGCAAGACGATCATGGGCCAGACTGGAAGCCCGGACGATCTCTTGCTGCGGGCCTCACGCTGGATGGCTCGGATTTCTTCGATCACCGCGTCGAGCGTGGCCGCCATGAGCTGATGCATGGGTTCCGGGTCGTCTCCTTCCACAAAGTAGGGTTTATAGCCGTAGCCCGTGAAGAGCTGAGTTAGCTCTTCGTCTTTGAGACGGCCAAGCACGGTTGGGTTCGCGATCTTGTAACCGTTCAAGTGCAGGATGGGAAGCACGGCCCCGTCGCGTACCGGATTGAGAAATTTGTTAGAATGCCAACTGGTGGCGAGCGGTCCGGTTTCGGCCTCGCCATCGCCCACGACGCAGCAAGCCACAAGATCAGGATTGTCGAAGACCGCGCCGTAAGCATGTGCCAGAGAGTAGCCCAGTTCTCCGCCTTCGTGTATGGAGCCAGGCGTCTCAGGCGCGTCGTGGCTGGGTATGCCTCCGGGGAAGGAAAACTGCTTGAACAATTTCCTCATTCCCTCTTCGTTTTGTTGAATGCTCGAATAAAGCTCGGTGTATGTGCCTTCGAGGTAGGCGTTCGCCACTATGCCGGGTCCGCCATGTCCCGGACCGCAAACGTAAATAACGTTGCGATCGTACTTCTTGATCAAGCGATTGAAGTGCACGTAGATAAAGTTCAGTCCGGGCGTCGTACCCCAGTGACCGAGCAACCGAGGCTTCACGTGCTCAAGTTTTAGAGGTTCACGCAGCAACGGGTTAGCGTACAGGTAGATTTGCCCGACCGAGAGGTAATTGGCCGCGCGCCAGTAGGCGTGCATCTTGCGCAGCTCTTCTGGAGAAAGTGGCTGGTTAGAGACGGAAAGACTAGCACGATCGGCAGTTGCCACGGGAGTCATAGAAATTCCCTTTCATGCTTACTTGTTCGTTTGGATTCGGCATTGAGAAACGTGTCCTATTTATTCTTGCGGTTATGCAATCCTTTTCTGTTATTTAGCCTGTGGGCTTGGAGTCAACGGTTCGGACTGGAAGTTGGGTTGTGCCAGCCTCCAGGCGGAGTCACGCGCTCGACTTCGTCAGGGCCCCATGTGTTGGGCGCATACTGATAAATCGGCGTGCTCTTTTTCAGTACTGGATCCACGATTCGCCACGCTTCTTCCACGTAGTCCTCGCGGGCAAACAGCGTACTTTCCCCTGTCATCGCCGCTCCCAACACACGTTCATAAGCGTCCATTTCATCGGCGCGCGGAGAGCGGCTGGCCACCATTTCGCCGGTTTGGAGCGAGAGCCCTTCGCCTGGAGCCAGCGACATCATTCCCATGGCGATCGTTACCTCGGGACTCAGGCGGAGGCGGAGGTGGTTCTCTGTCAAGACACTGTCGGGAATCAGCGTAGGAGGCTTGCGAAACTTGCCGATAATTTCGGTGCAGGTTACAGGCAAACATTTGCCGGCCCGGATGTAGAAAGGGACTCCTCTCCAGCGCCAGGAATTGATCTCCAATTTCAGGGCGGCGAAGGTTTCGGTCTGCGAGTCCTTGGGAACGCCGTTTTCATCTCGGTAACCGCGGAACTGGCCGCGTATCAGGTTCTTCTCTTCGATGGGCGGAATCGCTTTCAGTACTTTCACTTTCTCGTCGCGCACAGACTCGCTGTCGGACCGAACCGGTGGTTCCATCGCCAGATTCGACAACACCTGAAATAAATGGTTCTGGATCACGTCGCGAATCGCTCCAGTCTGGTTGTAGAACCCTCCTCGGCCTTGCACCCCGAAGTCCTCGGCCATGGTAATCTGCACGCTCTCAATGTAAGTGCGATTCCAAAAGGCTTCCGCGAACGCGTTCGCGAAGCGGAAGACCAGCATGTTGTTTACTGGCCGCTTACCGAGGTAGTGGTCAATGCGGAAGATGTCTGCTTCGTCGAACACCCCAAGCAAGACATTGTTGAGGTCCCGCGCTGAGGCCAAGTCATGCCCGAAGGGTTTTTCGACGATGACCCGCGCACCTTTGGCGCAATTCGATTCCGCTAGCTGTTTCACGACGGTTTCAAACAAAACAGGCGGGATTGCCAGGTAATGCGCCGGACGATGCGCGTCCTTAAGCTCTTTGCGGAGCGCTGCGAAAGTCGCCGGGTCCTGGTAGTCACCGTCAACGTAGCGCAGCAATCCGGTCAACTTTTCGAAAACCGCAGGATCGACTCCACCGTGTTTCTCCAGGCTGTCGTGCGCTCGCGCGCGAAGTTGATCCAGATTCCATCCGGCTTTGGCTACACCGACCACGGGCACATCAAGATGTCCGCGCTTCATCATCGCTTGCAGCGCCGGGAAAATCTTCTTGTAAGCCAGGTCACCGGTTGCACCGAAGAAGACCAGAGCGTCGGAATGCGGATTGCTCATACGCTATTCCTTTCAAGCGGCAGCTTCTGAAGCTTCTTGTAGTGGGCGGCGAGGCCCTTCCAAGCCTTGCACTTAGTGAGTGGTTTGGTGGTCGCTTTCATACTTGTGACAGTTTCGTTTCCGTTCTGCGACTGGATCGGGTTCGCGTGCCTTGATGTGAATGGCGTTTTGCAGAAGTGGAACTTTTCTCGGCAAAGGCTTTCTTCCATAGGCGAAATCCTCCAAGAAATGCGTTAGCATTATCTCCTTCGCGGCAACCTCCGGGCAACTTTTTAAGCTTCCGGACGTTGCCTCCTCCGAGCACCACGTCGTCGGGTTCGAGGGCGGCAACCAGGCGCTTTACAGCATCGGTGACATAATGCCGCCATTTTTTCTTGCCATGCTTCTCCAATCCGCGAATCCCAACGTAGTCCTCAAAGGTAGCCTTCTTGTAAGGCAAGTGTCCTAACTCCATGGGCTCGGCGATGCCATCCACAATCATCGCGGACCCAAGGCCAGTCCCCAGTCCCAGGAACAGCATCTTGCCGCCCTTGTAACTTCCCAAGGCCTGCATGGCGGCATCGTTCAACACCTTGACCGGGCATTTGAATGCCGCTTCGAAGTTGAACCCGCCCCATCCTTTTCCAAGATTCCACGGTTCCGAAACAGGTCGGTTCCGAAGGACTGGTCCCGGATAACCGATGGATACGACGTCGTAATTCCAGTCCGCCACGAGTTTTCGAACTCCGGAGACCATCCGTTTCGGTGTCAGCGCCGGCCCGGAATCAAACTCTCGATGAACGTCCTGGCCCGTAGCCAAGACCTTGACGTGAGTTCCACCGATATCAATAACCAGCACGTTCATGATGAGTTCACCAGTCCGCATTTGCCATTATCATTCATATTTTTGATCGCCGGATCGATTCAGTCAGCCACATGACGGGTATCGTTCCACAACCGGATCACCGGCTGGGATAAGCTGTGCTCGTAGCCGAGCACACTTACGCTTGCTGTGTTCAACATAAAAAATCTCCCAGCGGCGGGTTCGAGCCCGAGCCAGCGCGCAGCGAGCACTCGCAGAAAATGCCCACTCGAAAAAATCAGCACATCGCCCTTGATCGCGCGCACCCGGCTCACAACGCGATCGGCCCGCGCGCCAACGTGATCCGGCAATTCTCCACCGGGACAGCCATCGCGGAACAATTGCCAGTCGGGACGCTCCTTATGGATCTCGACCGTTCGGCGACCTTCGTAATCCCCGTAGTTCCATTCGACCAGGTCGCGATCGACGTCGGCTACGGCTCCGAAGCCGGCCAGTTCGCAGGTGCGAGCAGCGCGCTGCAAGGGACTCGTAAGGACCTTCGCAAAGGTGAGTCCGACCAACCGTTCGCCGAGACGGCGGGCATTGTGTTCACCACGCTCCGTCAGCGGCAGATCGGTAAGTCCCGTATGTTGTCCCGTGATACTCCAGGCGGTCTCCCCGTGCCGCGCCAGATAAATCGCTGGTAGGACTGTTGATTTCATTGAACGCCTACTTGCCAGTTTTGACCTTCCCACTGTTGATCGCGCTTCCAAAAGTTGGTGAATTTAAACACCGAGCCTGCCGGCCACTCCGCCGTAGGAAAATCCGCAAACCAGAGGTCCAGTCCACTCTCATGGGTAGTGTCCGACCGGTTGGTGCGCGCCCAGTCATCCGTTGACCAAACGATGGTAGCCTCCGCAGCGAGGATAATCCGCAGTATTTTGCCGCGAGCTACACGCTGTAAGCGATGGCGGAGACTCCAGATCTCGTGCCGGCTCTGCACTGGGTTAACTACATAGCGTTGGAATGCGGGTTCGACTCGATCAAAGCAGACGCCGTCATGACGGCTGCGCACGAGTGAAATATATTCGGCGTGTGACCAACAAAGTGGCATGGCCGCGCCCGTTGCGGAACCGCGTTTCATATTGCCGTCCTGCAAGTCCTCAGCGTCCCAAAGCTGTTCGCTGATCATCCCACCCTGGTTGGCAAACTTTTCCAGCGACTTGATAAACGGCAGCGGATCGCGTCCGGCAGCCAGTTCGTAATGGCCGCGTTCTCCTGTCAAAATCGGCCAGCAGCGGCCCACGCCCGTCCCATCGAAAGCACTGCCGTCGTCTTTCTGCCCATAGCCATCATGATTGTAGCGACGCCAGCCCGGGCCTTGCGGCAAGTCGTGTTTGAGCACGCGGTCGATCACTTCAATTGAATCGCGCACGATCGAATCGCTCGCACTGCGAATGCCGAGCCGCACAAGGTGAAGAAAATCGCCGCCGACCACGTTCCGCGCGGGATGCGGGCCGCCGCCGTTCGCGAGTTGGATCATCGTTGTATTCGGATCGGCGTGGGAGTCCGGCACGTCAGGGTCGGTTGGATTGATGCGGATGAAGTGACGGGGAAAACCCTCGACCAGATCGCCCTGTGTTGTGACCGTCCACTCTTCGATGTGGGCGGCCAACCAGTCAGCATACACTAAAATGAAATCGGCAAGTTTCGGGTTGCGACGTTCGCTGCAGGCCTCGGCGACGCAGACAAGGCCGGCGATTACCGTTGCGAGCGTCGAAGGTGAGTAGCCGGCGTTTTCCTCCCATCGGTCCTGGCCGGTGACCGGTCCTTGCAGGATGAGATATGCGGCGGCACGCTGAATCATCACGCGCGGATCGAACAGACCGATCGCCACGCCCTGCTTGTACAAACGCCACGCTAACAGGATCGGAGCGGCAATTTCGTCAAGCTGCAAGCCAGACCAATATGCGGTGCCGTCGAGCCAGCTGTTTTGTGGAAAGCTGCCGTCTTTCCGCTGAATGGCAGCGAGCCAGATCAAAGCGCGCAGCGGCGTGCCAGTTTGGCCGGTCGCGAGAAGCGCGGTCGCGCTCTGCACCAGGTCTCGGGTCCAAACGAGGTGATAACCGCCGCGATCATTATCGGCCTTGGTCTCACCCCAAGGGATGCTGAGGGACGCGACTAGCGCGCCTTGAAAAAGTTTGTCTTCATGGGCCAGCAACACGCAACGGCTCAGCCGGTACATTCCGCCGCCATCGGAAGTGTTATCGCTGAAGTCGAATTTGGGATTCACGACCGCGCGCTGCCACTGCCGGACATAACCCTGGCGGTGCAACTCAAACGGTTCCGCCAGCGATAGGAGCAGCTTGGCCGCGGTACTCTGGTAGCTGCCACCACACGCAATGGCGACTGTGAATTCACCGCTGCCGGGTAATTCGATTTCTCCGGTCAGCGCGATGTTGCCCCTGTCGGCAGTGCGGAACTCCCAATCCATTTTGAAATTGCTCATCAAATCCTGCCAGCCATCGCTAGCGCCAACGTAACCGACGGAACGGCGAGCAAATTCGGGGCTGCAGCCGACGATTAGGTGAACGTCTTCGCGTTGTGCGTGAATCAATTTGCTGGCGCTGATTTCACAACATCGGGCGGAGTTACCTGCCCCATGGGGAGCTACCAGCGCATAAAGGCGCAGCTTCCCGAGCAGCGATTCATCGAGTATTTCGACCTTGGTGTGCACGAGCAGCACTGATCGATGCGGATCCGTGAGGACGTGTTTTATGAGCCGGTAGCGGCCGCTGGGCTCCGAATTCGTCAGACGATAAAGGAGGCAATCGCGCTCCGGGTATTCGACCAGGTGATTCAGGTCGCGCTTTTCCTCGTGGCAAAACGTTTCGCCATCACTGATGAGAAACTCAAAGTCGCGCGTGTGCGGTTGATCGACACATGGATAGTAGATCTCATTGATGATGCCGTGACTAAGCGTGAACCACAGGCGGCAACTGGTGTGATAGGCCGTACCGACTCCTTCTTTCGCGCTCGAAGTCCAGCGCGGCTCGATTCCAGGCGCACCAAACGCCACTAAATTCTCAGACGGATTCATCTTTGACTCATCCGGGTCGTTCAATTTCGGCCACAATCCGGGATACGAAGCCATTGCGGCTGTTCTCGTGCGCTTCCGGCAAATGCGCTACTGCTTCGTTCCACTTCTCTTCATGTTTGACTTGAACCAATCGAATCTTTTCTGTTTGCGGATCGCCTCCGTAATTCCATTGAGCGAGTCGCCTGGTTGTACCACGTTTTTAGCAATGAGTAGTTACTCTTTCTTTGTGTCGGATCCGAATAATTATTTCTTCGCCACTGTAGGACTGGGTGAAGGAGACGGCGTCGCGGCGACGTGGACCGTTGTTCCGGTGGTAAGAGAGTCCGAAGGATTGACGATTACCTTGTCAGAGTCAGAGATGCCGCTCAGGATTTCTGATTGAACGCCGAAGTCGCGCCCTACCTTGACGTCACGAAGCTGCACAACGCCCTTGGCGTCTACGACGCCAACTTGCACACTTTTGCCGCGAAATATGAGTGTGTTATCAGGTAAAGTAACCAGCTTTCCTAAAGCAACCTCTGGCACACGGACGGTGGCGTAGCTCCCAGGCAGAATCTCGTTCTTCGAATTTTCGACCTGTAACTCAACAAGCATGGTCCGGGAATCCGGGGAGACGGCTCCCGACGTGGAGATCACTTTGCCAGGATACGTCTTTGCGCTTTCCGCGCCGACCTGAACGTTGAAGGTCTCTCCCACCGCGATGTTGGCTGCGTCCTCCTGGGGGATACGGAAATAAACTCGCAGAGGATCTGTTTGTTGAATGTGAAACATTTCGAAGCTCGTATTGTTCGCGGTAATCAGGTCGCCCACGTTCACGTTACGGACTGTGATGATACCAGCGAACGGCGCGGTCACACGTTTGAAGGCGACTTCCTGTTCGAGGAAACGAAGATTGGCCGCAAATGCTTCGGTGTTGGCCTGGTTCGTGCCCTGCGAAGTGTCGGTGTTCTCGGCATCAAGTTGGGAGACGACACCTTGTTTATATAACTCCTGCCATTTCGTGTTCGTCTTTTTGGCCTGTTCCAAATTTCTTTTCGCTAGCACAGCCTGCGACTGGGCTTGCGCGAGCTGCTGATCGAGGTCAGGTGTGTCGATCTCGGCGAGCAACTGGTCTTTCTGGACGTGCGCGCCGATATCCACGAGCCAGTCTTTTAGGTATCCATTCACTCGCGCGAAGATAGATGCTTCCTGCCACGGTTTGACTTCAGCTGGTAAGTTAAGCCCACTTCGCGGTGTGGTAGCGGTTGGTGAAACCACGGCCACGGTCGGGATCGCCAACTCCTTAGTATCAGCCGCAGCTGTTTGCCGCTGCCGCACCTGCGGAACAAAGCCACCGACTAATGCGATCAGAAGTAATGCCCCGCCTGACATCAGGATAAAGCGATGTCTTTGGCGAGCTCGGACGGGGCCTGTTTTATGTTCGTCGGAGCTAACGCTGTCGGTAGGAGTAGTTGTGCTCATGTATAGAGGGATGTGTTTAGGTTGCGGAAACGGCCTCCTCAAGGATCGTTGATGGAACATTTTCTTTCGGTTCTGCCTTGGCATTGCCGGCTGCTTGGCGGTGCAACAGGCTGAATACCACAGGCACAAAAAGTAGCGTCGCGACGGTTGCGAGCATGAGACCGCCAATGACCGCGCGCCCGAGTGGCGCGTTCTGCTCGCCGCCTTCACCAAGACCAAGCGCCATTGGTAACATTCCGATGATCATCGCCGTCGCTGTCATGATCACTGGACGCAAGCGGCCGGTGCCGGCTTCCCATGCTGCTTTCAGCGGATCCATTCCTTCCTGGAGGTGGGTGCGGGCAAAGGTCACCACTAGAACAGAATTAGCAGTGGCGACGCCGAGACACATGATCGAGCCCATCATCGCTGGAACGCTTAAAGTTGTGCTCGTAACATGCAGCCCCCAAATCACGCCCGCGAGCGCACCGGTCAATGCCGTTAAAATAATGAATGGGTCGAGCCAACTTTGGAAATTTACAACGAGCAGTAAATAGATCAGCGCAATCGCCATCAACATTCCGATGCCCAATCCGAGAAAGCTGGAACTCATCGTCGATGCTTGTCCCCGCAGAACAATGCTGACGCCTTGCGGCGCGGTCTTCTGGGCCTGCGCAACGATAGGCCTAATGTCACTTAGCACCCCACCGAGATCTCTGCCTCCAACTCCGCCGTAAACATCGACCACCGGGATGACGTTATAGTGCGTGTAGATGGGTTGGCTGGTGATCCGTGTTACGTCAGTAACGTTATCGAGGATCTGACCGTTGCCTGTTCCAGGTTTTGAGGCACTAAGTGGTATCGACCTTAGCTCAGAAAGCGTAGTCGTCTGACGCTCCGGGACCCTCACATTGACGAGATATTGGACGCCAGTGGTGTAATCGAGCCAGTAGGTCGGTGTCACCTGGCTGCTACCGCTCAAAGAGAGCAGGACGGAACCGGCAACATCCCGCTCGCTGAGCCCGAGCTCCATCGCCTTTGTTCGATCGACGTTGAACTCGAATCGCTGCAAGTCGTTAGGCTGCTGAACCCGCACATCAACGGCCCCGCGAACCTGACGGATTTTTTGAGCTATGGAATTCGCGACCTTTTGGTCGACCGTTTGATTTCGTCCGACAACTTGAATATCCAGCGGCGCTGGAAGTCCGAAGTTAAGCGTTTGGCTGACGATGTCGGCCGGCAGGAAGTAAAAAGTTGTCCCGGGGAAGGCGCGATTCAAGCTGAGACGCAGGTTGCGAACGTAATTCGCTGTCGGCTTGTGATTGGGTTTCAATGAAACCAGAATATCGGCGTCGGCCGGCCCTGATATTCCACTGTCGTTGTAGCTCAAATTGATGCCCGAAACCGGAAGCCCGATGTTATCAAGTATACCTTCGAGCTCATTCGCGGGAACTTGATGACGAATGGCGGCTTCCACTTCGTCAACCAGCTTGGCCGTTTGCTCGATCCGCGTCCCGGTCGGCGCCCGCACGTGCAATCGAAACGTGCCTGCGTCCACCGCGGGAAAGAAATTTTGCCCGAGAAAGGGAACGAGCAGC
>Ga0207684_10005793_pt1 | contig 11332 bp, 12 predicted proteins | sample KBSK5501metaG_FD_184342 | JGI IMG/M metagenome (GOLD analysis project Ga0207684, IMG submission 184342) | Corn, switchgrass and miscanthus rhizosphere microbial communities from Kellogg Biological Station, Michigan, USA - KBS K5-50-1 metaG... | ecosystem: Host-associated > Plants > Roots >... | reverse complement strand
GTATCAGCAACAGAGTGTTGACCTGACTTCGACTCGTCGGGTACGGTCTCCGGGGAGAAGCCGACCTGACCTGGTTTCTGCTCTCGCTCGGCGCGGCGCTCACCCAGGCCGTGCAGTTCGCGGTCGTCAAGGGGCGCGCGCGGGAGATCCCGCCGCTGGTCATCGTCGCCTGGACGCAGGCGGTGGCGTGCGCGGTGTGGGTCCTCTTCTTCCTCGGCTCGGGCCATCCCTTCACCGCGCCCGGACCCGCCTGGCCCTCCATCGCCGCGTCCTGCGTGCTCGTGCTCGGGATGAGCGGCCTGCTCGCGCGCGCCAGCGCGCGCGGTGACATCTCGATCGTCGGGCCCATCCTCGCGCTGAGCCCGGTGTTCACCGTGGTGCCGGATGCCGTGCTCTCCGGCGGGCTGCCGAGCGCGCTCGGGTGGATCGGCCTCACCCTGTCCCTGACCGGGACGGTCAGCCTCTCGGGGGCCGCCGGCGCCGGCCGCGCGGGGAGGCTTCGCGCCCTACTCGCGCGCGGCGACGCCCTCGACGCCCTGGGCGCGGCCGTTCTTCTGGGCTTCCTGGCCGCGGTGGACCGCTGGGGCGCGCTGGCCCTCGGGCCGCCGAGCTATCTGGTGTGCTCGCACGGCGCGACCGCCGTGCTCACCACGCTCATCGCGCTCGCAACCACGCCGCACGGGCTTGCCGAGAGCTTTGCCCCGCGCAACCTGGTCACGGTGCTGAGCCACGGGCTCCTCGGTGTCACCGGCACCGGTATGCAAACCTCGGCGCTCACCATGGCGCCCGCCGCCTACGTGAATGCGATCCGCCGCATGTCCGCGATGCTCGCGGTTCTCCTCGGCCGCGCCCTCTTCGGCGAGCCCGACTTGGCCCGCCGCCTCCTCGCCGCCCTCCTCGCCTGTGCCGGCGCCGCCTGCCTCTTGCTGGCCAAGTAACGGGGTCAGGTCTTACATTCCAACATTTCAGTCGTGCCAGGCGTACGCGCGCGCGGCGAGCGAGTCCCGTCGTCGGGGTTGCCCTGCCGGGGCAACCCCGACGCCACCCGCCCGTCACGGCGTCTCGGCGCCTCGCACGTCAACACTCGCCGCGAAATGTCGGAATGTAAGACCTGACCCCTAGTAGAGGTGGCAGGCGACGAGGCGGTTGGACTCGGAGCGGAGGCGCGGCTCCTCGACGGCGCAGCGGGCCATCGCGTGCGGGCAGCGCGGATGGAAGCGGCAGCCCGCGGGCGGGTCGAGCGGGCTCGGCACCTCACCCGAGAGCACGATCTCCTCGCGCGGCGAATCGAGGTCGATCGGCAGCGCCGCCGCGAACAAGGCCTGCGTGTAGGGGTGGAGCGGCGCGAGCGCCACCGCCTCCGCGGGCCCCCACTCCACGATCTGACCCAGATACATGACCGCGATCGTGTGGCTCATGTGCGCCACCGCGGCGAGGTCGTGAGCGATGAAGAGATACGACACGCCCAGCCGCTTCTGCAGATCGCGCAGCAGGTTGAGGATCTGGGCCCGGATGGACACGTCGAGCGCGGAGACCGGCTCGTCGAGCACGACCAGCCGCGGCGACAGGGCCAGGGCCCGGGCGATGGCCACCCGCTGGCGCTGGCCGCCCGAGAACTCGTGCGGGAACAGCTCGGCGGCGCGCTCGGGCAAGCTCACGAGGTCCAGCAGCTCGAGCACGCGCCGCCGCCGCGCGCGCGCGTCCAAGCGCTCGTTGATGACGAGCGGCTCCGCGACGATGCTGCCCACCCGCATGCGCGGATCGAGCGAGGCGTACGGATCCTGGAAGACGGCCTGGACCGCGCGGCGGTACCCGCGCAGCCCCTCGCGATCGAGGGTCAGCACGTCCTGACCCTGGAAGCGGATGGCGCCCGAGGTCGGCCGCTCGAGGCGAAGGACCAGCTTGGAGGTGGTCGTCTTGCCACAGCCCGATTCGCCGACCAGCCCGAGCGTGGCCCCCGCCTCCAGCGTGAACGAGATCGCGTCCACCGCACGCACCAGCCCGATCGACCGGCCGAGCACGCCGCGGCGCACCGGGAAATGCTTGGTGAGCCCCTCGACCTCGAGCAGCGGGCTCACGAGGGCGGCGTCTCGAGCCAGCAGCGCGTCACGTGGCCGGCCTCCACCGTCGTCTCGGGTGGCGCCTCCGCGCGGCAGCGATCCATGACGTGGGGACACCGTGGCGCGAAGGCGCACCCGCCGGGCAGCCGCGCCAGGTCGGGGGGCTGGCCCTCGATGGCGGTGAGGCGCTCGACGCGCGCGCCCAGGCGCGGAATGGATTCGAGCAGCGCGCGGCTGTAGGGGTGAGCCGGGCGGGTGAAGATGCGTCGCACCGATCCCATCTCCACGATCCGGCCCGCGTACATGACGGCGACTCGATCGCACATCTTCGCGACGATGCCCAGATTGTGAGTGACGAAGATCAGGGCGAGCCGATGCCGCTCCTGCAGCTCCTTGAGCAGGCCGAGGTACTGCGCCTGGATCGTGAGGTCGAGGCTGGTGGTGGGCTCGTCCGCGATCAGCAGCCGCGGCGGCGCCGCGATGGCCATGGCCCCCACCACCCGCTGCCGCATGCCGCCGGAGAGTTGGTGGGGAAACGCGCGCAGCCGCTCCACCGGCGACGGGATCCGCACCGCGGCCAGCAGCGCGGCCGCGCGCGCGGCGAGCGCGCGCCCCCGCAGGCCGTGGTAGGCCGAGACCGGCTCGCGCATCTGCATGCCGATGGAGAACACCGGATTGAGCGAGCTCATCGGGTCCTGCAGGATCATGGCGATCCGCCGCCCGCGGATCTTCTGCATCTCGGCCTCGCTCTTGGTCAGCAGGTCCTCGCCGTCCAGGAGGACCTGCCCGCCCAGGATGCGCGCCGCCGGTCGCGGCACGAGCCGCACCAGGGAGAGACAGGTCATGCTCTTGCCCGAGCCCGACTCGCCCACGAGCCCGAGCGTCTCGCCTTCCTCGACCGTGAAGGAGACGGAGTCGACCGCCTTGACGGTGCCCCAGCGGGTGACCAGATGGGTGCGGAGGTCTCGGACTTCGACGACGGGAGGCGCCACGGCAGGGTCGGAGGTCAGAGCTGGCGAAGCTTGGGGTCGAAGGTGTCGCGCAGCCAGTCCCCGAGCAGGTTGAAGGCCAGGACCACCAGCAGGATGGCGAGCCCGGGAAAGAGAGAGACCCACCACGCGCTCGTCACGAACTCGCGACCCTCCGCGATCATCGAGCCCCACGCCGGGGTGGGCGGCGGAATGCCGGCGCCCAGGAAGGAGAGCGAGGCCTCCACGATGATCACGTAGCCGATCTGCAGCGTCACCAGCACCACCAGGGTGTTGAGGGTGTTGGGCAGGAGGTGCCGGGTGATGATGCGCCAGGCCCCCGCCCCCGCGATGCGGGCCTGCGCCACGAAGTCGAGCTGCATCAGGGTGAGCACCTGGCCCCGGATCACCCGCGCGTAGCGCGCCCACAGGATGACCGCGATGGCCACCACCACGTTGGTGAAGCTCGGGCCCACCGTCACGGCCAGAATGAGCGCGAGCAGGATGACCGGGAAGGACATGGTGGCGTCGGTGGTGCGCATGAGCGCGGCGTCCACGCGGCCTCCGTAGTACCCGGCCGCGAGCCCGACCGCGGCTCCGAACGCACTCGCGAGCAGCACGGTGAGCACGCCGGCCGCGAGCGACACCCGCGAGCCCCAGATGATGCGGGAGAGCATGTCGCGCCCGAGCCGATCGGTGCCGAGGGGAAACTTCCAGCTTCCTCCCTCCTCCCACACCGGCGGCTTGAAGCGGTTCCGGAGCGATTGCTCGAAGGGGTCGGCGGGGCTCAGCAACGGGGCGAGGATCGCCACGAGCATGAAGAGCCCGATGATCCCGAGGGAGAAGAGGGGTAGTCGCCGCCCGCGTGACGCCGGCACGGCGGGCGCCGCGACGTCGGGCAGAACGAGGGCGCCGGGCTCAGCGGGCATAGCGGATGCGCGGGTCGATGAAGGCGTAGAGGCAGTCCACGCAGAGGTTCACGAGCGCGACGATGGCGGCGGTGGTGAGCACCACCGCCTGGATCACCGGAAAGTCGCGCGAGCTGATGCCTTCGTAGGCGAGCCGGCCGAGTCCCGGCCACGCGAACACGGTCTCGACCACGATGGCGGTGGTCACCAGGATCGAGAAATAGATGCCCGCGAAGGTCACGACCGGGATCAGGGCGTTCCTCAGCGCGTGCAGCCAGATCACTCGCCGCTCGGCCACGCCCTTGACGCGGGCCAGCTTGACGTACTCCGAGTCGAGCACCTCCAGCATGCCGGAGCGGAGCAGGCGCATCAGGCCCGCCACCACGAACCAGCCGAGGGTGAAGCCGGGCAGGATGTAGCTGCTGAAGCCCGAGATCCCTCCCGCGGGCAGCCACTGGAGGCGGCCGGCCACGAACTCCACCAGGAGAATGGCCACCCAGAACGTGGGCAGGGACTGCCCGAGCACCGAGATGATCTGGGCCGCCCGGTCGAGCCCGGTGCCCTTCTTGACCGCGGCCATGACCCCGAGGGGAAACGCCATCACGAGCGAGATGCCCATGGCGAAGGCGGCCAGCTTGAGCGAATTGGGCAGGCGCTCCCGGATCAGCTCGCTCACCGGCCGCCGCGCGCGCAGCGACATACCGAAGTCGCCGGTGACCGCGCGACCCACGAAGGACAGGTATTGCTCCACGTACGGCCGGTCGAGTCCGAGATATTTCCTGGCGTTGGCGAAGTCCTCCTGCGTCGCCGACATGGGCAGGATCAGGTACAGCGGATCGCCGGTGGTCCTGGCCAGCACGAATATCACCACCGAGATGATGGCGAGCGCGATCAGTGACTGGACCAGCCTGGCGCCGATGAACCGGAACACGAGGCCTCGCGCGGGCTATTTGCCGGCAGCGAGCTGGTCGATGAAGAGGTCGTACATGACGGTCCCGACGTTCCACCTGCCGAGCGTCTTGGACGTGGCGTACGGCGAGTGGAGATAGACCACCGGTATCCCGGAGTGCTCGCTGCGCAGGCGGGCGAAGGTGTTCCGCATGAGCGCGTTGATCTTCTCCTTGTCGGTCTGCCGCATCACCTGCGCGATCATGCCGTCGATCTCCGGATCGTTGGCGGTGTCGTTGGGCTTGGACGGCGAGTAGGCCATCTTCTCGAGCAGCGCGTAGGCGCCGATCCAGTCGCGGTTGGCGATGTTGTAGTAGCCGATCGCGCCCGGAATCTGACGATCCACCCAGAGCTTCCGGAAGGCCGGGTAGTCCACCGGGATCAGCCGCGTCTTGATCCCGATCTTCTCCCAGTAGCCCGCCACCGCCTCGGCCAACGCCTTGCCCTCCGGCAGGCCCGGGAGCTGGTAGGCGTAGACGTCCAGATTGAACCCGGCGGCCAGTCCGGCGTCGGCCAGCAGCTTCTTGGCCCGCGCCGGATCGTGGGGATACGCCATCTCGGGCGTGACCCTGAAGCCCACGTCCTTGAAGGACCACGAGAGCCCGAGCGGAACCGCCGCGGGGTCGGCCTTGCCTGCGAAGATGGCGGCCGCGATCTCGGCGCGGTCCAGGGCCAGGTTCATGGCCTCCCGCACGCGCTTGTCCTTGGAAGGAGCGGTGCGCCCATCCGGGCCGAGCACCCACCACATGCTCAGGATCGCCTCTTCGCGCCGGAAGTGGATGGGAAAGCCTTCCTTCTCGAGCTCTCGCACGCGCTCGCGGCTCACGTCGGCCACGTCCACCTCACCCCGGCGCAGCAGCGCGATGCGGGTCGTCTCCTCGGGCACCAGCCGGAAGAGGATGCTCTTGTACCTGGGCGTGCCGATCCGCCAGTGGCTGTCGACCGCGGTCAGCCGGATGTGCGAGCCCGTGACCTGCTCGACGAACTTGTAGGGGCCGCTGCCTACCGGCTTGCGCGCGAAGACGTCGTCGCCGTTGGCCTCGATGTACTTCCGGGGAAGGACCATGCCCTCGGTGGAGAGCGAGCGCGAGAGATAGGTCGGGATGATCAGGGTCGGATCCTTGGTGACGATCACCACCCGATCGGGCGCCGGCGTCTCGATGTCCTGGATCAGGGTGCGCAGCGGCCCCGCGTAGCCCGTGGTCGACCGCTTGCCGGTGGCCCGCTGGAGACTGAACTTCACGTCCTCCGAGGTCACCTCGTCACCGTTGTGGAACTTGACGCCTTTTCGGAGGTAGAAGGTCCACCGCTTGTAGTCCGGCGAGTTCTCCCAGCGGCTGGCGAGCCCGCCGTCGCGCGAGGGCTGGCCGTCGGGGGTGGTTCCCACGAGGTAGTCGAACATCAGCGACAGGTAGTACTTCACGATGTGGCCACCGAGCGCGGGATCGAGCACCTCGGTCGAGAAGCTCGACAGGGCGACCGTCAACTCGGGCTTGGCCTGAGCCCGGCCGGGCTCGACCATGACCACGCTGACCAGGGCCAGGACGAGCAGCAATACTGAGACCGCGCCCCTCGCTCGGTTCATGGATCGCTCCTCTGTTGGATCCTTCCAGACTGGGTTCGAGAGCGGGCGGCCCGTGCGGGCCGGCCTGCCGCCACGACCCTACCCCGGCAGGGGGCCGGACGGCAAGCGCTTACCGCAGCTTGGGCGGGCTAGCCGTCGCTGGACTTGCGGAGATCGAGGACGGGGGGGAGCTGGGGGGCCTGGCGGGAAAGCTCGAGCCGGGTGATGCGGGACATGTTGCGTACGATGTCGCGGATCTGCTCGCCGGCACGGATGGCGCGCTCCACGTAGCTGGCGGCCTCCTCGGGCACCTGGCCGCGTGCGGCCATGAGCTGGAGGCTCGCGATGATCACGGTGAGGGGGTTGTTGATCTCGTGGGCGGTCGCGAGCGCGAGCTGGCCGACGGAGCGGAGGGCTTCCGCCTCCCCGGCCCGCGCGTCCGAGCGCTTGATGTCGGTGATGTCGTGGGCGTGGCCCAGGACGTAGTCCGGACCGCCTGGCTCCTGGGCGCGCACGTTGCTGTAGGTCCAGATGCGCTCTTCGCCGGCGCGCGTCGTGACGACCATCAGGCCCAAGTCGGCGGGAGCGTGACTGATGCGATCGAGATACTGCGGGAACAGGTGCCTCACGGACGGGGCGAGGAAATCGGCGAGGCTCTTGCCCACCATCTCTTCGGGCGCATAGCCGAGACGATCCGCGGCAGCTCGGTTCACCGAGAGCAGAGTGCCGGCCAGGTCGTGGGTGCAGATGAGCCCGAGGCTCGACTCCACCAGTGCGCGGTAGCGCTGCTCGGGCGGCTCCACGGCTCGCGACACGTGAGTCCCGGCTAGGCGAGCGAGAAGGCCCGCTGCACCGCGCCGAGCAGGTCGGCGATGGTGAACGGCTTGGCCACGACCGGGACACCGCTCTGCCTCAGGAAGGTGTCGTACTCCTCCGCCTCTGCGTAGCCGGTGACGAAGACCAGGCGCCCGTGCGCCTGCGGCCACCGCCGCTCGACCTCCTCGTAGAGCCCGCGGCCGTCCAGCTTCGGCATCGCGAGATCGCTGACGATGGCCGCGTAGACGTGCTCGGCGAGGAGCCGCAGCGCGTCGGTGCCGTCCACCGCGGTGTCGACGTGCTCCCACTCCTCCCGCAAGATCTCCGCCTCCAGCTCGCGAACGTTCATCTCGTCCTCGACCACGAGAATGCGCGCATCGGGCACCGGTATCTCCTCTCTTTGAGCTTTCCGCGATCTGGCCGGTTCGAAGCCGGCGGCGCTACTTGGTGCAAGAACTGCACCACGAGGCGGGCGAGGCAAATCAGGAGGTTACCGCGGCCACCGTCCACCAGGACTGATGGGAAGTGTCAGCGCTCGCGCTTTTTGGTAACCGCGCGGGACTCGGCCTCCTCGATGGAGTGCGACTGCGTGAGGCTCCCGTCCCGCTTGGCGATCTCGCTCAGCTTCTGGTAGTGCCGGTGCAGCATCACGACTTCCTGCTCGGTCAGGTCCTCGACGTTGATGAGCCGGTTGCTCGCCCCCTGGAGCGCCGCCACCATCTCGTTGAGCTTGAGGTGGATCGCCTGCGAGTCCTTGTTCTGAGAGCGCTGGATGAGGAACACCATGAGGAAGGTCACGACGGTGGTGCCGGTGTTGATGACGAGCTGCCAGGTGTCCGAGAAGCGGAACACCGGCCCCAGCAGCGCCCACACGATGACCACGCCGACCGCGCAGCCGAACGCCTGGGAGGTGCCCGTCCACCTCGTGACCGCCCGGGCGGCCCGCTCGAGCCATCCTTCACCGCGCTCGCTCCGCTTCTTCGCCATCGCCGGGTCCCTCCCCTCAGCTCATCGGCCAGCGCGAGCGCGGGAAGCTGATGCCGGTGCGGGCCTGGAGCCCCTCGCCGATCTCCTGCACCTTCGCGAAGAGGCGCGGCTCGTCCACGAAGGTCTGCCGGTAGGCGTCCACCACGACCCGGCCGTCGACCACGACGGTGTGCACGCTGCGGCCGTCCGCGTTGTAGACGAGGTTGTTGACGGGATTCCAGAGCGCTTGCCACTCCGGGCGCAGGGTGTCGAAGCAGACCAGGTCCGCCTTCTTGCCGGCCTCGATCGAGCCGAGCGCGTCGCCCAGCCCGAGGGCCTGCGCGCCGTGGAGTGTGGCCATCTCGAGCGCGGCCTCCGCGGGGATCTGCCGCGTGTCCTGGCGCGCGTCCTTGTACTGCAGCGCCGCCATGTTCATCGTTCGCACGATATCGAGGTGATTCGAGTTGTTGGGCGAGTCGCAGCCGAGCGCCACCTTCACGCCTCGGGCCAGGAGCTCGGGCATGCGCCCGTGCTCGGGCACCCCCCGGCCGCCCTTGGCCGCGGTGACCGGGCACATCGCCACCGTGGTGCCGGTGCGCGCGATGCAGTCGATCTCGGCCTCGTCGAGACCGAGGCAGTGGGCGAGGAGGACATTGGGCCCGAGAACGCCGATGGACTCGAGATACGCGGTCGGGCTGTAGCCGCATCGCGCGACCGAGTCCTGGCGCGCCTTGGTGCCGCTGTTGTGGTGCAGGGTGAGGCCGGTCTGCTGCTCGTCCGCCACGCGCTTGAGTGCCTGCAGCAGGCCCGCGCTGCACGTCTCGAGCGAGAACGGCATGGCCCAGGCCCGGATCCGCCCGTCGAGCCGCCCGTGCCACTTCGCGAGGTAGGACGACGTGCGAGCGACCGCCTCCGCGGTCGGATAGCGCGGCAGCGCCCAGGGCGCGTCCTGGTCCGTCACGCACTCGCCCAGAATGACGCGGATGCCCGAGTCCTCGTAGGCCTGCAGGCACGCGTCGGGGAACTTCGTGCTGCCCGGATCGAGGAAGCAGACCGTGCCGTTCTTGAGCAGCTCCACCAGGCCGAGGAGGGTCGCGTGGTACTCCTCGTCCTCCGTCATGGCGGCTTGCAGGTTGAAGACGTGGACCAGCGGGCTCGCCTGCTCGTCGGGGAAGATGCCGCGCACCGGATGCGCGTAGCTGATGTGCATATGGCCGTTGAAGAGGCCGGGGGTGATCACGAGGTGCCGCCCGTCGATCACGCGATCCGCGCGCGTCTCCCGCAGCTCGGCCGTCTTGCCCACGCGGCTGATGCGGCCGTTCTCCACGAGAATGGCGCCATCCTGGATGATGCGGCGCTGCCGGTCGAGGGTCAGGATGTACCGCGCGTGATCGATCTTGAGACTCGGCTCTGGCATGGCGCCGCCCCCTGAGCAACCAAATGATGGACCGTCCGGAGTCTACGCTCGCCGCCCGAGCCTTGTCCATTCTGCTATGGTCGTGCGGTCATGCGGCCCGGCCATCTCGCTCTGGTCCTGCTCGTGGTGGTGATCTGGGGTCTCGCGTTCGTGGCGACGCGGCTCGCCCTCGACGATTTCTCGCCGCCGCAGCTCACCGCGCTGCGCTTCCTCGTCGCGGCCGTCCCCGCCCTGCTCCTGCCGCGCCCCCCCGTCTCGGGGCGCGTCCTGACCGCCATCGGCCTGACGCTGTTCACCGGCCAGTTCCTCTTCCAGTTCTTCGGCATCGCGCTGGGGGCGCCCCCCGGCCTGGCCTCGATCGTGGCGCAGACCCAGGCGCTCTTCACGATTCTGTTCGCGGCGCTGGCCCTGCGCGAGCGGCCGACCTTCCGCCAGTGGACCGGGACCGCGGTGGCCTTCGCGGGGCTCGCGGTCATCGCCACGACGGTCGGCGGTGACCTGACCGTGGTCGGGCTTGGTCTCACCGCGCTCTCGGCGGTGAGCTGGGGAATCGGCAACGTGCTGGTCAAGCGGCTGCCGCCGGTGGACATGCTCGACCTCGTGGTGTGGCTCAGCCTGGTGCCGCCGCTGCCCTCGCTGGCGCTCTCCGCGCTGATGGAGGGTCCGGGCGCGCTCTGGCGGACCGCGTTGCCGGGGGCGTCGTGGCTCGGCCTCGGCGCGACACTGTACCTCGGTCTGGTCGCCACCGTGCTCGCCTACGCGATCTGGGGCCACCTCCTGCGCTGCTACCCGGCGGCCACCGTCGCGCCCTTCGCGCTCCTGATCCCCTTCGTGGCGGCCTACGCCTCCTCGCTGGTCTTCGGCGAGCGCTTCGGGCCGCTCCGGCTGGCCGGCATGGCCCTGGTGCTGCTCGGTCTCGCCATCATCGTCACGCGGCCGGGAACTTCGGCATGACGGTCAGGCGGCCGGGAACTTCGGCATGACCTCCTTGGCGAACCAGCGCAGCTGCTCGAGCATCACCGCGGTGGGCGTCCCCATACTGATGCTCACGTTGACATGCTGCAGGCCGGGGAAGCGCGACTCGAGATCCTTCAGATAGGCCACCAGATCCTCGGGGGGCCCCGCGAACCACGCGCCGGTCTTCATGTAGTGCTCGACGCCGGGCACCCCGGCCGCGCCCCAGCCGCCGCGGCGCGCGGCCGCCTCCACCTGGCTCTGGTTGATGCCGGGCACGAAGCCGAGCGGCGCGAACATCTTCACGTGCTCTTCGTAGAACGGCGTGATCTCGCGGACGGCCTTCTCGCGGGTCTCGGCCAGATGGAAGAAGATGCCGAGGCAAAGGTCCTCGCCCAGGGCGAGCTCGCGGCCCGCGCGGGCCGCCGCCTCGCGGTAGCCGTGCACCGGCCCTTCGGCCATGGTGGCGGCGCCGCCCCCGATGACACCCTTGATGCGGTGGCGCACCATGAAGTCGAGCGCGCGGGGCTTCGCGCTCACGATGGGCTGCCAGCACTCGACGGGCCGGTGGATGGGGCGAGGCACTCGTAGCCCTCGTGCTGGAAGTGATGCTCGGCCAGCCAGATCGAGTGGTAGCCGCACTCGTCCATCAGCCGGGCCACCTCTTCGGTCTTCTGGAAAAACCGTCGAAAGAACCTCGTTCGAATAGCGGCGCTCGTTGGCCGGGGTGG
>Ga0207684_10005791_pt1 | contig 11333 bp, 11 predicted proteins | sample KBSK5501metaG_FD_184342 | JGI IMG/M metagenome (GOLD analysis project Ga0207684, IMG submission 184342) | Corn, switchgrass and miscanthus rhizosphere microbial communities from Kellogg Biological Station, Michigan, USA - KBS K5-50-1 metaG... | ecosystem: Host-associated > Plants > Roots >... | reverse complement strand
CCATTTGGAGACTGGCCCCCAAATCTGGTTAGCACAATGGGCGGTACTGGCTCCCTTTTATATTACACAAAACAACTGCTACCCGGCGTCTTGTGTTGCCACATTTCCTACTTCGACTTCTCAGTGAGAAGCGGTGTGCAATAGTCGCAAGGCTTTGTTTATGCCAGGCGAACCGATGTGATACGGATCAAGGCGGCAGAGACCAGGATTTCTTCACCATATCACGGCAAGAGACGCGCCTGGGAGGAAAACCCAACGGACCGCAAGCAGAAGTCGAACAAGTCGGGCAAGAGCATGTATAGCTGTAAGAGCAAGCGAAATGGATTATGATTTCTCAGGAAGACGTGCAAGGATTTGCGTTAGTAACGCTTCTACGTGGTCAAATCGACCGGTATGTTTGTTGAGCAACGCTGTATGCCCATGGGACTGTGCTTCCAGTTGGTCTAAACGATCTTTGATACTGCTCGTATCCGCTTTTATGACCTTGATATCCCTGCCCTGGCTGGAAGTGACCCCAAGCAGAATGGTGAGATTTTCGTTGATCTCTTTCATGTTGCGCGCCTGTGCAGGAGGCAGAGCCTCTTCTGCCTTTCTTTCATTTTGCGAGCGGAGCAGTTCAAGCATCGCCACTTTCCGCTCTAGCGCCGCTATGCGGTCTTCCTGAGTTGGCACCGGAACCATTATCCTTTCCGGTATAATGTGCCTCGTCAATGCGCATTATACCATACGAAGCTGACAATCAATACTGTTCTGTTGATAGAGGAGTACTCTAAGGTATGCTGTAAGTTCGCTGATTGCACGTGGGATGCTTTCAACATCGTGCGAGCCGGGCTTCCAGCTCTCCTCCCGATAAGGGTACTTAGCGCCATTGTGGCATTGCCGGGAGGGCGGTCAAGCTTCTCAGATAGCATACCAGATGAAACTCATCGCGGGGTCACGAGAATTCACGATATACTCACGGGCACGATGGGGAGAGCAATCCTGGAAGCTCGCAGGCAGAGCTTCGTGAGAAATAAGATCTGTGGCTACCCGCATGGCAAAGAGGGATAGTGGCTCGTCGATCTCTCAGGTGGTAATACTTTTGGACATCGTTAGCGTCCATTCTGTACTTTTGGACGCACTTTGCCTCCAAAAGCCCGAAATCGCACGTTTTTAACTCCTCCGCACCGAGCGTGAAATGGTGCTTTTGCGGACAGACTTTGCTTCCAATCGTGCGCGGACAAACTATGCTTCCAGACCCTGCTGCCTGGATGTTCACCGCTATCTCCCGCTTGCGCCCGGGTATTTGCATCGCACTTGCCCACTGCTTTGTAGAGCGCGTCCAGGCTTTAGCCGGATGGCTGCGTTGGCCTTTCGGTCTCTGGGTCCCTGATCTGATAGACGGGCAAATTGGGGACTTCCCCTTTTCATTCATGATATGGAATAATACTGACGAAGGGAGAAAAGGTCGGGAAACGGCCGCGTTTTCTCAAGAGATACTTCTCGACTCTCGTCCAATACATGAAGCACTTATAACGGATGTTCACAGGAGGGGTTATGGTCGGCAGATTTCAGGTAATGGCGCTCTTACAGGCTGCGCGGGCAAAAGCACTGGGGTACCCGCTTGATGAGGCGGAAAGTTTCGGCCTCAACCGGGCGATCTTTTACGCGGCCGCAAAAAGGGGATTTAAAGGCGGGACCAGCGCCAAACATCCCGGTGAGCAACACATTTTGAGAGAGGCCCCGGTGAGGAGCATCACCAAAACGATCCAACAAGATGCTCTTGGTGACGAGGTCGCGTATTATGTAGAGATGGATGGAGAGAAGCGCTACGTAATGGGCGATGAGATTCTGGAGCCAGACGACTTCAACAGACAAGTCGCCGAGCGGTTTGGTCAAGCGTTTCCACAGGCCTGGGAACAAGCTGTACAAATCGTCGAGCAGACTGATAGAGCGACGTTAGAATCGCGGCGGCAATTTTATGAGGAGGTGTATAAGCCCAGGAGGGATGAACTGGCAAAAGCGTGGTCAGCGCTGAGTAAACAAGCGCGCTAGTTTTACCTCCTTCAGCTTTCATTCCGCAAGTCTTCGCATGCTTGTGAGCAGGTCGTGAATTTCCGTGAGACAAGGATGTGTGCTGCTTGCTACTATATATGAGCAGAGCGCGTAATACACTCGCCAACAACAGCTCTTAAAGAAAGTGGCACTGGTTTTCTGTATGAGATGAATCCAAATACCATTCTAGCTTTGGTTAAACCGAAAGCAGCACTGAACACACCATGCAGGAGAGGCAGCCATGGGAATATACGGCGTTGAAGAGGATTTCTGGGTCGGCGCGTATCATTTTGAAATGAGCTTCAGCAACGATAACGCTGTCGGCCTCTGCCAACGGGATGTGACGGTAGGGTATCGTACGAAGGTAGAGGATCTGGCGCTCGGCGACTTCACAGGTCTACAACTGCTCGAAGCCTATACTGGCCCCGATCGGGAAGGGCGCCAGCAAGCCTTTGCCGACCAGATCGAGTCGCTTCGCGCCTCCTACAAAGAGGCGCGGCGAGCGCCACATGCGAACAGTACCCGCTTGTTGCGCCATGAAAAGAGAGACCTCATGCGACTTGAGAAAACGCTGGCACAAGATCTCAGCGCCTTGGACCGAGGGCTGTTTGATCTGAGCAAAATCCAGGACCAGGTCCAGCACACGGAGCACGACCACTTGCTCCGGTCCTTCTATTTTGCTGAAGTGAATGATCGTTACATCCACAACTTCTGCTGCAAGTATGCGAGCGATCCAGCCTATCGATCCAATGTTGAGAACGGAACTGCTCCCTGGGTAGAACGCAACGCCCTGTTTCTTACGAACTTGGAAAGCTCCTGGTGGCAAGAGACCGTTGGAGAGCTTCCTCCAAATGCTGACGGGGTAGCAGAGCTCCAGTCCCTCTTTGAAGAGCAGTTCTTTCGGTGGATCTGTCGACATTCCAAGAGGATCATGGCTGATACGGAGTACCAACACCTCAAGCTGCTCGAGCAGGCATCTCCGGCAGCTTGCCGCGCTGGGGAAGTCGATGCTGGGATGGAGGAGGTCGCACTCGCCTGGAATGCGATTCCGGGAGTCGCCGTCAGCAGTTCCTGCCAGGGGGCCAGTGGCGTGGTCAGCTATGCGGGAAGAACGCTGCTGGTGCCCTCAGCGCATGATGAATGCGCGTCTGTGACCGTGTCACTGAACGATGAGTTCCTCGCCGAGGTGATAGAGCGCTGCGGGTCTGCCTTCCCGCATATCCGCTCGACGTTCTTTTTCCGGCCTGTGGGATCCTACCGGGGCGTCAGTCAAAGACATTGCCAGTTACGAAGTATCGCTGCAACGGACAACGCACAGGTACGCCAGGATCTGGTCACTATCGCGTTGGGGGTCAGAGCACAGTTGCTGTGATGAAGGGCTCGATGAAGAGCATATCTCAAAGTGGGGATAGTACTTCTGGCAGTATCTTCAACGTGTTTCAAGCTTGTGGCGCCAGGAAGCACTGGATTTTCGTGTCTTGTCCGTCTATACTTGACGTGGATAGGTCGACCTGTTCACAACCCTCGCCAGGTTTGCTGCCAAACGCAACTGATTGACACTTGTTCGCATTTTCATCAGGCTTTTCAACCAGGCGCCACGATCCTGATTTTCCTATCGCAAAACCGGTAAGCTGGCAAGAACCATACGTGTTTTCATCCAATGCGGATTCCATCGGTCGGAGAGAAACGAAACCCGTCATCTGAGAACTATTGGCAAGGGGTATCCACAATTATTTTGCTTTGTGGATACCTGGGCTCAATAGGCTTGCCATGAAATGCGTGTCCGTATCACATGACAAAATGGAGACGAGCGTATGAAGAAAATGCTGGAACCAGCTCCCATGAGAGTGGGAGTAGCCGCTCACAAATTAGGCCTGCACCCATTCACCGTTCGGCGCTGGATCAAGCAAGGCAAGATAAACGCGTTGCGAGTAGGGAACGAAGCCCGCATCCCTGCAGCAGAAATTGCGCGCTTAATGGGGAAGCTCCCCAAGTCCGTGGTGGTACTCTACGGCCGTGTCTCGGGTTATGACCAGCAGGACGACTTGCAATCTCAAATGGAGGCTTTGAGGACCTGGGCCAAGCAGGAACGGTCAGGATGAGAGATTGTGGAGCTGTCCGATATCGGGAGCGGACTCAAGGCTGATCGCAAGCAGTTGCATAGGATGTTGAGGATGATCCAGAATGATCAAGTGGCTGAAGTTGTCGTCACCTATGCCGACCGCTTAACCCGCTTCGGGTTGGAATATCTGACCCTATTTTTCGCGGGGTATGATGTTCGTTTGACGGTGTTGCACCCCAACGATGGGAAGACACCCGAGCAGGAGCTGACCGATGATCTCATTGCTATCCTGACCTCCTTTTCGGGGCGACTCTACGGGATGCGGAGCCACAAGCAAAAGGAAATTGCAGCGTGCATCGAGGAAGTGTTGCACATGTCTTGAAGCTTAGACTGCTGATCTGACCCATCTCACTCCGAAATGCGACCTGCGGATGCCCCTGGGTTGACCCATGGAGAGGAAGCAGGCGTTCCTTTCATGGCGGCAGGGGAAGGAGGCTCCTCGGTCCGTCATCCATGCAAGGTTGTTTCCACCACAACGTAATCGTAGCCATCGGCCAACTGGAGCACCCGGCAAAAGCGCGCGGGAATCCCCTGCACCTTGCCCATGCGGAATTGCTTGTTCGCGCGCACGGCGATGCGCCCGGTATGGGTCCCCTGCGCCGCAAACCCTGCAGGAACCACCGCCCGCGCCCGATCGCCGGTCTTGATTCCTAGTACCTGCTTGCGGCGCATCAGATAGCCCACTGGGAACCCATGTTCATCGACATTGGTGCGGCAGTAGCGCCCGCGACCCGTGGCTTTGATGGCCAGGGTCTTGTGCTCACCCACCACAACTCCTGCCAGTTCCCCCACGCACAACGCGTCCAGCGCGTGCGTCTTGGGGAGCGCGAATCGCGCCCGGTTCCAGCGCGTGCGCCCGCCGCTCCAGGTGGTGAGCGGCATCCCAAGCGCGCGCAGGTCGTCACAGAGTGCATAGCGCGTGGCGTTGACCGCTGCTGCATCCCGCAACGGTTGCTTCGCCTGGGCGGCCACCTCGGGATGGCCGAACTCCGCGGCGGTGCGCTCCCCCTTGGTGACATTGCACGTGTGGCAACTGAGCGTCAGATTGGACACCCGATCGGAGCCACCTCGACTGCGCGGTTGGATGTGATCCAGCTCGAAGGCCGTCTCGCCACGCCCGCAGTAAGCACACGTGCGCCCGAATTTCTCAAGGAGGTAGGCGCGCACCTCCCAGCCGGCCAGTTCTCCGCATTGGTACTCAACCCCAGAGACTTCCGGATTCTGCAATAGCTGGGTGTCAAACTTCACGCGCTCCACATCCAGGCGCACCAGCGGGATCCAGCGCCGGTACCGTTTGGCCCAGGACACGACGTTGTCCACCCGCGAGCGCAGGGAGGGCGGGAGCCAGCCGGGCGGACGACGACGATTGAGAAAGCGCGGCGCACGGTAGCGCAGGTTGGTCGAACGCCTGCGCCGCCGATATGCGGCCCGTTTGCGCAGTCGCTCACGGATCTCCTCTCCCCGATGCGTGAGTTCGGCCAGATGCAGCGCGTGATGCACCTCGCCCTCGTCGGTCTTCTCCACGCGCGCCAGGGCCAGGCCGGTCGTCTTGCTCCCTGGATCGATTTTGAGCACGACGGGTTGCAGCGTGCTCTCCTGGGCGCGGCGGTCCTTGAGCCGGATCGTGAACGGGCTGAGTCGGTGGACCACGGCCCGCTTGCGCGCAAGCAGGAGGCGGGCGCGCCTGGGGGTACATGGCATGAGCGGCTTTTTCTGTTTGTCGAGCACAAACACCATGGGTGACTCCTTGCTTTTCCCTCGGGTGAGGGTACCGTTACCGGGCTGTGTGACGGTCCTGAGCAGGCTGACTCGGGACGCTCCCCTCGCCGCTGTTACGCTCGCTTGTTCAGCTCACCGCACCGACCTGTACCCCGACAGGGCTTTTAACGGTGAGCGACAGGGCGAACCGCTGAGGAAGCACGACCAGGTGTCGTGACGAGCGCAACGCTGGTGCCCATCAACGCCTTGCCCCAAGGCTCGGGTACCTCGGCTGGACAACGAAAACGACATCAACGCTGGGGACAAGCCCCCGCATTCATGCGTGGGGATCGTTGACATCAATGACACTCCAATACTCCTGACCTTTATGGATCACCCGGCGGATGCGCTCAACTCCTGCAAGTGGCAGCAGTGCATGCTGTTCTTGTTGCTCCTGCTCCTCTTTGTCGTACTTCATCAAGATTTTCTCCTTCTTCGGTAGTGCGGCCAACTTTCCACATTTTGTGGAAAGTTGCTCTACCCAGTTGCATGGCATACGTCCTGCCTCTGTTAGGTTGTTGGCGGCTCCACTTCCTTCTGATGTGCAGCCTCACACGCCGCAAGCGCTGCCAGTTAGCGGAAGTGGCAATTGCCTCAGATACAAGGCCGGCAACGCAGGTTGTGTCAGGGTGATGGCGTCCCGACCTGCTGCCTGTTCCACATATAGAACGGCGTGCCATCCTTGAGCGGAGTCGGCGTGCAGTACCCATTGCCGAGCGCCAGGGTGGTTGGATTGCCATCCTCGCCCCGCAAGCCCAGTTCCTTCAGCTTCTTGCCCATGGCGACGGGCGACAACCCGAACTGCTTGCCGAGAGTCGTCTGGTTGGCCCACACGTCGGTAAATTTCTGACGGCGTTTCTTGCCCATGAAGACTACTCCTCGTCGGACTCGTCGAAGCCATTTCAGTCGTAAAAACCGCTACATGAAAAAACACGCCCCTGCGGCTGCCGGGTTGCCGCGCCTTTAGAGTACGGACCACCATGACATCGCCGTGAGGGGGTCGCCTCGTGTAGATAGTATATCAGGCGAGCCTCAGCTGTATGCCACGAAAATTCACGATATACTCACAAGAATGGCGGGGAAAGGAGCACTAGAAGCTCGCGAGCAGCGCTCTTTTGGGAAATAAGATCGTTGGCTGCTGCGCAGCGAGGAATGACGCTGGCCAATCAATCTCTCAAGAGGTAATACTTTTGGACATCGTTAACGTCTAATTCGTACTTTTGGACACACTATGGCGCTAAAGGCCCCGAATCCCACGCTTTTGGCGTCGTCGCAGCGAGCGTGAAAGCGGGTCTTTGCGGACAAACTTTGCCTCCAGCCGCGGACAATCTTTGGGAAAAGTCACATGTGGCTTTACCCATTGTTTTGTCGTTGCGGACAGACTATGCTTCCAGATTTTTTCCACTATTCATGTTCCAACCCAGCTTGAGCTTGACCCACGAAAGGGGGTCAAGCTCAACCGAACCCTCACCCATCTTGCTAAATTGCAAGAAGTGCTGTATAAAGAGGTGCGAGCGTACGAGCAAGGGAGCAAGCACTCAGGCGCTTCATGCAAGAAAGGTTGTAACCCTCGAACGTAGGTGCTTTTGATAGCATCACACCGCTCCTTGTAGCGGTTCGTGCGCGCTGGGAAGAAAGAAGAGCAGAAACAGGCAGGCCGCAAAGGCCAGGAACAGAAGCAGGCATGCCAATACCAATTCTCGCCACGAAACTGTATATCCCGCGGCTTCGGCCGAACGTGGTCAGCCGCCCCCGCCTGCTCGAGCAACTGAACGAGGGTTTGCACCGCAAACTGTCCCTTATCTCTGCCCCTGCCGGCTTTGGGAAAACAACGCTGGTCAGCGAATGGCTTGCGGGTTGCGAGCGAGCGGCAGCCTGGCTGTCCCTGGACGAAGGGGAGAACGACCCCACCCGCTTTCTGACGTACCTCGTCGCTGCTTTGCAGACGATTGCGGCCAATGTTGGAGAAGGGGTGTCGGGTGTGCTCCAATCCCCTCAGCCACAGCCACCCGAAGAGATCCTGATGGCCCTGCTCAATGACCTGACTACTATACAAGATCAATTCGTTCTCGTCCTGGATGACTACCATGTCATTGATGCCAAACCGATTGACCAGGCCCTCACCTATCTCGTCGAGCATCTGCCGCCACACATGCACCTGGTCATCACCACCCGTGAGGATCCCCATCTCCCCCTGGCCCGTCTGCGTGCCCGGGGGCACTTGACCGAACTGCGCACTGCTGATTTGCGGTTTACCCCCTCCGAAGCCGCCACTTTTCTCACTCAGGTGATGGGCCTGTCCCTGTCAGCCCAAGACATCGCCGCGCTGGAAAGGCACACCGAAGGCTGGATCGCCGGTCTGCAATTAGCCGCGATTTCTATGCAGGGACATGAAGACGCCACCAGTTTCATCCGATCGTTCACTGGCAGCCACCGTTTCGTATTGGACTACCTGGTGGAAGAAGTCCTGGGGCAGCAGTCCGAACGCGTGCAGAGGTTCTTGCTCTGCACCTCTATCCTCGACCGAATGTCGGGCCCCTTATGTGATGCCGTTCTGCTTGACCCTTCTATTCCCGGGCAAGCCACCCTCGAGTATCTCGAACATGCCAACCTGTTCATCATCCCCCTGGACAACGAGCGACGTTGGTACCGCTATCACCATCTCTTTGCGGATTTGCTCAGGCTTCGCCTCCATCAGAGCATCGCCTCACCTCCAACAGAGGCGCAAAGCCAGGTGAACGAGTTGCACCTCCGTGCCAGCCTCTGGTATGAAGACCATGGCCTCTCGCTGGAAGCGTTTCACCATGCGGCGGCTGCCCATGATGTGGAACGCGCCGCGCGACTGGTGGAAGGAGAGGGGATGCCCCAGCACTTTCGCGGCGCGGTGACCCCTGTCCTTCACTGGCTGGAGTCGCTGCCAAAGGCAGCCCTGGATGCCAGACCCTCGTTGTGGGTGATGTATGCCTCGGCGCTAACAATGACTGGCTTTCTTGCTGGCGTCGAAGAGAAACTGCAAGCGGCTGAAGCCGCGATGCAAGGCACCGAGCCAGACGATACGACCAAAGACGTTGTCGGGCAAATTGCCGCTATACGGGCCATGTTGGCTGTCCCTGCCAACCAGCTGGAAACCATCATTGCCCAGTCGAACCGCGCCTTGGAGTATCTGCACCCCAGCAACCTGGCTTCCCGCACTTCCACTCTCTGGACGCTGGGGTTCGCCTCCTTCCTCCAAGGAGATCGTGCTGCAGCCCGCCAGGCCTATACCGAAGCCATCTCTCTCAGCCAGGCCGCCGACAATATTATCCTGAACATAGGAGCTACCATTGGCCTGGGCACCATCCAGGAAGCAGACACCCAGCTGTATCTGGCGGCCGAGACCTACCGGCGCGTCTTGCACCTGGCAGGCGATCTGCCGAAGCCGCCTGCCTGCGAAGCACATCTGGGCCTGGCCCGCCTCTGCTACGAATGGAACGACCTGGATGCCGCCCTCTCGCACGGGCAATTGAGCGTCCACCTGGCGCGGCAGCTAGAAAACACCGACAAATGTATTGCTGGTGAGGTGGTGCTTGCGCGCCTGAAACTGGTCCAGGGCGACATATCCGGCGCGGCCGCTCTACTCGCCGAGGTCGGCCAGTCCGCGCGCCAGCACAACTTGGTGTATCGTATCCCTGAAGTTGCAGCCGCACAAGTGCTGACGTTTCTTCGCCAGGGGAGTCTTTCAGCCGCCGCGCATCTCGCGCAGACGCACGGTCTTCCTCTCAGCCAGGCCCGGGTCCACCTGGCCCAGGGAGACCCGTTCGCCACCCTGGCGGCGCTCTCGCCTTGGCGAGAGCAGGTGGATGCCCAGGGGTGGCAGGATGAACGGCTCAAGGTGATGGTGCTCCAGGCGGTCGCTCTGCAGGCGCATGGCGAAAAGGACAAGGCGGTACAAGCGCTCTGTGACGCGCTGGTACTGGCCGAGCCGGGCGGATTCATCAGTCTCTTTGTCGACGAAGGGAGGCCAATGGCGCACCTCTTGTCCGAAGCCGAGGCTCTTGGGATGGTGCCGGACTATCTTGGGAAGTTGCTAGCGGTCTTTGAAGCTGAGGAGCAGAACAGCGAAGCCACCTCGTATCTGCCCACACCTGACCAACCCCTCATCGAGCCACTCAGCCGACGCGAGGTAGAAGTCCTCCAGCTCATTGCACAAGGCCTCTCAAATCGGAAGATACCAGCAGCACTATTGCTCTCAACAGCTCTATGGGTACCAGCAGTCGTATCTTGTACCACCTGTAGGCTATATCGGTCCTTATGAAAGGACCTCTATGGGTATGCGAGCGTCCGCTGCAGGCTGGCTGAGCTACCTTGGCGGCTGGGTCACAGGCCTGATCTTTCTCCTGCTTAAGAGGGAGAATCGCTTTGTGCGCTTCCACGCGATGCAGTCCCTCATCTTCTTCGGCGCGATGAGCATGGCGACGACCGTGTTCAGCCACATCCCTCTCCTTGGCTTCATCGGTACCGGGCTGGGGTTCGTCTCCTTCATCTGCTGGATTGTCTTGATCGTCAAAACAGCTCGCGGCAGAAACTACAAGCTGCCCATCATCGGCGAGTATGCTGAAAAATGGGCGAATTCGTTGAGGGACTAGAGCGGGAGCGGCAGGAGGGACAGGGTCATGCCAAACGAAATCAACTCAGAAAGTGATCCAGGTCAACCCACGGTCTATCAGATCAGGATCAAGGGCCACCTGGGTCGCCTGTGGACTGACTGGTTTGAGGGCCTGACCCTCACATTGGAAGACAACGGCGAGACGCTTCTCACCGGCGCGGTGGTTGATCAGGCCGCGTTGCATGGCTTGCTCAGAAAAGTGCGTGATTTGGGTATGCCATTGCACGCGGCTCGTTTGCGTGAAACCTGACCAGGCAGATAGGTTCGATGTCAAATCGGGAACGATCGACCGAAGCAAAACGAACCTGAAGGAGAAGTAGCGCTGATGCTCTGGCTCCTCGTGATAGGTATGAACCTTACCAGATGGAATGAGCAGGCCAGCACCGTATATGAACAGGCGTCTGCGTACAAATTTGCAATAACAATAGAAGGAGCTTCATTATGAAACAGATTACAAAAACGTCGCCCCGCGCTAAGGGGCGCATCACTGGCGCATTCTACCTCGCGATCTTCGTCGCTGGAGTCATCTACATGGTCCTGGTTCCGAGTACCGGATTGTTGAACAACAACGCCGCCGCCGCTGTCGACTACATCGTTTCCCACCAGATCGCTTTCTGGGCTGGCTAGCCATTCTTACTCCTCGTCATTGTGTTCCGCCTCATCGTCATGCTCCTTTTCTACGAGCTGTTCGAGCCTGTGAACAAGAGCATCTCCCTTCTCGCCGTCTACTTCAACATCGTGGCGACGACGATGCAGGCTGTCACGTGCATCTTC
>Ga0207684_10005790_pt1 | contig 11335 bp, 10 predicted proteins | sample KBSK5501metaG_FD_184342 | JGI IMG/M metagenome (GOLD analysis project Ga0207684, IMG submission 184342) | Corn, switchgrass and miscanthus rhizosphere microbial communities from Kellogg Biological Station, Michigan, USA - KBS K5-50-1 metaG... | ecosystem: Host-associated > Plants > Roots >... | reverse complement strand
GGCGTCGACGGGATATCCCCACGCGCTGATGGTGGCGGCGGCCTTGTCCGCCGTCGCGCCGACGATCCCCGCCGGGGAGTTGATGGCGAAGTACACCCCGGGGTGCAAAGCGCACGCCGCCACCATCGCCATCACGCCCACGAAAGACTCCATCAGCATCGCGCCGTAGCCCACCAGGCGCGCGTGGCCCTCGCGCATCAGCAGCTTGGGCGTCGTGCCGGAAGCGATGAGCGCGTGGAAGCCGCTCACCGCGCCGCAGGCGATCGTGATGAAGCAGAACGGGAAGATCTTGCCCGCGAAGACCGGCCCCGTCCCGTCGACGAAGCGGGTGAGCGGCGGCATCAGGATGGCCGGGCGCACGAACAGGATGCCGCCACCGAGGGCCAGTATCGCGCCGACCTTGATGAAGGCGCTCAGGTAGTCGCGGGGAGCGAGGAGCAGCCACACCGGGAGGGCGGAGGCCGCGAATCCGTAGACGATGATGGCGATGGCGAGGGCAGGACCCGACAGCGTGAACACGCGCGACCACTCCGGCGAGGCCGCCACCCACCGGCCCCCGACCACCGCGAGGAGGACGAGGCCGAAGCCGAGCACGGAGGCCTCGAGCACCCTCCCCGGGCGCCAGAAGCGCATGTACACGCCCATCAGCATCGCGATGGGGATGGTCATGAACAGGGTCGACGCGGCCCACGGCGAGTCCTTGATGGCGTTGACCACGACCAGCGCCACCACCGCGAGGAGGATGATCATGATGGCGAGCACGGAGACGATCGCGATCATGCCGCCCCGGCGGCTCACCTCCTCGCGCGCCATCTGGCCGAGGGACTTCCCGTTGCGGCGCAGCGAGCAGAAGAGGATCACGAAGTCCTGGACGCAGCCCCCGAGCACGGCGCCGAGGATCAGCCACAGGGTGCCCGGCAGGTAGCCGAACTGGGCCGCGAGCGTGGGCCCCACGAGCGGCCCGGGCCCGGCGATCGCCGCGAAGTGGTGGCCGATCACCACCCACTTGTTGGTGGGGCAGAAGTCGCGGCCGTCGTCCAGGCGCTCGGCCGGCGTGGCGCGCGTGTCGTCGAGGCCGAGCACGCGCGCGGCCAGGAAGGCCGAGTAGAAGCGGTAGGCCACGACGTACGTGCACGCCGCGGCGAGGACGAACCAGATCGCGTTGACGGGCTCGCCGCGCGTGAAGGCGATGGACGCGAGCGCGCCCGCCCCGAGCAGGGCGACGGTGATCCAGAGCACGATCCGCAGCAGCCTGGGCAACCCCGCCAAGTTAACCCACGGCCGGACCACGGGCAAGGACCGCAGATTTCGGGAAACCTTTGCGCGCCGGAAAGCGTCCTATCCGTCGATGGGTTCCGCCCCGGGGGGCGGATGCCTGGAACCCTAAGGAAAGGCACGGATGCACGAGCACGAGACGGGCGATACGTCGACGAGCTTGAAGTCCCTGGTGGACGCCTACGAGCGCCAGTTGATCCAGTCCGCCCTCACCGCGGCCGCCGGAAACCAGCGGCGGGCGGCGGCGGCCCTGGGCCTCCTGCCCACGACGCTGCACGAGAAGATGAAGCGGCTCGGGCTGCTGCGCCGCCCGGCGCCCCGCCCCGAGCAGCTCGCGAGCTAGCTCGTCCCGGGGGCGGTGCCGCCGCGCTTCTCATCGAGACGGCGGCACCCCTCGAGGATGAGCTGGCTGAAGCTCTCGCCCAGGGGCACTCCCTCCCCCGGATCGCCCGGATGGAAGTGGAAGCGCCCCTGGGTCCAGGCCAGGAACGCGAACACCGCATCCTCGCCCCATGTCTCCTCGCACTGAGCGTCGACGATCTCGCCCTCGCGGAAGCGCACGTCCGCCCGCCGGCCCGCGTCCACCGCGGACAGGGTGCCGGTGAGCCGGGTGAGGTGGCACACCTGCAGCACGCCCGGCGCGCCGACGACGTCGATCTGGCCCTCCATGCCCGCCCCCTTGCGCGCGCGCACGCCGAGGTCGGCGTAGCGCCGCATCAGGAGCTGGATGCGGATCAGCAGCTCCTTGATCGGCGTCTCCTTGGAGAGGAAGTCGTCGGCCCCCAGCTCGAGCCCCTGGTAGCGCTGTTTGTAGTCGTCCCAACCGGAGAGGAAGAGCAGCGGCGTCTGGCGGATGAGGCTGTGGCTGCGCACGCGGCGGCAGAACTCGAAGCCGTCGACGCCCGGCATGCGCACGTCGGTGAGGATCAGCCAGGGCCGGCGGTCGAGCGCGAGCCGTAGCCCCTCCTCGCCGTCGGCGGCCTCGTGCACGGTGAAGCCGTGGTGGGCGAGCACCGAGGCGAGGAACTTGCGGAAGGCCTTGTTGTCGTCGACGACGAGGACGTCGCGCACGACCTCGGGCAGCTCGTCGAAGCTGACCCCCGACGCGGTGCCCGGCAGCCGGGGGGGATCGTGGGAGGCGATGTCCTCGTGCGCGGAGTCGATCTCCTGGAAGCGCGCCCGGGCGGTGGGATCGCCGGGGGCGGGGACGCCGGTGGCCTCCACGACCTCTCCGGCGCGCATCACGACCTTCGCCTCTCCCTCGACCCCCTCCACCGTGAGCAGGCCGCTGCGCGACTCGCGCCGGATCTCGTCGACGAGCTCGCTCGAGGGCGCGGCTCCCTTGCCCTCGGCCATCCCGGAGCGGCGGGCCCGCTCCTCGAGGACCTTCTCCACCTTGCGCAGGAGGATCTCCCGCGTGAAGGGCTTGGCCATGTAGTCCACCACGCCGTAGCGGAACGCCTGCACCCGCTCCGTGAACTCGCGCTGGGCGGTGAGGAAGACGACCGGATAGCGGGCGGTCGCGGGGTCGGACTGCAGCTCGCGCAGGACGCCGTAGCCGTCGAGGCCCGGCATGGAGATGTCGCAGAGAACGAGGGCCGGGTCTTCGGTCCGCACCAGCTCCGCCGCCCGGGAGGGATCGCCCGTGTCCGCGACCGCGTAGCCGCCGCCCTGGAGGAGGTGGCGGATGAGGCCGCGGACCTCGTCATCGTCCTCGATCACCACGATCTTCCGCCGCTCCGTCACCGCCATCGGGCCTCAAGGATATGCTACCTTCCCGCTCCGATGCCCGCCCGGGCCGCCTCGCCCCGCCGCATCGAGATCCTGAAGAGCGCGGCCGCGGCGTTCCGCCGCCGCGGCTATCACGGCGCCAGCGTCGAGCAGATCGCCGACGCCCTCCACATGACCAAGGGGAGCCTCTACTACTACTTCCGGAACAAGGAAGAGATCCTCTACTTCTGCCACGACTACTCGCTCGACATCCTCCTCGATCTGTTGAACGACGTTGAGGCGGAGGGCCGCAGGCCCGAAGAGAAGCTCCGCCGCCTCATCGTCGCGTTCGTCCACATGATCATCGACGAGCTGCACGGCACCGCGCTCACCATGGACCTGCAGGCGCTCTCGCCGCGCGCCCTCCGGCGGATCATCGCCAAGCGCGACCGGTTCGACCGCGGCATCCGGCGCGTGATCCAGGAGGGGATGGACGCGGGGACGTTCCGCCGGGGCGACGCCAAGCTGCGGGCGTTCGCCGTGCTGGGGGCGGTGAACTGGATCTCGCGCTGGTTCGACCCGCGCGGGAGCGCCACGTCGGAGGAGATCGGGCAGGCCTTCGCCGACTATCTGCTCCGGGGGCTGCTCGTCAGCCCATCCGGAACCGGCGGTAGCGGGCGCTGAGGATCTGCAGGACGCCGAACGCCGCCAGCCCCAGCGCGACGAACACCAGCAGCAATGGGCCGTAGTCGCGATCGAGCGCGCGCAGCGCGCGGGCGAGCCCGCCCACCGGGCGCGGATCGCCCTTCTGGGCGGCCCGCAGCAGGAAGCCGCCGATGACGAGGAGGATCACGCCCCGGGCCGCTTCTCCCAGGCGGCCCACCCGCACCGCCCACCGGGCGGCGGCGCCGCCCTCGGGCAGCTCGAGGTCGCCGACGACGTCGCCGAGGTACGCGCGCCGGATCTGGTCGAGGCCGAAGACGATGACCACGGCGCCGGCCAGGACCACGAGCCACGTGCCGTGGGGCGCCGAGAGCACGCGGCTGGTCCAGGAGCGGATGGGATCCATCCCGCGCCGGCCCGCGTGGTCCGAGAAGGCCAGCCGTAACGCATCGACGCCGAGAGCCGCGTGCACGAACGCGCTCACCGCGAACCCCACGCGGGCGGCCAGCCCCTGCAACCTGGCGCCGCGGCGCTCCACGTCGAGCGCGGCGGCCACCGCCTGCCACGCCGCGAAGCCCAGCAGCCCCGCGCCGACCACCACGAGGAGGACGCGGCCGAGGGGTCCCGCGAGCAGGATCCTCAGCGCGCCCTCCGCGTCGGCGAAGTGGCGGGTCATGCCCAGGGCCACGCCGCCCGCGATGATCCCGATGACGATATAGACGATGCCCTTGGCGATGAAGCCGAGGCGCGCCAGGCGCACGATCCACGGCCCTGCGCCGCGCAGGGCCCGGCTGGCCATGCCGGAGGAGCGGCGCTCGAACGTCAGCGCGCGGGCCATTGCGGCGTCAGCGCCCGAGGGCCGTCCACACTTCGAAGCTAGCACGGGCGAGCGTGCTAACCTCGGCCGGAATGCAGATCACGGACGTCCACATCCACGTCCAGCCGTGGTGGGAGCTGAAGCCGGGGATCTTCGAAGCGATGACGCGGGGCCGCTCCGACCTCGACGAGCTGCACCGCATCATGAAGAGCCCGGCGCGGCTGCTGCGGCGGATGGACGAGGACGGGATCGCGCGCGCCGTGCTCGTCAACTACCCGAGCCCCGAGCAGATGGGCTTCACCCACGACGCCAACGAGTACGTGACCCGGTACTGCGCCGAGGCCCCCGACCGGCTGATCCCGATGGGTGGCGTGCACCCGCGCTTCGCCGAGGATGCGGGCGCGGAGGTGCGGCGGGCGGCCGCCGCGGGAGTGCGCGCGCTGAAGGTCCATCCGCCGCACATGGGTTTCGCCGCCAACGCGTACCTCGACGGCCTCGACGGCCTCCGCGCCCTTTACGAGGAGGCGCAGCGGCTGCGACTGCCGGTCATGATCCACACGGGCACGTCGATCTTCCCCGGGGCCCGCAGCCGCCTCGGCGAGCCGATGACGGTCGACGACGTGGCGGTGGATTTTCCCGACCTGCGCATCATCCTCGCGCACGGCGGCCGGCCCCTCTGGATGGAGCAGGCCTTCTTCCTCGTGCGGCGTTTTCCCAACGTGTTCATGGACGTGTCGAGCATCCCCCCCAAGGCGGTGCTGCGCTACTTCCCGCGCCTGGCCGAGGTGGCCGACAAGGTCCTCTACGGCAGCGACTGGCCCTCTCCAGGAGTGCGGAGCATGGCGGGCAACGCCCGCGACTTCCAGGCCCTGCCGGTGCCGAACGAGGCGCTGGTGAAGATGATGGAGACCAACGCCCGCACGCTGTTCCCGTGAGCCCGCCCACACCCTCCGAGGCGCAGTTCGAGTTGGCCCGGTACTTCGCCGCCGAGCGCGCCGAGAGCGCCGTCCTCCTCGCCGGCGCCCCCGCGACATGGTGAAGAACCTCGCCTGACTCACAAGGCCGGACCGGCCTTGCTCAGACGCCTCAGGTGCCGCCGAACCCGACGCTGGCCCGGCCGTCCTCCACGATCACGGGCACTTTCCGCGCGCCCTTGGAGTGGACGAGCATCTCGTCGAGGTCGGGAGCCGATTTCTTCACGTTCCGGTAATCCACGCGGTAACCCTTCGCAGAGTAGGCCTCACGGGCCTCTGTGGTGTAGGGTCACCCTTCCTTCCCATAGATGACGACGGCCTTGGCGGGCATCCAGCAATTATAGAGGACCTACCCTTCGGCGAGGGCGCGCACGGGGTCGATGCGGGCAGCTCCGGCCAGGAAGCGGCCGCCTGCGGGCCGGCCGGCGTGCGCGTCCACAGCATCACCAGGCGATCGGGCTCGGCGTACGGCAGCGGCCGGAGGAGGACCGCGTCGACGACGCCGAACATCGCGGTGGTGCCGCCGACGCCGAGCGCTATGGTCAGCGCCGCCACCACCGTGAACCCGGGACGCTCGACGAGCGTCCGGACCGCGCAGATCCTGCAACAGCGAGTCCACGGCCGGTGGGCCCTACCGCTCCTCGCCGTGAATCCGCATCTCGACCAGTCGGTCGATGCTGACGGAGCCGCGGCTGGCCTGGACCCGCCGCACGAACTCGGGGCTCACGCCGTGGATCCGCATGGAGACCAGCTCCTCGACCGGCACGCGGTCATAGCCGAGCGACTTCATCTCCTTGATGAACTCCGGGCTGACGCCGTGGATCCGCATCGAGACGAGGTCCTCGGCGCTCACCCGCTCGTAGCCGAGGTCGCGGAGCTGGCGCACGAACTCGGGCGAGGCGCCGTGGATGCGCAGGCTCACGAGGTCCTCGGCGGAGAGATGGCGATAGCCGAGCGACTGCATCTGGCGGATGAAGTCGGGCGTGGCACCGTGGATCCGGAAGCCGACGAGGTCGTCGACGGGCAGATGGTCGTAGCCGAGGTCCTTGACCTCGCGGATGAACGCCGGATCCGCGCCGTGGATGCGGAGGCTCAGGAGCTGGTCGAGCTCGAGCCGCGAGTAGCCGAGCGCGTCGAGCTGCCGCACGAACTCCCGGCTCACGTCCAGGATCGCCATGGAGTAGAGCTTCTCGTCGTCGACGGTGTAGCCCAGCCCGCGCATGGCCGCCACGAACTCCGGACGCGGAGCAAACGTGAAGTGTCCGGCGCCCTCGCCGCGGCGGAAGGTCCCCTCGAACGAGAAGCGGCCCGCGTCGCGCTCGAGCGTGAAGCTCACGCTCGACGCGCCCGCGCTCATCTGGTCCGCGGTCAGGCCGCGCAGCTCGGCCAGCGCGACCGGGTTCGAGTGCTGCGAGTTGCCGTGCGTCCCGCGGCGGCGGCTCAGCGTGAGCTGCACCAGCGGCCCGCTGCCGGAGGCCGCCTTCCAGGTCGCCGGCTCCGCGGTCCACAGGCCCGTGATGGTGTCATCCGCAGCGGCTCCCGGAGCGAACCGCACCACCGCGGTGGCGGAGACGAGGGCGCCTCCTCCCGCGAGCGCGGCGACCAGCAGGGCGGCGTAGCGTGCCTTCATGGCTCCTCCTCCCCGCGGTGACGCTCCTTGTCGGGACAAGGTTTATCGTGGCCGGCGTCGCCCTCCTCGTCGCCCCCCGGCTCTTCGGCCTTCGGTTCCACCCCGGACTGCCGCATGGCGACGAGCTGGGCCACGGTCAGTTCCTCGTGGCCCATGGCCTTGAGCCGTTTCACGTAGCTCGGCGTCACGCCGTTCTGCCGCAGCTCGAGCAGCTCGCCCGGGGCCAGGTTCTCGTACCCTTCCTGCTGCAGCCCCTCGACGAAACCCGGATCCACGCCCTGGGAACGCAGGGTGATGAGGAGGGGCACGGACAGCCCCTCGTAGCCGAGGTCCTTCAGCCCCTCCACGTAGCTCGGCGTCACCCCCTGGCTGCGCAGGGCGACGAGGCTGAGCGGAGAAAGGCCCTCGTAGCCCAGATCCTTCAAGCCCTCCACGTAGTCCGGCGTGACTCCCTGCGAACGGAGCATGATCAGGCGGGACACGGAGAGGCGCTCGTAGCCCAGGTCCTTCAAGCCCTCCACGTACGAAACCGACACGCCGTCGCTGCGCAACGCGATGAGCTTGCCCTCCGAGAGATCCTCGTAGCCGAGGCTCGCCAGGCCGAGCACGTAGTCCTTCGTCACGCCGTAGTCGGCCAGGACCGGACGGACGGAAGCCGGCTGGTCGATGCCGGATGGCGTGCCGCCTTCCAGGGAAGCGCCAGTGCTCAGGCCGAGCGCGCCGAGGGTGGCGAGCGCGAACACTCCGGCCACCCAGCGCGACGAGCGCGACAGGTGCGGGGGCGGCTCGCCCACGAGCCGCGCGATGCGGCGCCACAGCGACCCGGCGTCGGCGGCCACGGCGAGCGTCGGCCTCATGGAGCGAAGCCCCTCCAGATCGGCCAGGGCGCGCGCATAGCCGAGGGCATCGCCGCAGGCCGCCACCGCCGCGTCGTCACAGCAGTGCTCGCGCTCCACCCGCATGCGGTGCGAGACCCACCACACCGCCGGGTGGTAGAAGAGCAGGGTCTCGCCGAAGGTCTGGACCAGGTTCACGAGGTAGTCGAAGCGGCGGACGTGGGCCAGCTCGTGGGCGAGCAGCGCTTCGAGCTGGGAGGGGCTGAGGCCGGCGAGAGTGCTCACCGGCAGGAGGACGACGGGGCGCAGCCAGCCGATCACCGTCGGCACCTCGACCAGCGCGGATTCGCAGAGGCGGACCGGCAGCCAGATGCGCATGCGGCGGCAGAGCCGGCCCGCGGCCTCGGGCCAGGCCGGCAGGCTCACCGGCCGCCCCGACCGCTTCAGGCGCTGCGCCACCATCCAGCCTCCCAGCACACGCACGGAGAGCAGCCCCACGCCGGCCGCCCACGCCAGGACGAGCGCGGGCAACGCCGTGCCCAGCCGCTCCCGCACGCGGAAGGCGGCCAGCGGAGTCGGCGTCGACACCGTCCCCGGTCGGGGCACGCGCACGACGGGTCCCGCCGCGGCGGCCGCCTCGGGCTCTCCCGCCGTCGCGTCACCGTCGTCCACGATGGCCGCCGCCTGCACCGACGGCACGACGGCGATCGAAGGGCTCGCTCCCGGCCCCTTCATCATCACGAACGTGGCCGCAGGCAGAAGGACCATCAGGACGAGGCCGCCGGTCGCGGCGAGGTACCGCGCCTGCGCCGAGCGGCGCCGAAGCAGCACGTTCACGCTCGCGAGCAGCGCCGCCACGAGCGCCAGTTGCCAGAAAGAATGAATGAGCGCCCAGCCGAGGGCGATGGCGACGGGATCGCGCAGCGGCTCGTGGAGGCTCACCGCCCGCCTCCTTCCATCTCGTCGAGCATCTGCCGGATGCGGGCAATCTCCTCGGGCGACGCCGTCTGGTCCGCGAGCGCGTGCATAACGAGCTTCATGGCGGAGCCGTCGAAGGCGCGCTCGAGAAGGTCGCGCACCAGCTGCCGCTGCGTCTGCGCCTGGGCCAGCCGCGCGGAGTAGACGTGGGCGCGCTGGCTCTCGTCGCGGCTGACCAGATTCTTGTCGGTCATGATCTGCAGCATCTTCAACACCGTGGTGTAACCGGGCGCGTGGGCCTCGCTGAGCGTCGCGTGCACCTCGCGAACGGTGCTCGGGCCGCGCTGCCAGAGCACCCTCAGGATCTCCAGCTCGGCCGGGGTGGGACGGGGCACGGATGGCATGCCGGCGAGGCTAGTACGAAGGCTTTCGTCGTGTCAACGAAATTCTTCGTACAAGAGTCTGAACGCCGGTCACCAGGATGGGCTCTTGACAAGGAGGGCTTGCGCGTCCGCAGGCGCCAGCGGCGGCGCGAAGTGGAAGCCCTGCCCGTACTCGCAGCGCAGCGTGCGGAGGAGCGAGAGCTGGCTGGGGGTCTCGATACCCTCCGCGATGACCTGGCGGTTCAGGTTGTGGGCCAGCTCGACGATCGTGCGTACGATGGCCGCGTCGCTCGGCGACTCCGAGCGGCCGACGAACGACCGGTCGACCTTCAGCGCGTCGGTGGGCAGACGGTGGAGATAGCTGAGGGACGAGTAGCCCGTGCCGAAGTCGTCGATGTGGATGCCGATGCCCAGCTCCTTGAGGGCGACGAGCAGCGGGATCACGCCCTCGAGGTCCTTCATGATGGTGCTCTCGGTGATCTCGAGCCGAAGGTGGCGGCCCTCGAGCCCGGAGCGGGCCAGAGCCTCCCAGACCGCTTCCACCACCTCGGGCTGGGCGACGTCGGGGCTGGCGAGGTTCACGCTGATGCTGAGACCCGCGCCTCCCGGGAGCTGGTGCCAGCCCCGGACCTGGGCGCACGCCTCCTGCAGCACCCAGGAGGTCAGCGGGACCACCATGCCCGTCTCCTCGGCCACGGACAGGAACTCCGCCGGGGCGAGCAGGCCGCGCGTGGGGTGGTTCCACCTCACGAGCGCCTCGAACCCGCTGATGCGTCCGGTGGCGAGGGAGACGATGGGCTGATAGTGGAGGCGGAATTCCGCGCGCTCCACGGCACGGCGCAGGTCGGTCTCGAGCGTGAGGCGGGCCAGCGCCCGCGCGTGCATCTCGCGGTCGAAGATCTGCGTGCGGCCGCTGCCGAGGCTCTTCGCCCGGTACATGGCGGTGTCGGCGTCGCGCAGAAGGTCCTCCGGGCGCTCGTAGCCGCTGGCGCTGAAGGCGATCCCGATGCTGGCGGACGTGAACACCTCCTGGCCCCCGGCCCGGAAGGGCGCCGACACCGATGCCTGCACGCGTTCGGCCACGTGGCTCGCGTCCATCGGGCTTTGGATATGGTCCACCAGGATGCCGAACTCGTCGCCGCCCAGGTGGGCCACCAGGTCTCCCGGACGCAGGCACTCGTTCAGGCGAGCGGCGAGGGCGATGAGGAGCTGGTCGCCGATGACGTGGCCGAGGCTGTCGTTGATGAGCTTGAATCGGTCCAGGTCGAGGAACAGCACCGCGAACTGGTACGCGCCGCGCTGGGCGCGCCGGAGCGAGCGGAACAGCCGGTCGAGGAACGCCTTGCGGTTGGGCAGGCCGGTGAGGGCGTCGTGGCCCGCCATGTGCTGCAGGAGGTGCTCGCCCGCTTTGCGCTCGGTGATGTCGGTGATCGTCCCCGTGAGACGCAGGACCCGGCCCTTGTCGTCGCGCACCGCCGCCCCCCGGCTGAGGACCCACATATGGCTGCCGTCACGGCCGAGGAGGCGGTGCTCGTTGTGGAACCGCGTGCTCTCGCCGTGCAGGTGGGCGGCGATGTCGGCCTTCAGGGCGTCCACGTCCTCGGGATGGACACGCTCGAACCATTCCGACGGGCGGTCGCTGACCTGGTCCTCGTCGGCGCCCACCATCGCCTTCCAGCGCAGGGAGTAGTCGATGCGATCGGCGGCGAGATCCCAGTCCCAGATGCCGTCGTCGGCGCCGCGGGCGGCGAGCGCGTACCGCTCCTCGCTCCGGCGGAGCGCATCCTCGCTTCGGCGTCGGTCGGTGACGTCCCGCGCCTCGACGATGATCCGCGCTCGATCGTCCGCCCCATCGAGCGGCGCCGCCAGGGCGTCCAGGCTCCGCCAGGAGCCGTCGGCATGGCCGATGCGAAGGGTCGCTTCCGTGCGGCCTCCCGCACCGGCGCGCAGCCATTCCCGGGCGGCCGCCGCATCCTCCGGATGGACCAGGCCGAGCAGCTCGCGACCAGCCAGAGCCGCGGGCGGCGCGCCCAAGACGGAGGTCAGCGCGGGGTTGGCGTGGATCACGACGCCGGCCCCGTCGAGGAGCAGCACGGGCCCCGGCATCCGGTCGCACAGACCGCGCAGGC
>Ga0207684_10005789_pt1 | contig 11340 bp, 13 predicted proteins | sample KBSK5501metaG_FD_184342 | JGI IMG/M metagenome (GOLD analysis project Ga0207684, IMG submission 184342) | Corn, switchgrass and miscanthus rhizosphere microbial communities from Kellogg Biological Station, Michigan, USA - KBS K5-50-1 metaG... | ecosystem: Host-associated > Plants > Roots >... | reverse complement strand
AGCTCAACTGGATAGAGCATCTGACTACGGATCAGAAGGTTTGAAGTTCGAATCTTCACGGGCGCGATCTTCATCAAAAGCAGGCTCGGGGGGCACCCTTCCCCTGCCAGAGACCCACGCGCGAAAGCACCGTTCATCTGTAAAGAGGGGTGAAAATGGTTTCCAATAGAGCGCATTGAAGACGAGATTCGGCGCGCCGACTCCGAAAGCACGCAAGCAAAGCGAGGAAACTACTGCGCCCGAACCGGTGTCTTATCGAGAACCCTATAATTTTCATATTGACTAACGGCCAGATTCTTGAGACTTCCCCCGCGATCAAATACATAATCACAGGGTAAACGACCCGGTGAAAGGAGGGAGATCTGTCATGTATCATCCGATTCAGTTCAAAACTACAACTCTTCCAATAAAATATTCTACTGGCAGGTCGCCTTTACGACGCGGTTTCTTTCTCATCTCGCTTGCGCTCACATGCTTTGTGCTTCCTCCGCCAGCGCAAGCACAACTACCTAATATCTTTGCGGCAGACAACCCAAGCGGCTGGCTTAACTCGGGCGGAGCTAACATAGCCTACCTTCAAAATACCACCGGGAGCGACGTAACACTGACCTTGGACGGCAATACGATCACAACCAAAGCTAATCGACTGAATATTTTTCATAAAAGCTCCGGAACATGGGTTCGAAAAATAATTCTGAATTTACAGTCGCAACCGATCTCGACTATTCAGACGACATCGACGGCTCTCCAGAGATGGGGCAATGGATCTCACCGTCTTCGGCGGCACAGACCTCGACGACGTAACACGCTCCTCACCGGCCTCTACGCTTATTACAAGCTGGATGAAGCTAGCGGGGCGGGTGCATTAGACGCTGGTCCAGGAGCGAGAAACCTCATCCAGTGCAATGGTTGTGGAACAATCGGGAGCGTACCAGGCATATTTAACATGGCCCGTAGTTTTCCGGGTACTGCGGAATTTGTAAGAAACACTTCGAGAAGCGATTTTTCCCCTGGGTCAAATCACTTCTTCGTTTCCTTCTGGGCTAAGGCCGGCTCCTTGGGCCAGCGGGAGATGGAAATGGTGTCAAAATTCACCTCAGAATTTGGGAACAGGGAATGGATAGTATTTCTTGATCCTAACACCCGTAAGGCCGTATTCTTCGCGAGTTCCGCCGGAGCCACCGTTGCCTCGGTTAGCTCTTCGGTCCCTTTCGCCAATACAACAACTTGGTATTTCATCGCTGCTGGTTGGGATGGCACTAGGGTTAAGATTTCCATAAACGGCGGCCCATACGTGACTGCTAGCTTCCCCGGGCCGATATTCAAAGGGGCGGCCGCCTTCACGATAGGTTCCGAGAATGGCACCCTCCCTTGGATAGGTCAGATTGATGAGATGGCAATCTGGATCGGGCGCAACGACCTAACTATTTCCGACGTGCAACAACTTTACAATAACGGCGCTGGCTTGCCCCTCAGTTCGTTCCATTAAAAAGGAAAACCGAAAAGCTTTCCGAGTGAGAATAGTGAGAGATGCCTCCACCCATTCGACTCCGCTCAGGGCAGGCTTTCGGTCGACATGACAGAGCTACGCTAACGACAAATAGATCACGTAGAAATCTCGAACTGGCTCATCAATTTGAATCTCTCGTAGCGTTGCGCGATCTCCTCCATGGTGAGCCAGCATGGCACTCAGCACCACGGCCCTATCAGTTAAAATAGGGACGAATCTTTTCGTATCTCTTCCCGACGCCAATACCTTTTACATTTCTTAAATCGTCGGCGTTCTTGAACGGGCGCGCTTCGATAATTCGTTGGGCAATAGCCGGACCAATTCCAGGAACGTTCTCGAGTTCGGCTTGCGACGCCGTATTAACATCGAGCTTCGTTTCGGGAATCGCGGAAACCGAATCGGGAGTTGTAGGTTGTATCGGTGCAACCGAAGCGCGCGATGAGATCGATGAAAGAGGCACCGTCGCGGGGCTGGAACTAGTCAGTGCGGACGGGATAACGGTTGCCGACGTCATTTCAGGATGGAAAAACTTGTCGAATGGATCGACTCCTTTTTCGCTTTTAGGTTCCTTGGCCCGAACTGCCATACGTCCTTCGTTAACACCCCATCCGCCCACTTTTTCCTGTTTTGCCTTTCGCTCCAGAGTGTTCAGCTTGCGCAATTCCGACGCGGCCGAGCTGAGACCTTCGGGCTTCCCACTTTCGCGGTGAAACCTGGCGAGTCCGTTTTCGATCAATTGTTCGCCGAGATCGCCGGTGTTGGTCTGAACGAAGGCAAAGAAACGCTGCATCCGGCTTCGACCCATGGCGTCCTCCCAACAGGTGCGAACGAGGAAGGGCCCGCTCAGTTTTTCGCGCGTGTACGTTTTCGCTAACTCACCAAGCTCTAAATTCTGGTCCACCGTGATTCCAAAATATTTCGCCTGCTCCTCGACACGGTCCCGGAATTCAGCGGTGGTTTCCGGCGCGTCCACGAAATAGAGCCGGAAAATGTACTCTGTACCGGCGACGCTGATGTGAAAGCTATCACCGTCGTTCGGTCGCTTCACCAGAAAGTGACCACCTTGAAGGGTCACCCACGGCGCTCCGGCAAAGCAATGCACGCTTGGCCCAGCCAACGTGAGCAAAGCAACGACAAACCACATGCCCAAGGCCGTTCCGCTTCTATACACGCGTGTCACACCAGTACCTCAAATTGGCTCATCAATTTGAACGTCTCGTAGCGCTGCTCAATCTCCTTCATGGTCAGTCGGCGCAAGCGCTCGAGGCTGAATGCTTCGACGCAGAAACTGGCGAGCACACTGCCGTAGATCATTGCTTTCCGAATATCGCTAAAATGCACTCCCTTCACCGCACCGGCAAGATATCCGGCGATGCCACCGGCAAATGCGTCGCCTGCCCCGGTCGGGTCGTGAATATCTTCCAGTGGATAAGCGCCACAGCTGAAAAAATCATCTTCACTAAAGAGAAGCGCGCCATGCTCGCCTTTTTTGATGGCCACATAACGTGGTCCAAATTCGCGGATTTTTCTTCCCGCTTTGATCAAGCTCGTTTCTTTCGTTAGCTGCCGAGCTTCGCTGTCGTTTAAAATTAAAAGATCGACCCGCGGAAGCAGTGCATCCAGATCTGGCCTGGTCGTCTCGATCCACAGGTCCATCGTATCGGCCACAACAAAACGCGGGCGGTCCATTTGATCGAGCACATGCGTCTGCAACGAAGGCGCGATGTTAGCCAGCAGCACAAAATCGCTCTGGCGATAAGAACTCGGCAACGTTGGCTTGAAATGCTCGAAAACATTCAGCGCCACCGAGCGGGTCTCACGCGTATTCAGGTCCCACGCATATTCGCCAGACCAGCGGAAAGTTTTTCCTTCGACCCGTTGCACCCCTTCAGTATCAATTTTGCGTTGTTTCCAAAAATCGAACTCGGACGCGGGGAAATCACTTCCGACAATGCCCACGAGCTTCACTGGCGAAAAGAAACTCGCGCTAAGGGCCGCATATGAGGCGGATCCGCCTAACAAATCGGCATGTTCTTCCACCGGCGTCTTGACGGTATCGAGCGCGATTGAGCCAACAACCAGAACAGACATTAGGAATGGTTGATGGTTGATGGTTGATGGTTGACGGCCGCGAGCATCTGCTTCGCGCTGTGGGCATACTCAACAATGTCACGAGCTTTCAATAAACCGGAAACAATCGCCACCCTTCGTGCGCCAGCCCGGATAACCTGTTCGAGATTTTCCGATTTGATTCCTCCGATGCAGAAGATAGGAAGCACGATTTTCTTATGCACGTCCGCAATGTAGCTTAGACCGACTGGTTCATAATCGGGTTTGGTGGGCGTGGCAAAAATCGGACCAAATCCTATGTAGTCCGCGCCTTCTCTTTGCGCTGCCGCCGCTTGCGCCAGACTATGGGTGGATTTTCCTACCCACAAATTTCGGCCCGCTTTTGCCCGCACCAACGAGATCGCGTCGTCGTCCTGTCCAACGTGGACGCCTTCCACCGGGACTTCTGCGGCGATCTCCGCGTGATCGTTAACGATAAGCGGAGTGGAACTTCGTGATGTTATTTCGTGCAGCACGGCAGCGATATTGGTCAGCTCACTGATCGATCTCTCTTTTCCGCGCAGTTGAATGAGGTCGACGCCGCCTTCAATCATGGATTCCATTACCGCGGGCGCAGCGCCATTATCCACATAACTCAGGTCTAAGATACCATAGAGCCGGCCGTCGCTTAGATTGCGCAAGGTGTTATTCGTGTAACCGCCGCCCGGGCGCAGCCGTTAATTCGAATTTTCCGGAATTCATGGTTCGTTCGACGAACCCGGTATCGTAATTTCCGGCGCGGAATTCAGCGCTCCGCATCATGGCAGCGTGAAACGGGACCGTCGTTTTGATTCCGGTTATGTAATACTCGTCCAGGGCCCGACGCATACGGTCGATTGCCGAGCTCCGATCGGCGCCCACCGTGATGATTTTTGCGATCATGGAATCATAGTACGGCGGCACAACATAGCCGGTGTAGACGTGAGAATCGATGCGAACGCCCCGGCCCCCGGGTGCATAATAGAAATCGACTTTACCGGGCGATGGCTGGAATCCATTTGCGGGATCTTCGGCGTTGATGCGGCATTCAATAGCGTGCAAGCGCGGCTGGGCGTGGGCCACGTGCGATGAGAGCGGCAGACCAGCTGCGATCCGTATTTGTTCTTTAACCAAATCACAGCCGTAAACTTCTTCCGTAATCGTGTGCTCCACCTGGATCCGAGTATTCATTTCCATGAAATAGAATCGCCGGTCGGAATCGACCAGAAATTCGACTGTCCCGGCATTCTCATAACCGACCGATTTCGCAAGTCGAACCGCGGCATGGCCCATTTTCTTGCGCAATGCCGGTGTCATAACCGGCGACGGACATTCTTCAATTACTTTTTGATTGCGGCGCTGGAGGGAACAATCGCGCTCACCCAGGTGCACCACGTGGCCATGACTGTCGGCCATGATTTGAAATTCAATGTGACGCGGGTTGACGATCAGCTTTTCGAGATAAACTTGCGGATTTCCGAACGCCTTCTCCGCTTCATGACGTGCGCTGTGAAAGCCGGTGAGCAAACTCGGTTCATTGTGCGCGGTCCGCATCCCGTGGCCACCGCCGCCCGCGACGGCCTTGATCATCAAGGGGTAGCCGATCTTCTTTGCGACTTTGAGGGCCTCTTTTTCCGTCTCAATCACGCCATCGCTTCCGGGTGTCACTGGAACGCCGGCTTTCCGTGCACATGCCCGCGCAGTATTCTTGTCCCCCATGGCGTGCATCGCCCTCGCGGGCGGCCCGATAAATTTAATATTACAACTCTCGCAAACTTCAGCGAAATGCGCGTTCTCGGCCAGAAATCCGTAACCGGGATGAATGGCATCGACATCCCCCACTTCGGCGGCGCTCAGGATCCGGTCGATCTTCAGATAACTTTCCGAGCTCGGCGCCGCACCAATACAGATGGATTCGTCTGCCAGTTGCACATGAAGTGAATCGACGTCCGCTTCGGAATAGACCGCCAGCGTGCGAATGCTCAGCTCCTTGCAAGCGCGAATAATGCGCAGCGCAATCTCACCGCGATTCGCGATCAGGACTTTTTCGAACATGGAAAGTGGCGCTCGCCGGCGCGAGCGCGACATTCTTATCGCACACGGAAAAGCACCTGCCCGAATTGCACAGGTTTTCCGTTCTCCGCCACCACCTCGGCGATCACTCCACTGGTTTCGGCTTTAATTTCATTCATTACTTTCATCGCCTCAATGATCCCAACCACCGAGTCTTCATTAACCGTCTTGCCGACGTCGACAAACGGAGGGGCGTCGGGCGACGCCGCACGGTAAAACGTCCCCACCATCGGTGACACGATTTCTTTCAATCGTGCCGTCTCTGCGGGCGGTTTTGGAGTCGGCGCTGTCTCGGTCGCTGGAGCAGTTGCGCCCGCCAGCGAAGGCGCCAAGGCAATGGGGGTGGTCAAAAGCGGTTGATCATCGGGCCCTCTCTGCAGTTTCAGCTTGAAGCCCTCTTTCTCGATCTCGAATACCGAGAGATCATTCTTCCGCATCAATTCGATAATGGCTTCGATATCCTTGAGTTCCACCGCTGCGTCCTCCGAGCTTGAGCCGCTTAGGTAAAGCGGTTTTGCAACCGAGGTCAAGTCAACGTAGTGCTGCATTCTCATTAACACCGTCCTTCAGGCGGTGTGTGACGATCACCCAGCTACACAAGCAGCCGTTTCAATTTCAACGGCTTTAGTTGCTCAATGCCAGACGGGGAAAGCCGTTGACACGGCTGCCGATATAGAGGGGCCTGCTCACCGGCCGCAGCCGGTATTACTAACAAAGGCCGATTGATAGCGCGATTCAATGTGGGAGCGGTCTTAGCGCCGCCGTTTTGGTTGCGGCTGTCTACCTGTCGCGCTGGCTCGTCGCGCCGGAGAAGCGTAGGCGGAAGCCTCGGGCGAAGGCGGATGCCGGTCGCATACTTCTGTCCCGTGGATTATTGTCGTTGGAAATCAGATGCTTTCGTCGCTGACATCATGCGATTTCAAAATCGTGGACGAGACGGCTGACTATCTCGTCGTCGACAAACCACCATTTCTCCTCGCACACCCGACAAAACCAGACGGGCGACCAACGCTGTGGAAACAACTTCGTGAGCTGCTCGCGTTCGAAATTGCCAATGGCGGGCAGATTTCAATTATCAATCGGCTGGATCGCGAGACAAGCGGGCTCATGTTGGTCGCGAAGACAGCTGTGACGGCACGTCGATTCGGCATGCTTATGCAACAGCAACGGGTACGGAAGCAATATCTCGCGATCGTGTGGGGTTGGCCGGAATGGAATGAGAAAATCATGGATGCGCCGCTCGATCGACAAGGCCGCCACCAGCCATCGGCTATTTGGCTAAAGCAGATCATCCACCCGGATGGCGCCCCGGCCCAGACACGTCTTTGCGTCGAACGACTTTTCGTTCGCAAGTCTGGCCGGGACGGATCGCCAGGCCGTCCGAGTTCTTCCGAAAAATTCAGTTTGGTTCGCGCCGAGCCTCGCACCGGCCGCACCCATCAGATTCGCGTGCATTTGGCGTCGCTGGGTCATCCCGTTGTCGGCGACAAACTTTATGGACCAAAAGAGCAGCTTTATCTCGAGTTCATCGAGACTGGTTGGACTCAGGGACTGGCGCGACAATTGTTGTTGCCGCGACATGCGCTGCACTCCACAAGGCTGGCAATTACGGATGAGCTCGAATGGACAAGCCCCTTGCCGTCTGATCTCGCGGACTTCTGCCTGTAGCGGTGGCGTCTGATCGTCACCTAATTTCCCATGATGGAGGGATGTGCAGCTTGCCCTGAGCGAAGTCGAACGGGTCGCGTCGCCGTGATCTCGCGGAAAGTCGGTGTCGCCGCATTTGGTAGGGACAGCGCGCCGCGCTGTCCGCGGACGCCGCAGCGCGGCGTCCCTACCGTTGCAATTCAACCACCTGATCCTATGATAGCGCGCCCGTGAAATTCCTGCGCTTCCTTTGGCCGTTCTTCGTCGTCGCAGTCTTTTCCTTCGCTTCGACGGGGCGAGCCGGTAGCGAAGCAAGTAGCAGCACATTTTCCGCTGCCGAAATCGACGCGCCACGACTCGAATTCGCCGCTGAATCAGCTTATTTGTTCGGCTTTATTAACAGCCCGCGCAGCTACGAAATCGGCGCGGAGTTCCTGACCGCGCGCGTGCGCTGGGGTCTCGTGCAAGACGACAGTTGGTTGCGCGGTTACAATCAGTTTTACTTCACCGCCTTAGCTGAGCCAATTTTCCGCGGCATCGAGAATTATTATTTCGGCATCAATTTCGGGCTGCGATATAATTTCGTGCGACCGAACAGCCGTTTTGTTCCCTACATCTCTGGCGGCGTTGGCCTGGGCTGGATCGATAGCCACGCTAATATTCCCGGCGCTCAAGGGCAGGATTTTACTTTTAATATTCTGACTGCGGCCGGCGTGTCGTACCGATTTAACGATCGGTGGAAATTCAACGCCGGCCTGCTCTATCAGCATCTGTCCAATGGAGGTCAAACTTCTCCGAACCCCAGTCTGAATCTGCTCGGTCCGCAGCTTGGCGTTACTTATTCTTTTTAAAGTGGCGCAAGTTTCCAGGTGGCGTTTATCCGATTTCGCAAGTTAGGAAACTTGCGCTCCAACAGTGAATCCACGCGAAGAAAATATCCTGGTCGTTAAGCGCAGCCTCTTCGACGAGCTCGGAAGTTTCCAAGGCCTCAACTTTGAGCCAAAAAAATACCTCTCCGTTCTTCTTTCGCGCGGCAACAACTTTTTTTTGCCGCGGGCCAAGGCGGAGACCGATCCCACGCACAAGCAAATCATTCCCTATGCCCTCATCGCCTTCCAAAACCAGGTTCTCTATTATGTGCGCGGCAAAAGGGCGGGCGAACAACGTTTGGTCGCGAAAGGCTCAATCGGGATCGGGGGACACATGAATGACAGTGATGAATCACTTTTTGCGTGGGATGAGGCTGCTTATCGCGCTGGGGTGGAGCGGGAAGTAAACGAGGAGATCAAAATCGATACTCGGTTCGAGGATCGAATTGTGGCGTTGTTAAATGACGATTCAACCGAAGTAGGCCGAGTTCATCTCGGAATTGTGCACGTCTTCAAATTGGCCGAACCAAAAGTCGAGAAGCGCGAAGCAATGATTACCAACCTCGGATTCGTTAGCGCGGACCAGGTACGCGCCCGCCGCAACTCGCTCGAGACGTGGTCGCAGATTTGTGTCGATGCGCTCGAACGTCTGCTTGGCTAAGAGCGGCGAATAATCTGACGAAAAAATTGCATGGGCGTTTGTGCCACGCATCTAAATATGGATCCGGAGTTCCGCGACGCAGAAGAATCCGGGGCCCCGCCGAGCCTGTCCTGAGCCTGTCGAAGGAAACTCGCCCTCCCCACCCTTTAACTCTTCAACGCTTTAACGCTTTAACCAAATCCTTAGCGCGGCGGTTCCCAGGTAAAGGTTAAATTGTCCAATTGCCATTTGCTCACCGGATGAGAGATAGCGATCTGGAGTGTTCCCGCCTGGCCGGGATAATTCAGGTGAGCCGTGAAAAATCCTTTCGGCTCAAAGAAGTGCGACTCCCACGTCATATTCTCGTCGATTTTAATCGGCTGCACTGGCACTCCCAGCTCGGTAAACTTGGACAGGATATATTGCTGTTGCGAAGGCGGGTAATCCAAGCGCCCTTGTGGGCCGAGGTTGTTGACGAAAAAGCTCAGGTCGTGGTTTACAGCCAGCCGTTGAATCATTTCCCTGCCAAAAGCACGCCCTTCCAGATCCATCGCCCGCTTGTGTGAGTAAAGCCACCAAGCACCACCGCCAACCAGCGCCAGAAAAATAACCACCACCACCAATCCCTGTCCGGCTGCGCTTGAACGATCACATTGATTTAGTTTTTTCATGTTAATATCCGAACCCGACTCCTTTGATCACTTCGCCGTTACGAATCAAGGCGCCGTGCTTTTGCTTGCCAGTGTAAGCGCCAAAACGATTGCGCGCATTGATTTTGAAATTGACTAACCAGCCATACAAATGCTCGCCTTTTGTCCCCAAGTCCGCCGGCTTGGGATCTCCCTCCCATTCGATCCGCGCACTCCCCGCATCCAGAAGCTGAGTCTCAAGCCATTTCATCACAATCTCTTTGTAATTGGTGGGATACGGACCGTAACGCGCCAAATCGACCGGGGACGGCGTTTGCGCCGGCAACCCGAGCGCGGAGCTCATCCCGAGAAAGGATAGTAAGAAGAACAAGGCGAGTGCTTTCATCAGCTCCGATCTTGCGCCAACTCGCTGCGCTCGTCCAGCGTAAGGCAATCAATATTAATAGGCGATCAGTGATTAGTGTGGTTAGTCATTGTTTAAGCGAGACGGAATCGGGAAATCCTTCACCTCTCACCTCTCACCTGAATTTCCGCGTCTCAAGCTCGGCGCTCAGCGCATCCCAGTATCGCAGTTCCATTGCACTTTCGTCATCTTGTCGGCAACAACATCGACCTCAAAGGGACCGTAACGACCGATTGCGCTTCTCTTTTCCTTAATCGAAACGGTGTAATGACCGGGCGGCAACGAAACCTGAAACCGGCCTTTATCATCAGTCGCAAAAGACGCCACTGTGCCATTTTCGTTTGCCACGACAAAAGTAACATTCGCGAGGGGCTTCGAGTCGGGAATCCCCGCTCGAGAAGGCCCGCCGTGAATGGGACTAACCGAAATCACCCCTTCAACCCCACTTCCAGAATTAACTTTCACCGCCGGCGTTGTTTCTGCCAAAGAAGCGCAGCAAAACAAAGACAGGAACAAAAAAAATATGCCGGCCGAGTGCTGTTTTTTCATAAAATCGCCATGGCCTAACAAATTAGGCGCGAGGGCGAGCTTCGTCTGACGAAAAACAAGATGCCTGCACCTAATGATTTAGCAAGCTAGCCGATCGCGGAGTGAATGGAATGAACGACATCGACCACAAGCCGATCGGCGAGCGGGGAGTGAGCCGGAAGACGAACGAATCAGCGCAGATTTACGCTGATTTTCTGAACCCTGAACCCTGAAACCCGAACCCTCCCCTCAAGAGAGCAATTCTTTGACGCAGGTAATCAGCCCTTGAACAGGAAAAGGTTTGACCAGGTACTTCACGTCCTCCTCGATGAGGAAGTCATTTATCTTTGGATCGGTGGCAAAACCTGTAATGAAGATGAAACGATCCGCTAGGCCTGGACGCATCTCGTTGGCCTTAACGTAAAACTCGTCGCCGCGCAGGCGCGGCATCATCAGGTCGCAAATTATAGCGTCGTACTCGTTAACTTTGACCTTGAGGAGGGCTTCCTCGCCGTCAAAGGCGATGTCGACGAGAAAATTTTCGTCCGCCAGGATCCACTGCAAGGCCGAGGCGAGTTGCTGGTCATCGTCCACCACCAGGATGGCTTTCAGCTCGAGGGTGTGGATGGGGGCTTGAGCTCTGTCGGGTTGCGTTTCCATGGTACGGTGCGCTTAGCCCAGCAGCGATAGTGCCAACTGCGGTCTTGGCCTCATTTTGATCGTTTCGAGGAGTGATTGGTTAAACGCTGGGTTCATCGTTCGCATGCGACCAAAGCGCTTTCGATAGGCGACGAGTAATCTCCGCCATGTTAGCCTGCGAGCGTTCCAGCCCATAAACCGTAAGCGGGAAGTTTAGGGGCTCCTGCAGCTCCCAAATCTTTTCATGCTCATGGGGAGGCAGAATCTGCGCAGGACTACCCACCGCAACCCAG
>Ga0207684_10005788_pt1 | contig 11342 bp, 11 predicted proteins | sample KBSK5501metaG_FD_184342 | JGI IMG/M metagenome (GOLD analysis project Ga0207684, IMG submission 184342) | Corn, switchgrass and miscanthus rhizosphere microbial communities from Kellogg Biological Station, Michigan, USA - KBS K5-50-1 metaG... | ecosystem: Host-associated > Plants > Roots >... | reverse complement strand
ACCTCTGGCTCCCGACCTCTAAGGCAGGATCTCGACGTAACCGTCGGTTCCATCCACGCGGATCCGCTGCCCATTTCGGATCAGGCGGGTGGCTTGCTGCACGCCAACGACGGCCGGCAAGCCGTACTCCCGTGCGATCACCGCGCCATGGGTCATCAGTCCCCCCACTTCAGTCACGAGGCCCGCGATCGTGACGAACAGCGGCGACCAGCTGGGGTCCGTATAGGCCGTGACCAGGATGTCGCCCGTTTCGAGATCCGCCTCCGCCATGTCATGAATGACGCGGGCCCGCCCCTCGATGATCCCGGCGGAAACCGCCAAGCCGACCAGCGCACCGGCCGGCACGTCCTCGCCCAAGACGTGCAGGAAGAGTTCGACATCCCCGACTTTCATGTAAGCCTCCGCTTATCGACAGTCGGGTTCAGGCCAGGATCTCGACGAGGCCGGCACTGCCATCAACTGTGACGAGCTGACCATCTCTGAGACGGGTGGTTGCGTCACCGGTCCCAACCACGGCGGGTATCCCGTACTCACGGGCGACGAGCGACGCGTGTGCCGCCAGGCTGCCGCTGTCGGTCACCACTGCTGCGGCCTTCGCGAACAACGGTGTCCATGCGGGCGCAGTCTGCTGGGCCACAAGTACCTCGTCCTGCTGGAACTTGTCGAAATCGGAGACGTCGCGGACGACCCGGACCGGGCCTGTGGCGCGGCCGGGGCTGGCCGGTTCGCCACGGAGGGCACCTTCAGGAATCGCACGTTCGCTCCGCACCACCTCCAGTGAGCCGAGCATCCGCTCCAGCAAGCTCGGCATCGTGCCCAAAGCCAGCGGCGGTGCGAGGCGACGCTGACGCTCCCACTGGTCACGCCGAACGCGAGCCGTGCCCTGGAGCTTGTCTTTGCTGGTACCCACAGTGCTGCCGGCCAGCTGTGCCCGGGTGAGGAAGAAGGCATCTGCGTCACGGTCGATCGCGCCAGCGGCAACGGCCGCGGCCCCAAGCTTGAGCACGCACTGCCTCATGACCGGCCAACCGAGGGTGAGCATGCTCGACTGCTCCTCTCTCAATCGCGAGTACTGCTGAGCGAGCTTAAGAAGCGCGTCGAACCGCGCGTCGAGGTCGGGCCTCGCAGATAGCGCCTGCCTGCATTCCTCCTCGGCTTGTTCTCGCCTATGAATGAGCTCCTCGCGTCGCTGCTTCAGCTGACTTGCGCCGGTCGACCGACCGGATTCACCCAGCGTCGGCCAGTACCAATCGGCGCTCAGCACCGCATGAGGCATCGGTTCAGGCTCCGAACCGGACAGACCGGCCAGCAGAACCCGGATGTCGATGTCAACCCGTGGAAACAGGTGTTCTCGATAGAAACGGCCGAGTGCAACCTCGATCTTCCAGGCGCTGCCGCCACCGATCGCTAGCGCCCAGAGCTGTTCGCCGGCGGCCTGCCCAACCCGTTCGACGACAGCGACGACGTCTGCCAAGGACGCAGTGCCGAGTTGTGCAGACGATTGATCCACGAGGTGGCGATATCGAGGCAGGGTTTGTTCTCGCCAGCGCCGCACGACCCCTGCAAAAAACCGGCGCTCGGCCAGCTCGGGGTCGCCGGTCTGCTTGATGATCGAGGTTACGAACCGGAACATGGAGATCGGCCTGGTCAGGATCGCCCTGGACAGGGCTGCCAACCGAAGATCCGGCTCCGGAGTCGAATAGAACCAGCCGTTGACTATTGCGTAGCGGAGCCCGGTTGACAGTCCGGAGTCGGCTCGCGTTCCTTGTCCGAAGCCGCGGCTGATTAGTTTCAGAAGCCAGTCCTCGAAAAGGGGCGTGACCGGCTCTGGCAGCCATTCCCCGAGGCGCAAGTTGCGCATCCAGTAGCTCGGACCAGGTGGATGTAGACCGCCAACCCGCGGCGGGGGCCAGTCGGCCGGGGCCGCCAATGCCGTCATCGGGCGCGATTGCAGGACGAAAAGCGTCCCGCCCGCGTACGCCCACTCCACATCCTGGGGCCGACCAAAATGCGTTGCCGCAGACCGCGCGACGTCTGCAACTGCAACCGCCTGCTCCGCGGAAATCGGATTCTCGGCGGACCTACGACTCTGCGCTCTGGCTTCGCGAACAACCCATTCATCGGCTTGGGCCTCGCCCGAGACCAGGCGTTCACCGAGGCCACGAACCGCGCTGACAAGCACTTCCGATCGATCGCCGGTCACCGGATTGGCCGTGAACGCGACGCCGGCAGACTCGGCGTCGACCATCCGCTGAACAAGCACCGCAATCCGTTCTCGAGCGCCGTCCGCTCGGCTGGCCCGGTAGCTGGCGACCCTCGCGCCGGCAGCCGAACTGCAGCATTCGGCGATCGCCTTGCGCACGGTTTCAGGTCCCCGCAGGTTCAGGAAGGTTTCGTACTGTCCGGCGAAGGACGCATCAGCCAGGTCCTCGGCCACGGCCGACGATCTGACGGCAACCGGCCCGCCGCCGAGAACCCGAAGCGCCTCAGCGATTTCGTCGCCCGGATCGCCGATCACGACAAAACCGTCAGGAACGTTGAAGCCGGCTCGCTTCAGCTCTCCGAGGTTGGCAGCTTTGCCCCCGACGCGCTCGGCATCGGCCGCGCCTATCGAGTCGAGCCAAACAACTCGGCCCAGCGGGACGGTCTCTGGACTATCCATTGCATCTCTTCGCTCGGACACCAACCCCGTCGACGAACAACTGGACCATCTCTGCGACGTGCTGCCGTGACGGCAGCTTCGGCTCGGGAGCCAGAAGACCGTCGCGAAGGATGAACATCATCAACAGACCGGCGAACGCTCTGGCTGCAGTCCGAACGTCAAACCAATTCGCGATCAATTTGGCCTCCCGAGCCCTCTCCAGAGCCGTTATGAAGATGGCGCCTCCCACCGCGGGCAGGGTGCTTCGAAACGATGCGGTCAACTCGGGGAAGCGGCTTCCCTCGGCGATGACGACGCGGAGAAGGGCGACCTGCCTCGGTTCCAGGATCCGAGCGAGGTAGTCCTGGCTCAGGTTGGTCAGGTGGTTCTTGAGATCGGATCGGGTCCGCAAGCGCACTGCGGCTAGCGAATCTTTGAGCATCGGCGCGGGCTCAGCGATCAGGTGTCCGAGCACGTCTGCGAACAGCGCAGCCTTGGTCTCGTAATAGCGATAGAGCGTCTGCTTGGATACCCCTGCGACCGCAGTGATGGCATCCATGCTGGTCTCGCCAAAACCGTGGTCAAGAAACAACTGCTCTGCCGCAGCTCGAATCTGTTCGCGCTTGGACTCCTGTCTCTGGTGGGCGATCATACTGTACGGTACAGTTTGATCATATCCGAACTCGAAGTCAAGCGGGCGCGGGCTTATTGCTCAGTGATAGTGTTCGTCGCTCTCCGCCTCGCCGCCGCGAGCGGGCTCCGGAGCCCAGCGGCGAGCTTCGCCGCAAAGCTCGTGGTGAGCTCGCCCGCGGTTTCTTGGCGAGAGCGGTCGACAAGTTTGATCAGGCCATCAGCAACCACGGGGTCGGCGAGAGATAGGCAAGTTGAGTCACACCGATCGCAACGCCTCTGTGGGCGCAAGTCGCGCAGCGCGAATGGCCGGATAGACGCCGGCAATCGCGCCAATCAACAACGCGCCGCCAAATGCGGCAGCTACTGCCACCAGGGGAACGACCACCAGCCACGACTGACTCAGCGCATAAAGCTCCGTTGCCGCGGCGCCGAGCAAGAGCCCAGCCGTCGCTCCGAGGCACGAAAGCAGCATCGCCTCGACCAGAAACTGGACGCCGATGTTGATCTGCGTCGCGCCGAGCGCTCGCCGAAGGCCAACTTCTGTCCGGCGCTCGAGGACGGCGATGATCATCACGTTGGCGACGCCGACGGCGCCGACGAGTAGCGCGACCGCTCCCAGTCCAAGCAGCAGCGAAATGAAGGCGTTGTTGGCAACCGCGCGAGCCGCCAGCGCGTCCGATGGGCGGCTCACGTCCACCTGCTCTGGATGCGCCGGGTTGGCCACGGCGGCCAGAACACCCGCGACCGAAGTCACGTAGTCAGGGTCGGTGCGAACGTATTCGACCGATGGATGACCGTCGAAGCCGAGCCGGTCTTCCGCCACTTTCCAGCCGATCAAGGCCGCGGCGTCGATTTCGGGCGCAAGCACGACCGGCTGCAGGATTCCTATCACCGTGAACCATTGACCGCCCAACCAGAGCTGGACCGACGAGTCGAGCCCATCGATGCCAAGTCGTTGTGCGGCCAGCCAACCGAGCACGACCGCTGGGTACTGCGAGGTGGCGTCGTTCAAGAAGACACCACGGGCAAGCTGCGTGCCGAGTGCGGAAAGCAGATCGGGTCTGACCGCATACACTCCAAGTCCGTTGGTCTGACCGCTTGGAATGCGATCCGAGCGATACACGTGCGCCGACACGCTGCCGACGGCGGTGACGTGTCTGACGTGAGACGTGCGGCCGATCATGCCCGTTGCCTCAGCCGGCAATTCGGCGTTCTCGCCGAGAAACGTCTTGCCAGGCGTCACGGTGAGCAAATTCGTGCCGAGTGCGTCGAGCTCCGCCAGCACCCCGGCTCGACTCGATTCCGATATCCCACTGACTGCGACCATGGCTGCAATGCCAATCGCGATCCCAAGCGCGGAAAGGCTGGAGCGCAGTGGGCGCGTGCGAATACCGAAACCCCCAATCCGGACCAAAGAGGTCAAGCTGATTCGCTGGGCGTTGGCAGGTCTCATAGCGCTGACACCGTCCGCCAGCTTCGTTGGTCCCGCACGATGGCTCCATCCAGAATCTCGACCTGTCTAGGCAGGGCTTGAGCCAACGCACGGTCGTGGGTGATGACCGCGATGGTCGTGCCTTCGTCGTTCAGCTCGCCGAGTAGGTCCATGAGCGCGCTGCCAGATGCGCTGTCCAGATTTCCCGTTGGTTCATCGGCCAGAACGAGGGCAGGCCGGCCCACGACCGCACGTGCGATCGCCACGCGCTGCTGCTCACCGCCGGAGAGCTTTTTCGGATGGTGGTTGAGCCGCGACCCCAGGCCAACCCGCTGCAGAGCCGCCACCGCCAGCCGGCGTCTCTCCATAATCGGGAGGCCGGCGTAGAGCAATCCTTCGGCGACGTTGTCGAGGGCAGAAAGACCATCGAGAAGGAAGAACTGTTGAAAGACAAAACCGATCTGCCGCGAGCGCAGCGTCGAAACCTTGCGATCGGACAGAAGTGATACCTCTTGTCCGGCGATCCAGATCCTGCCCGAGGTCGGCCGGTCCAAAGTCCCAATGAGATGAAGAAGCGTGCTCTTGCCCGACCCGGACGGTCCGACGATGGCGAGCATCTCCCCCTCCTGCACGGTCAGGTCGACGTGCCGCAGGACCTCCAGCGGGGGTTCACCGGGATAGGTTTTGCAAACGTCCTGCAGCTCGACGACGTTGCTGTTCATTGGACGGGCACCACCACCAACGTGCTTTCGCCGATGCCATCGCCGGTGATCTCGACCATGCCCTGGGCGAACAGGCCGGTCTTGACCGGAACCTGGTGCCGCCGGCCGTTGGTCGAGACTTCTACTGCGTATCCACCCGGGATCGCGAGGAGTGCGTTGATCGGCACCGCCAGAACGCCTTTGTGTGTCTGGCTGGCGATCGCGACTTTGACCGGGGCATGGTCGACAGTGCCGCTCGAGGTGGGGTCGTCCAGCGTCACGTAAACCTTGATCGTGGTCTGGTTGTTGGCCGTGGTCGCGACCTTGCCGACTTCAGAGATCGTGCCGTTGATAGTTCTGCCGGTGGCCAGGGTGACCTGCACCGCTGCGCCCACGACCGCGATGTCTTGGTGCCGGGCATCGAGGTCGATGGTCACGATTCGCTGCTTGGAGGTAACTTCGACCACAGCCGTTCCAGGGCCTGCCTGCCCGCCATTCGTCACGTTGACCTTGTCGATTCGCACCGAGCCTGGAACAAAGATCACGCGACCAAAAGGAACGACGCCATCTTGGTCAAGGCCGAGCGCCTTCTCCCAGCGTTTGATAGCCACGACGTCGTAACTGTCGAAGTGCCCGTTGGCCTTCAGATTGGAAGAATTGGCATACCCCAGCGCGAGCAGGTTTTGTTCGAGCTCCATTACGTCTGGACCGTCGCTCACCCCAAGCCGTAGATCGCGGTAGGCGGGTACGTTCCCAAACATGAGAATCACCGGTCTGTTGTCGATCCGATAGATGGCCTGACCGCGACCGATCGCGTCTCCCGGGGACGGAGCCGAAGTCACCGTTCCCTGTAAGTGATTGGTGAGTGGGGTGGACGGGCCATAACCGAGGGCGCCGTCCACCGTGATGCTGTCAGTCAGGTCGCGGCGCGTCACAGGTACCAGCGATGTCGGGATGGTCGAAGCCGATGCCAGGCCATTCTGACTGGAGTTGTTGGCGTAGGCGAGACCAATCCCGGTGGCAGCGACCAGCGCCAGCAGTCCATACATGACGATGCGCGTCGCTGTCATGTGCCCGATGGCCCAGATTGGCTGGGCGAGCCGAGGAGTGACCTGCACGCGTCAAAAGCGGCTTTGACCGTGGGATCGTTGAGATCGATCTCTTGCCCGTTGATGAAGATCCCGTTGCCCTGACCTGAGCCCGATCCGGTGTTGGTGACGGGGCCGCCGTCTGGATTCCCATTGTTCGGATTCGGGTCTGGGAAGTTGGTCACACCGTGGGCCCTCATGCACTGGGAGAACTTGAGCGCGTTCTGTGGGACACCCTGCGGCGGGCGTCCGCCGACCTGACTCAGGTACTTCTGGCACGCGTTCTGCGCGTCCTGGAATGTCTGTGAGGTGGGATCCATTCCCGGCCCGCCGCTGATGGCGATCCCCCCGTTTGCGTCAGGATCGGGAAAGTTCGTGATCCCGTGGTCGCGCATGCACTGCGAGAACTTCAGCGCCGCGGCGCGCAGATCCGGGCTTGGGGATGGGGTGGCGGCATGCCCCGGCAGAGCGCAACCCGACAATGCCAACAATCCAAAAAGGATCGTGGCCACGAAAAGGCGCGGTTTGATTCTGGTCGCGATCATTGTTTAACAGGTCCTCCTTGATTTGCCTAAAGGCTGCGACCAGTTATGCGTGACGCCACCTATGGCCAGCGTATGCACGAATCACAGCGGTCTCCCAGGTTCCACTCAGGGAACTGACGGGAGTCACGGATAGGGTCTGAGCACCATATGCCGGCCATATGTGAGTCCCGCTGGAATGACTGAATGCGTTTGCTTGTGGTCGAAGACGAATCCGAGTTGGCGGACCTGATCGCAGGCGGATTACGAGACCAAGGTTTTGCGGCTGACATCGCGCTCGACGGCGAGACCGCCCTCGAGAAGGCGTGGACCAACACCTACGACGTCATCGTTCTGGACCGGGACTTGCCGCGTGTGCACGGCGACGACGTGTGTCGCGAGCTTCTAGCCAATGAATGTGGCGCGAAGATCCTCATGCTGACCGCCTCGGGAGAGCCTGAGCAGCGGGTCGATGGCTTGAATCTCGGCGCCGATGACTATCTGCCCAAGCCTTTTGCCTTCAGGGAGCTGGTGGCGCGGATTCGGGCCCTGGCACGGCGGAACTCCGCAGTGGCTCCCCCGGTCATCGAACGTGGTGGCGTGGTGGTCGACCCGGGACGCGCCCAGGCCACGCGAGACGGGCGCAGTCTGCGTCTCACGCGTAAGGAACTCGCAGTGCTCGAGCTGCTTCTGCGCGCCGATGGAAGGGTGGTCAGCGCCGAGGAAATGCTCGAACAGGCCTGGGACGAGAATGCCGACCCCTTCACCAACGCCGTTCGAATCGTCATCGGTACGCTTCGGCGCAAGCTCGGCAAACCGCCAGTGATCGAGACCGTGATCGGGCGGGGCTATGTCATTCGATGAGAAAGTGGTTCTCGCGGCTCTCGGTACGCCGTCGACTGACACTGACCTACACAGGTTTGTTTCTCGTTGCCGGTGCGGTGTTGCTACTCATCAACTACGAATTCATGAGCCAGCTTCCCTTTGGAGGACCGACGGTCATGCAGGTGGTCGGTTCGGGTTCCACCGGCTTGGCGATTACTCCGGGCGACGTCAGTCAGATCGTCAACTCGGTACGCGACGCCAGCCTCCGCCAACTTTTGGTGCAGTCGATCGTTGCGCTTGGGATCATGGCGATGGCCTCGGCGCTGCTGGGCTGGTACGTGTCAGGCCGAATCGTCCAGCCGCTCAGGGAGATGACGGCAACGGCGCGGCGACTTTCGGAGCACAACCTGGTGGAACGCTTCAACTTGCAGGGCCCGAATGACGAACTGATGGACCTCGCCAACACCTTCGATGCCATGCTCGCGCGCCTTGACAACGCTTTTCAGAGTCAGAAGAACTTCGTCGCGAATGCATCGCATGAGCTGCGCACACCCCTTGCAATCACGCGCGCTGCGATAGAGACCCAGCTCGAACGCAAGAGTCCGACTCGCGACCAATGGCGGGACATGTCAGAGCGCGTCCTCAGCTCAACGGAACGCAGCGAGCGACTGATCACCAGCCTCTTATTGCTCGCCCGGGTCGAGCGTGGCGGCCAGGCCCGAGAGGTGGTCGATCTAGGCCATGTGGTCAAAGAGGTGTTGGAGGAGGCACGGCCGGAGGCGGCGAAAGAAAAGGTCGAATTGGACGCGCGAATTGAGCCGGTGACCGTGACTGGTGACGCGGCGTTGTTACGCCGCATGGTTGCGAATCTGATCGAGAATGCAGTCCGCTACAACCAGCCGAATGGGTTCGTAATTATGTCGCTCAAGCCACACGACGATCGGGCGCAGCTGGCAGTCATGAACAGTTCTGCGCCTTTGTCGCTCGAGACGCTGACCGAAATGTTCGAGCCGTTTAGGCGGGGGAACGATTCCCGTACGAGATCTTCAAGAGGAAGCGGCCTCGGCCTTTCGATTGTGAGATCGATCGCGGTCGCCCACGGAGGAACGGTTGGTGCAGAGTCGATGGACGGGATTGGCGTCCAGGTGACCGTGGAGCTACCTCTGCACCGATAGTCTGCACAGCCCATTGGGACGGACCTTTGTGATTCTCCCCAGTAGACATGCGGAGGTGTGCACCGCGAGAGTCTATAGCGCGCCTTCGATTTCCCCTGCCCCATCTGCTTTCGAGCGACTGAAGAAAGGGCCCCCTGCATATCCGTCGTATGGAGCGTATTGGTAGATCCGTCGGCTGTACTACTGGCTGTACATGCCTATCGGAGCGGCGGTCCTCACGCCGCCCTCAACTTGGCGATGCTGAATACGAAAGCGTCAAGTGACGGTTGGCAGGGGCGGAAGGATTCGAACCCTCGGCCCTCGGTTTTGGAGACCGATGCTCTGACCAGGCTGAGCTACGCCCCTACCGGCCGAAGGCAAGGTTAGCATCGTCCGATGGCTGCCTTCCTCGCCAACGTGGGCGCGAATTCGGCGCACGCGGCCCGCTCTCCCCTCTTCGGCGACGGCCGGTTTCAGATGCTGCCAATCCCCGAGAAGGACCCATGGGCGCCGCCCATGCTCCGGCTCCGCGACATCGACGGGCTCGCCCGCCATGCGCCGCCGGCCTGGCGCGACCGCGCCGTCCACCTCGATCCGGACCTCTCTTCATCGACGCCGACCTACGGTGACAACTGCCGCCGCGCCGGAAGAGCCTTCAGCCTGCGCCGCGCCGCACCTGGTGACCTCATCGTCTTTCTCGCCCGCCTGCAGCCCGTCGACCCCGCCAGCGCCGCCCGGCCCGGGTTCCACCTCGTCGGCAGCCTTGCGGTCGACGATGTGATCGCCGACGTCACGTCCGACCCAGGCCCCGGATGGTGGGATCGCAATGCGCACGTCCGCCGTGCTCGCGCCACCGGCCGATGGGATTCGTTCTGGGTCTTCAAAGGCGCGCACGGCCAAAGCCGCCTCTTCATCAAGGCGCGCTTGTTTGCCCGCCGCGAGGCCGAGGCCGTCTTCGGCGACGGCTGGCGCTGGAGGGCGACACGCAGCGAGCTCCAGACCATCGGCTCTTACACCAGGGCGGTGCGCCGCGTCGAAGGCAGCGGTGAGGAATGGCTTCGGAACATCTGCCGGTCCTGATCGTCGGCGACGTGCACGGCGATCTCGAGCGTCTCTTCGTGGCTCTGCGCCCGTACCCCGCCGAACAGTGGCATACCGTGTTCGTAGGCGATCTCGTCGACTACGGGATGTTCGGGGTCGGCGCATTGCGATATGCGCGCGACCGCGCGAACACAACCGTCCTCCTCGGCAACCACGAGGTCGCGATGCTGTGGGCGCTGAGAGACCCCGCGCGCATCGGTTTCTGGATGTCGATCGGCGGGCAAGCTCATGATCTCGACGAGCTCGCGCGCGACGTCCCGCTCAAGCGTTGGCTGCGCGAGCGACCGCTGCTCGTACGGCTGGAGGACGCAACGCTCGTCCAGCACTGCGGCCACGACGGCTACTCACGATGGAACGATCGGCTGGCCGCCGATGCGGTCGACGCAATCAACTCGCGCGCGCGCGATCTATTCACAAATGAAGGCGAACCGGAGCTGTGGGACGTCCTCAGCGCCAAGAACGTCTTCGACCAGCAGCCCGACCGTCTCCACAGATGGCTCGAGGCTACGAAGAGTCGCCGCGTCGTCTTCGGGCACACGCCGCACAACGGGTGGAGGCCTGCGATCTATGACGGCGGCAAGGCCATCAACGTCGATGGGGTGTTCAGCAGGTTCCACATGAAATACCGCCGCATCTCTCCCATCGCTGCTTCCGTCGTGTCCCTGGACGCCCTAAGCTAGAAGCGCATGCCCGAAGTGCTGACCCAGACCAGGCCGCCCGCGACGAGCAACTCCGGCAAGGCCATGATCAGCTCCGCGCGCATAGCCAGGCGCGTGCGCCGTCTTGGCCGTCAGATCTCCGACGCGTACGCTGATATCGAGACACCGCTCGTGCTCCTCGTAATCCTCAAGGGCGCGACGGTTTTCGCGGCCGACCTGTTGCGGAGCCTCAGCATTCCGGCCGAGCTCGAATTCGTTCGCGCGGCGAGCTACGGCGGTGGCACAGCGAGCAGCGGCAGGGTCCGGCTGGCGCACATGGTGGAAGGAACATTCGCAGGCCGGCACGTGCTCCTGGTCGAGGACATCGTCGACTCGGGACGCACGGCGGGCGCTGTCACGAAGCGTGTGAAACAGATGAACCCGGCGTCGCTGCGGCTCGCGGCCCTGCTCGACCGGCCAGCCCGCCGTGCCGTGAAAGTCAAGATCGACTTTCGCGGTTTCGTCATCCCCGATCGGTTCGTCATCGGCTACGGCCTCGACTACGCGGGCCTCTACCGCGAGCTGCCCGACATCCACTCCCTGGGTTA
>Ga0207684_10005783_pt1 | contig 11348 bp, 9 predicted proteins | sample KBSK5501metaG_FD_184342 | JGI IMG/M metagenome (GOLD analysis project Ga0207684, IMG submission 184342) | Corn, switchgrass and miscanthus rhizosphere microbial communities from Kellogg Biological Station, Michigan, USA - KBS K5-50-1 metaG... | ecosystem: Host-associated > Plants > Roots >... | reverse complement strand
TTTTGCAGTGTGACACTACCTTCGGCTCTTTCGCCCTCGAACTTCGCGGAGATCGCAACTTCGACTGAGTGTCCATCCATTCGGAGTGATGTTGTGGTTTCGAACGAATTGTCTTTCAAGTCGATTGTGCCCAGATCTGCTTCGCCCATCTCCGAAGCGATACTGCCCTTGAAGCCCGAGGCATCGCGGGTGATTACCAGGGTCGCGGGAATACTCTCTCCGAGTGGTGTCTCGATTTCTAATGACCATGAGCCTGAAACATCGGTGCCGTCCGGCCGGCTGATGCTGGCGTTCTTTTCCCTTCTTTTGCCAGCCGTATTGTAAGTTTCAATCTCTTCGCAATAAGGCTCGATCTGATCGGCCACCAAAGCTCCGTCGCCAACCACGATAATAGCCGCTTCATCCGGCTTGACATACTTCGCGGCTACTCGCTGGATTTCGTCAACGGTTACGGCCTGGATGTGGTCGCGATAGGTTTGCAGATAGTCACCCGGTAGATCCAGCATCTTGATCTGAACCAACTGATCTATTAATCCCTCTTGAGTTTCCAAACGAATGGGAAACACTCCCGTAAGATACGACTTCGCATCCGAGATCTCTTTTTCTGAGACGGGCTCCGTGCGAATTCTATTCAACTCATAGAAGAACTCTTTGAGCGAATCACCGGTGACCGGAGTGCGTACTTCAGCAGTAGCGCGGAAGGTGCCGGCGGTCCTGCGCGCGTCGAGATTGGAATAGGCGCCGTAAGTGTAGCCCTTCTCCTCCCTGAGGTTCATAAAGAGACGAGACGAAGCTGTCGCCCCCAGAACCGTGTGCATCAGCAGCATGGGAAAATAGTCAGGACTAGTCCGCGTAATGCCACTGTTGGCAATCACGATATTCGACTGTGCGGAACCGCGCCGGTCGATCACGTACGCTGATCGTTTGGTCCTTACTGGCGGGGTAGGAAAATCGGTCTGCAGCTCGGCGCCTTTTTTCCAGCCTGAAAATAAAGCTTCCAACCGCGGCAACAATTCGTGAAAACGTACGTCGCCAACAATGATGAAGACGCCATTGTTGGGCACAAAGTTCGTGCGATGAAATTGGACGAAGTCGTCGCGTTTTAACCGATCGAGAGACTCTGGGGTGGGCGCAACCACAGCATAAGGATGACTGCCAAACATGATCCGAGAAACCATTTCAACAGCCAGGAAAGAAGGTTGCGCGCGCTGCTGTCGCAGGCTCTCTTTTGTATTTTGTTTGGCAAGCTCCACTTCGTTCTCGGGAAACGAAGGGTTGAGTATAACCTCCGCCATCAGATCAAGAATATTGTCGCGGAATTTTGTAAGTGCTGAGGCGGCGACGATCGTGTAGTCAGAGTTTGCGCCTGCGGTTAAACTCGCTCCCATGCGCGCGACCTCGTCAGCGAGTTGCCTGCTGGTTTTAGATTCAGTTCCCTCAGGCAAGAGTCCGGCGACCATATCGGTGAGACCGGGCAGGTTCACCGGATCGTAGGCCGTACCAGCGCGTAGAGCGAGACGATAGCTCACGAGTGGCAGTCGGGGTTCTTCAACTACAAGAACAGTGAGGCCATTAGTCAGAATTGTTTCCCGCGCAGTAGGAATAACGATGGGGTGCGGAGGAAGCGGGGGCGGCGCCTGATGGCGAAAGTTTTCCAGTTGACTCATTTTTTATAAGTACAAAGGTCCTGTGCCCGGATCAGCTTGCTTAGGAACATCTGCGGGATCCTTGGCTTGTTCAGGATTTGGTGCTTTTGGATTCAAAGGGGGCACGCCAGTCTTTGCCGGTGAATCCGGCTCTAACGGCGGGCTCTCGGGTATTTGCGAAGGCGGCGCCGCAGGCTGTTTTGGATCGCCGGCAGGTTGGGGAGTTGCAGCCGCAACTGATTCGGCAGTTTCTCCCGCTTGGGGCGCCGGAACGATATCCAGGACCACGCGATTTTCCACATCGAGAAATCGGGCCACAGTGTTTTTGATCTCTTCACCGGTAACACTCAGATAGTGGTCCAATTCCGAATCGAAAAGTCGCGGGTCAGAATCATAAAGCGCAAACTCAGCCAGGCGTTGCGCCCGATACATAGTTGATTGACGGCCCCGGACGGTATCGTTGCAAAGAGAATTTCGCAACTTCTCCATCTCGTCGATCGAAGGACCATCGCTGGCGATTCTCTTTACCTCGTCAAAAATCTGTTGTCGAATCGTCTTCACGTCTTGACCCGGCTTCGGTAGCGCGAAGATATAGAGCGCCGAAGGACCGCGGCGTTCATCGACTCCGCCTTCAATCGAGACCACCGATTCGTCTCCCTTGACTAGTTTCTGATAAAGCCGTGAACTATCGCCATCAAAAAGTAGACTGCCCGCCAGGGACAGGGCGTAGAAGTCGCGCGTGCGCCGCTCGGGAATCTTCCACCCGAGCACAAAAGCGGGCGCCGGGGCTAACGGATCGTTAAATGTCTCTTCCCTTATCGCCACAGCCCCCGACTCTGAAACATCCACGGGTGGCGGATCAGACTGTGCCGGAATATCACTGAAATACTTGTTAACCAGATCGCGCGCCTCAGCATTATCAAAGTCACCGACTACTGTGAGAACGGCGTTGTTAGGGGCATAGTAAATACGAAAGAACTCACGCACGTCATCGATGGTTGCGGCATCCAGATCTTCCATCGAGCCTATCGTCGAATGAGCATTGGCCTGATTCGTAAAGATCAGCTCATTCATACGGAGAAAAGCATTCACGTAAGGTTGATTGTCGTAGCGCAGACGCTTTTCTTCCTGAACAGCATTCCGCTGATTGTCGAGATTTTCCTGGGTCACTTTGAGGGATCGCATGCGATCGCTTTCAAGCCAGAAAGCCAGTGGTAGATGGTTTGCGGGCAAAGTTTCGAAGTAGTTGGTGCGTTCGGTTGAGGTTGTCCCGTTCATCGTTCCACCGGCATGGAAGATGTACTGGAAGTGCGCGGCTTTAGGAACGTTTTCGGATCCCTGAAACATCATGTGTTCAAACAAATGGGCAAAGCCCGTGCGGCCTTCCTTTTCGTTGCGCGAGCCAACGTCGTAATAGACAGCAACGGAAACCACGGGAATAGTACGGTCAGGGCTCAGGACAACCCGCAAACCATTTGCCAGCGTGAATTCTTCGATCGGTGTAGGTGGTAGTTGAAATGTCTCTGTCACTAGCTGTTCTCTTCAGTTCACCAAAGGCGTGCTCTTCCTCCGGTGAGGGAATGACGATCTGCTTTGAGGGGACGAAACCTGGAGGCAAGACAACTTGCGTCGGCGGTTCAGGGCGTTTTTTGTGCGATCAGTCCGCGCAGTTCAGCCCGAAGGCGTTCAATCTCTGCGAGCTTTTGCCTTACGCGTTCAAAAAGGGCTGATTGAGTTTTGATGCCTTCGTCGATCAGGAAACCCGCCGCTTCCGCGCGACTGCGAAAAACGCCAGCTTGGACCAGTTGCTCCAGCTTGTCTTGCGCTTCCGGAGAAATCTTCACTGCCACCACATAATCGTCCTTGGCAGAGATAGCTTTCTCGATGGTCCGGCTGATGTCTCTTCCAATCGCACTCAACGACTCTGGTATTCGCGAGGCAATGTCACGGACTGATGATGCTGTACGGCTACGTTCATCCCCGGTTGACTCCGTGTCGTCATCTCGCAGCATCAGATCATCCACTCTTTCGGGGGTCGGCGGTTCTTCCTTGTGGTATGGACTACTCATATATGAAGACTCCTTTGGAACTAACAAATCAGTCTGTGCGTCTTACGATATTCCCCGAAGGTAAGTTCATTCTACGGATGGGTTGAAACAGCCGTCAAGGAGCGCCTCGGTTACAGGACGGCAATTAGCTCAAGGTAACGGCGACTCTTCAATGGATGACGCAAGACTCACCTGTTCTGAGAAATGGAAGTGCAATCACCTTCCGGCGCAACCTTGCCCGCATTAGCGGCATCCGTTATATTGCAAATGCCGCTCCAGCTGTCGCCAGGTCGGCTTCGGGTTGGTGAATTCTGGTAAAGAAATTTCGAGGATTTTTGTAGTGAAAAAAATTCTGTCCCACGTTGTTCTCACGTTACTAGTTCTGACTCTAATCGTTCCCGGTTTCATATTTGCCCAGCAACGGGTCCAGACACCCGGTGGGAGTACGTCGTCCAGCACAACTTCTCCTGCTCCCGGGTATCCCGGACGAAAATCTGCGCGCGCCAATGCAGGCAACGCAACCGCTGTGGTCGAACGCGACTTCGATGACGCATTGAGGTTAATTCAAGAGCAATACATCGATGGAAAGAAGCTTGACTACAACAACGTCTTCAAGTCTTCGATAATTGGAATGTTGCGTTCCCTCGATCCTCATTCCAACTACTACGACCGTGAAGAGTTTGACGAACTAAAAACCGATCAGCGTTCGGAATATTTCGGCATCGGCGCTTCAATCCAGAACTACAACTACGGCGACCAGATGGAGACTTTTATCACGGCGACCTTTGCCAACTCCCCCGCTGGTCGTGCCGGCCTTCGCTTTGGCGATCGTATCCTGGAAGTCGACGGCGTGAAGATGTCCGGCAAGACCTCGCTCGAGGTGCGCGACAAGATCAGGGGGCCACGAGGATCGACTGTCAAGCTCACACTCGAGCGTGCCGCAGACAAACGCACTCAGAAGATTGATATTACCCGCGATGCAGTCCCTCAGCCTTCAATTCCTGACGCTTACATGTTGAAGCCCGGTGTCGGCTATATCGACATGACACGCGGATTTAATTACACAACTACTGACGAATTGCAGGATGCGCTCGAACGCCTGCACGCGAAGGGCATGAATTCGCTTGTGTTGGACTTGAGAAATAACCCAGGCGGTTTTCTGGACCAGGCAATCCATGTTGCCGAAGTTTTTCTGAAGAATGGTCAGTTGATACTCACCCAAAAGGGACGCAACGGATTCCGAGACAATACCTATGAATCGCGAAACAGTTCTCCCGACCTGACTCCACTGGTTATTTTGATCAACGAAAACACAGCATCGGCCTCGGAGATCGTCGCAGGAGCTATGCAAGATCATGATCGGGCATTGATTGTCGGTCAAACCAGTTTTGGCAAGGGGCTCGTGCAGAGCATCATCCCACTCGAGTATGGCGCCGGTCTTACGTTGACTTCGGCAAAGTATTACACGCCTTCAGGACGATTAATTCAGCGTGATTATTCAAACGGCGGCCTTTATGACTACTACCTTCATGGAGGCATGAACCGGCTGAATCAAAAAGGCGAGGCGGTGAAACCGGCTGGGCCCGAGAAGAAGACCGACACCGGTCGCGCAGTCTTTGGTGGAGGCGGTATCTCGCCCGACGAGAGCATCAAGCCACGAACTATGAATCTAACTCAGCGCCGCCTATTGAGTCCTACTTTTAACTTTGCGCGTGAGTTGGTAAACGGCCGGATCCGGGGCTTTGACTCCTATACAGTGCAACATGATATCGATTTTCTCCACGAACTGAAGCCGGATGATCTACAGGTTACCGACGCGCTCTTTAAAGCCTTCAAAGATTTTGCCGCTGGCGATCCTTCACTGAAATTACCAGAGGCGCTTTTGGACCACAATCGCTCCTTCATTGAACTCGAGCTGCGCTTCAATATCGTTACCGCGGCATACGGGCGGGTCGTGGCAGATCGAGTTTTTATCACGACTGATGATCCGCAAGTCGCGAAAGCGGTTGACGTTTTGCCCAAAGCTCGTGACCTGGCGATGGGCGGTGCTCATGCGTCCGTTCAGCCATAACAAACCAATAAATTCATAAGCCAGGGGCCGCGCAAATTCGCGGCCCCTTCTTTATGTGCCGAAAGTTCATTCAGTCGCGTGTTTCAAGCATAAGACAGAGTCTTGCGTCTAAAACCCTTGTATGATACGTTTGGTCTCGTGCCGGAATGAGGTGCTGACGATGAATCGACCAGCAAAAGCTCTCGTGAATACTGAAGAACTCGGTCGCGCCATCCGCCGCAGACGAGAAGAACTCGGTCTTAGCTTGCGTGATGTAGCGAATAAGACTGCCGTTTCAGCTTCGACGCTATCGCGGATTGAGAATGGAACGGGAAAGCCAGACGCTGACAACATTGCCCGACTTACATCGTGGCTTGACGTTCCGATGGAACGAATTCTTGGCGGACGTCGCTCACAATCGGAAGACTCCGAGGCCGTCGTTTATTATCCGGAAGAACCTATCCCGGAAATCGTCGAGGCCCATCTCAGAGCCGATCGGAATCTAACTCCGGAAACGGCCGCTGCACTCTCAGAGTTGTTTCGCGTGGCTTATACCCAATTTAGCCGGAGTGGCCAGGACAAAGTCTCGAAGAAGCGGCGTTAAGTTTGTGTGGCCCCAACCTGTACCCTCATCTCGTTTATAATTAACACGTGGCTCTTTACGAATTGCCTCCGGGTGAAAAATGGCGAAACTATGAAATGAAGGCTCTCGGATTGCGGGATTTTGCGCGCGTGCGTATTGACTTGCCTCTCAATCCGTTTCTTCTCGCCCGCTTCGCGAATCTGATCGTGCTTCGATTTGACCAAATCGAGGGTCTCAGCGCGACAGCTCGAGAACATCTGCTCGGTCCCGCGGCAGAAGCGTGGTCAGGCGGCGCCTGCTCTCTGCCAAACGGTATGAAACTGGTGATTCTCAATCCTCAGCACGGAAGGGCACGCACAAATGCCACTCTGATGGAAGAAATCTGCCACGTATTTCTTGGCCACACGCCCAACCGCCTTTCGATAGTCGCCAAAGATGCTCGGGGAAGAATGATGGCGCGCGACTACCGCAAGGCAGACGAAGAGGCGGCTTACGGTGTTGGTGCTGCTGGGCTGGTTCCCTTTGAGTCCTTGAAAAAATTGATGCACGAAGGAAAGACGCTCGGGGAAGAATGATGGCGCGCGACTACCGCAAGGCAGACGAAGAGGCGGCTTACGGTGTTGGTGCTGCTGGGCTGGTTCCCTTTGAGTCCTTGAAAAAATTGATGCACGAAGGAAAGAGCTCGAATGATATTGCGCAACACTTTCGCGTTAGCCGCGAGCTGGTTGAGTATCGTTTGAAAGTTACGCGACTCTGGAACGAGTATAAGGCGGCACACTGATGGGCCAAGATGCTGGGCATGATTGATACTGGCTTTGCACAAAAAGTCCTGACTACCTCCATGTGGAGCGCGATCAGTACAGTACCGCGAGCGAAGCGACCGGATGTTGCGCTTCAACTAACTAATGGACTGGCTGCCAATTATGAGAATCACATCGGAAAGTCGCGTGTAACATCCGGTCGCTTCGCTCGCGGTACTGTACAGACCATCGCATCTTTTTGTGCAAGGCCGTTGATAAATCCCAGTTTAGCCAAACTGCATTAAGTACCTTTAGTTGAACCCTTCGTTGTTTGGCTGGGAACACATATAATCAATTAGGCCTACTATTTTTCCAGGCGGCAACCTACTAAAACGGCTTTATGACTGAACAACTAAAGGATGCACCGGCGCACGGTTTGACCACGACAGATAAACTGCGCATGCTGCTCGACATTACCAGGAAAATCAGTCGCTCTTTGGACCTGCAAGAAGTCCTTAATCAGGTAATGGACACACTCGATTCACTCATTCCTTATGACGCGGCAGGCATTTTTGTATTGCACTGTGTGGATAAGGCGCTGCTTCCCGAAGGCGAGGAGCCCTGTACGTTCAAGGCCGAGGCAGTCAGGGGTTACGACATCGATGAACTGTCCGATTTACACCTCAAACTAGGCGAAGGGTTTATTGGACAGGTGGCCGTGCGTGGCGAGCCAATCATCTCCCATGATGTCCTTAATGACCCCGTTTATATCAACGCCCGTGGCAAGACGCGTTCAGAAATGGTTGCGCCCATCATCTCCAATGAGGAAGTAATCGGCGTTTTCGACCTTGAATCTGATGAGCTCAATGCCTACTCGGAAGACGATTGGAAGTGTTAATGATGCTGGCTTCGCAGGTGGCAATCATCATCGAGAAAGTAATGCTTCACGAGCAGTTGATTGAGAAGAAACGGCTGCAAGGTCAACTCGAAGTCGCGCGCCAAGTGCAGTTGGAGTTGCTTCCGCCTAGTGATCCGCAGTTACCTGGGTACGACATCAGCGCCTATAATTTTCCTACGGAAGAGGTTTCCGGCGACTATTATGATTGGGTCGCGATCTACGATGACCAGCTAGCCATCGTCATTGCGGACGTGTCCGGCAAGGGGGTCCCTGCTGCCCTCCTGATGGCTTTTCTGCGCGCCAGTTTGCGAGCGGCTACGCACGTCGGTTACGCGACGCATATTTCCATGGCCAAGGTCAATTACTTGCTGTGGGAATCAATTGAGAGAAATCAGTTTGTCACTGCTTTTTACGGAATTCTCGATGCTGCTAATAGGACTCTTTCCTACTCGAACGCCGGGCACAATCCTCCGTTGCTGATCAACCAGAGGGGGGAACCTCGATTCATCGAGCGCGGTGGCCTTCCGCTGGGTATGTTCAGAGAGACCAGGTATTACGAGTACTTCCTCTCCCTCGAACCCGGAGAAATGCTTGTGCTCTACACGGACGGTGCGACCGAGGCTTTGAATCCGGCGGGAGAGGAATTTGGTCGGGATCGTCTGGCCGAAGTAGTCAAAGCTGCTTGCACTTTGACTGCCCGGGAAGTAATAGCTAGCCTCGAACGGGAAGTTCTAGAATGGACCGACGGGCTGGGGGCCACCGATGACGTCACTTTTTTCGTAATCAAAGCTCTTAAATAAGGCGAACGCGGGAGACCTTACGTCTCCCGCGTTGCCAATTCTGCATTCATTTGTGATTCTAGTGTGCCGTCAGCGAACAGTGCGCGTGGTCGCCTCCGGGCGCAAGTGACGCACGGTAGTCACCAAAATGGAACTCAGCTTCGGCCTCCGATAAAGCATAGACATCGAAGCCATATGCATCGAGATAGTCTGCCAAATCATCGGGGGAAAGAAGATAAACGGAGGGGAAGTAACCCGCTTCGACACGAATTTCCAGCAGGCGCTCGATAACTTCAAGTGGGGCAAAGCATCTAACAGGATCTCTGTAGGTTGCCATGATTCCAGCGCCTTTCTTATCAAATTTGACCCGGTCCGCTTGGGCGCCGTGTCCTTAAGAACGATCACTTTGATGTACGTCAGACGTTTCGAGTTTGTTCTTTGGCAAAGAATCTTTTCTGGACAGCGCTTGCTTGCTTCTTTGACGCGGTAAAACTCCAAAAAGTTCAGATGAAAAATGAGTAACGAACAACCTATTACTGCAGACCAGCCTTCTGCCGGTCCTCCGCCGCCAAACTTTATCGCTGTGTTACGGCAAATGTTGCGTGCCTCGGACAAGGTCAGCGATCTAATCTTCAGTCCGGGCCGACCGCCGCAAATTGAGTTGACGGGAAGACTACAGCCCGTTCGAATCGGCGGTCTGGAAATGCTAACACCTGCCCATACGGCGGGGATCGCGAAGCTGATAATCGGAAATCAGCAAACAGCCACTGAAAGCCTGGAAAAGAATGGCTCCGCCGATCTGTCGTTCAGCGCACCCGGTGAAGCGCGCTTTCGTGTAAATATTTTTAGACAGCGTGGAACACACGCCATCATTATGCGCGTCATTCCAATGAATCCTCCTCGGTTTGAGGACTTCAACCTGCCTGACGAGCTAAAAGAGATCATCGACCTAAAAAATGGCGTAGTCCTGGTAACCGGACCAACGGGGAGCGGCAAGAGTTCGACGCTCGCGGCAATAATCGACTTGATAAATGAGACGCATTATTACCACATAGTAACGATCGAGGACCCGATTGAGTTTTTGCACAAGCACAAGAACTCCACGATCCACCAGCGCGAGCTGCACTCCGACACTCCCAGTTTTTCTATTGCCCTGCGGGCAGCGTTGCGGCAGGCGCCCAAAGTTATTTTGGTAGGTGAAATGCGTGATCGAGAGACCATCGAAGTGGCGCTGGAAGCCGCTGAAACCGGTCACCTGGTATTGTCAACGTTACATACCATCGACGCGGCGAAAACCGTGGATCGCATCATTGGCGTCTTCCCAAAGAACGAGGAAAGCGCCATTCGTACTCGCATTGCACAGTCGTTTCGCTACATAGTTTCCCAACGATTGATTCCACGGGCCGATGACAAAGGACGAGTGGCAGCGATTGAGATCCTGAAGTCGACGATGCGCACCAGGGAGTACATTGAAAAAGGCGAGTCGGATGGCAAGTCACTAATCGATGCGATGGAGCAGGGCGATCAGGAAGGAATGCAGACCTTCGACACTGTGATCGAGCAACTAATTCGCAGCGGTGTCGTCAGCATGGAAGGAGCAATGCCTTATGCTAGTAATGCCAACAACCTGCTACTTAGAGTTTCAGATCTGAGAGGTGCACCACCTCCACCAAAGCCCGAGCCAGCTAAAGAAGAGGGTTCAATGCTCGATATGATCGAACACTAAGGCGAAAAATCTTCTCCCCGTGCCTGAATATTTCACCCGTGTTTTGCCATGATCGACACAGTCGAGTAGATTTTTCGTTATGTTCTCGAAAGTGCGCAGGCTTCTATATAGCTTGATAATTCTATCAAGCGTCATATTTTCCCCCGGGTTAAGCTTCGGCAAGTTGATCGATGATGACATTCGCATCGAATTGCCTCCCGATGGCCACGTGCGAGTTGAGAACCGGTTCGGCAACGTTTCTGCCGAAGTGTGGAGCAACAAGTACGTCTCCGTATCGGCGACAGTAGAAGGCAGTTCATTGCGATCTAAGCGGTCGCCCATCGTGATCGACAATCGTGGCAAACTTCTTTCAATCTCCGTAGTACGAACTCCGCCCGATCCTGTCGCTGCTATCCACCTTACCGTAAAGGTTCCCGACACTTCCCATCTTGAGATAGTGACAACCGATGGTGGCATAGTCATGCGCGGACTGTCCGCGAGTGCCTCATTGCGGTCGGGCTCGGGGGATATTGAAACAGTGCTCCCGGCCGCCGTAAGCGCCAACCTAAGCGCGCGGTCGGCGCGCGGAACTATCAGATCAGGACTGGTGGCGACGCCATCAAGCGACGGACATTCCCTGTTAGCCCGTCTGGGAAGTGCCTCCAGAAATTTGGAAGCCGAAACGGACTCCGGTCAAATCCTCCTTTCAGAGGGAGCAGGAAATGCAGTGGCAGAAAAAGCTGAGGCGAAACAGCCGGAATTGGCAGGCGCAGATAATAACTCAAAAGCTGCGGGCACTCCTGCCAGTAAGACGGAGATCGGAGAGATCAGTGAGGGAGACGTCATACGCGTCGATTCGCAATTGGTCACGCTTAATATGAGTGTTATTGATCGAGGCA
>Ga0207684_10005782_pt1 | contig 11351 bp, 8 predicted proteins | sample KBSK5501metaG_FD_184342 | JGI IMG/M metagenome (GOLD analysis project Ga0207684, IMG submission 184342) | Corn, switchgrass and miscanthus rhizosphere microbial communities from Kellogg Biological Station, Michigan, USA - KBS K5-50-1 metaG... | ecosystem: Host-associated > Plants > Roots >... | reverse complement strand
GCCGGCCTTGGCCATCAGAAACAAAAGGGAAAAGGCTTCGTAAGTCTTCTCACGGCTTTCTCCGGTTAAGTTGCCGATGGCATCTTTGGCAAGTCCGGAGGCGGCGAGCGCTTGTCCAATCTTGCGCCGTCGCTCGGGCTTACCTTCACGAAGCGCTCGGGTAAACGTGGCCGCTCGATCGGCGTGCAGATCAAAGAGAGCGCGTGCTGCGGCATTACGAACCTCTACTGACTGATCATCGAAGGCGCGGCTGATGCAACGAAATGCATCGTCGCCGCCCACTTGCACCACTTCCGCCAACGCCGCTTCTCTTACATTAGTATCTGGACTCTTAAGGTGGTCCAGGAGGTCAGAAGGAATGCCACTATCATCCTCTGCGGATAAGATCCCATCTCGCTCTTCAACTGCCAGGGAAACCGACGCGGCGTTTTCGTATTGCTGATCCGACTCGCTTTCCAGAAACGACAACTCTGATGATGAATATTCAAGCGCACTCGCTTCATTCCGGAAAGGCGCGGTAAACGCCTCGATCAAATCCATTTCGGCGGAGGTGAGAGGTTCCTGCTCTGCCTTGAGGCGGGCTTCGGGGCCAGCGCGCAGGAGTACTCCAGCTTCAGACCTTTCGCTCTCTTCCACAATCCTTAACGCTTCAACTGCCGCTTTGGCGCGGGCTTCCTGTGCGCTCTGAAGTCGGGCCTCCTCTACTCTTAATTCCGCTTCAGCTTCAGCCTGGCGGATCGCTTCTTGTTCAGCATTTTGCCGAGATTCTTCCGCAAGGCGTTGGGCTTCTTCTTCGGCCTTGTCGCTGGCTTCATGCTCGGCCTGGAGTCGGGCTTCCGCTTCAATCAGGCGAGCTTCCGCTACCGCACGCCGGCGACGAGCAGCCTCTTCTGCCTGCAGGCGGAATTCTTCGGCTAACTGTTGTGCTGCGACTTCGGTTCCCTCTCGAGCCTCCAGTTTGGACTGAAGACGGGCCTCTTCTTCGTTCATCCGAGCTTCAAGTTCTGCACGCCGCAACGATTCTGCTTCCGCACGAAGGCGAAACTCTTCAGCCAATCTTTGCGTTTCTTCTTCAACTCTGGCGCGAGCTTCTTTTTGGCTATGCAGCCGCGCTTCCTCTTCTTTCAGCTGCGCTTCAACTTCGGCGCGACGACGCGCTTCTTCTTCCGCGTTTAGACGAATCTCTTCAGCCAGTCTTTGCGCTTCTTCTTCCGCTTTGGCGCGGGCCTCTTCCTCAGCTTGTAGACGAGCTTCCTCTTCCTTCAAACGAGCTTCAGCTTCCGCGCGACGACGAGCCTGCTCTTCAGTCTTAAGACGAATCTCTTCAGCTATCCGATGGGCTTCAGCTTCAGCTTTTGCTGCTTGTTCTTCCAGGCGCGCTTCTACCTCGTTGCGTCGTTTGATCTCAGCTTCAATGCGAAGGCGCTGTTCTTCTTCCGCCTTACTAAGCGCAAAAATCTCCGCCTTGATCCGCTCTTCCTGTTCAGCCATACGACGAGCGATTTCCTCTGCCTGGGTCTTAACTGATTCGAGCTCAGCCAAACGCTGTGCTTCCTCTACGGCCAGTACCCGAGCACGTTCAGCAGCTTGTTGCTGCTCTTCAGCAGCGCGACGACGTGCTTCCTCCTCTTCGGCAAGGCGTCTCGCTTCGGCTTCCAACCGCTGGCGTTCAACTTCCTGCTGCCGTGATTCCTGCTCAGCTCTTGCAAGCTTCTCAGCTTCTACAAGTAGCTGCGCCTCAACCTTAGCCTTACGTCGCGCTTCTTCTAATTCGGAACGGCGACGTGCCAGTTCAGCAGCCACCAGCTTCAGTGTTTCCTGCTCGAGCCGAAGCCGAGCTTCTTCGGCACGGTGTCGCCCTTCAGTTTCCTCGCGTGCGCGTTCTTCTTCAGCCCGTCGCTGTGCCTCTTCGGCAAGTCGAACGCGAGTGGCTTCTTCGACGCGTGGTTGTTCCGACTGGCGTAGGGCTTCCTCTTCAGTTTTCCGCTTCGTTTCCTGCTCAGCTCGAATAAACGCTTCCAGCTCGGCACGCATGCGCGTTTGTTCAACTGCGCGAGCCTCCGCTACCGCTGCCGCTTGCCGATGAGCTTCTTCCGCGGCGCGAACTCGTGCTTCTTCTGCAGCGCGCAAACGCAGCTGCTCCTCGGCCTCGGCTTCGGCTCGTTTTCGTGCGGCTTCAGCTTCAGATCGTTTGCGGGCAAGTTCTTCCGCAGCTTTCCGCAGCGTCTCGGCTTCCAAACGGAAACTGGTTTCCTCTAATTCTGCTTTCAGGGGCTCATTAATGTACGACGCTGGCTGTTCAACGGGAGCCGATTTCGAGACAGAGGGATGTTTCATTTCGTAAACAGCAATAGAGTTGATTGCATGACGAATTACCGCTGAGGGAAGCTCGCCACTGGTTTCGCGAAGGAGCAATTCCTTGAGCGCGGGTACCGCGGCCAGGTCTCCCAATTGGCCAAGTGATTCAACCGCAGCCCGGCGCACTTCCGGAGCGCCATCTTCAATTGAAGCGATGAGGTGTGTAGTTCCTTTCTGATCGCAGACAGCTCCCAACTTTCGCGCCGCTGCGGCGCGTTCCGCAGGAGAATCGGCGCTCCGCAACTGCGTTACAGCCTCGTTGAAAAAACCGTGATTCACGAAGGCTTGTCTGGCGCGTCCCTGCTCTGCCGAGTTTCGACCGACGAGCGCCGCCAGTAGTTGTGCCGAAACATTCTGTCGCGCGGCTGGGTCTTCAGAATCAATGACACTAGCGTCGTAATCGCTTCCGGCAAGAAGTTTGTTGACTTCGAGCTCGGTGCTGCCGGATTGGCCAGTTGGGTTAGTCAACGGCTGCTCGAAAATCAAGGATGTGGCCTCCGGTGAATTCGGGGTGGTGCTGGCGGGAGTTCGAGTCACGGTTTCGTCCGGATCTCGAGAGAGGATCTGAGGCTGAGGATTGCGGGATTCGGACTTGAGAGCGGCAACGATTTCTGTTTTGTGGGCAGTAAGCGTCTCCCGAATTGATTCGGTCAATGTGCCCTTGGGCGCGTCGACGTGAAGGCGATTGTCGTCGTCTCCCTTGAGCGAAAGCTTGATTCCAAGCTCCGCGCACATTTGCACAATCGAGTCTACGGTCATAAATCAATAACCTCGCGCTCTCCCTCTTCCCTCTGTTTGAAATGACCTGCTTCGGGTGAAACAATAGTTCGCCTCGCTGGCGCGACCGCGGTTTTGACCGCAGACTCCTGACGACGACGCCGAACAAACACCAGAATGACAATAAGGCCGAGCAGAATCAGCGCCCCGAGCAACGTGGCTGCGGCCAGCCGGCTTCTCCAGTTTAAAGAAGCGGCCGAACCAGAAGAGCTGCTCGCTGGACTCGAAATTGACTGCGCGATCGGTGTCGTGGCCGACAAGGGTTGATAAGGCGTCGAGGTCTCAGGCGACAAAATCGACGACGGTGACGACGAAGGCGAAGCAGATGCGGTCGCCAAATTTGCCGTCGTCAAATGGCTATCGTCAGCCTTGTTCGTTTTTGCCGTGCGCACGCGAGAGGCTGCGGAATCTGACGGCACTGGTCCAGCCACATCAGGTCCACGATCTCCGGGAGGATTGTCCGCGTTGAGTGGGATTCTGTTTGCCGCTGAAAAAACGACGTCCAGGCGATTTCCGCGCTGATCGACTCGCGCCGTCGCGCCCGGCTGCAACTTGAAAGAAACGATTTGGCTATCGCCTACTTTTTGAATCTGAACATCTTCAAAGCCATCTGCCCGGAAATGCGGCGCTGCCGCACTAAGATCCGCGAGAGGAATCTTGACATAGAAGCGATTGCCGCGACGGAAGGCTTCGTAGTCAATCAAAGGCGAGTCTGAGACCACTGTCACCCGCGAACCTTCCGCGGCCGCTCCCAGTTGTATCGCGGTAATGTGCTTGTTGTCCTTGACCTGCGCCACGGCCGTTGTGAATACAAATAGAGTCAAACACACACAGAACAGCAACGCGACGCCACTGCGCCGTCTCTCTTCTAAATTCACAGTCTTAAGGAGTACTCTTTTCATTGGGGCAATAAAGGGGATCGCAAATCGCATTATCTGATCCTCGGAGCTGGCAGTCCAGAATCAAATCTCAAGCTGATCAAAATCCTGTTGCACCTCCGGTTCGGAATTAGGTTGCTGGTCACTTTCAGACACCGGCTCGAAAGCAAAAGCGAATCCAGGGCCTTCGATATTGGCGGTTTCTGACTCGCGAGTTTCAAATTGAGGTTCACTATCATCCTGTGCGACCGCTTGATGCGAACGAAGCTTGTGCGACACACGCAAGCCAAACAAACCTAGCGCTATGACAATGAAAACGCTGGTGGAGGCAAAAATCGAAGCCAATATATTCTCATCTTCAACCAGGACAGGTACTTCCTCGCCTGCCGCCGGTTCGGTACCAGCATCGCGTTGGGGAGGCGATTGTGTCGGCAGGGCCGAGCTGGGAGAATCGCGTCGCGATTGTTGGGCATGAGTTGAGTTTGCAAGGTGTTGCTGTTCTTGCGCCTGAGATACCAGGTGAGGAGCCATGGTAATAACGGCAAGCGACAGGATCATCGCAGTGCCAAATCTGAATCCCACCCGAACAAGGCGGGGCTCCTGTTTCAGACGACAAATCACTAATTGTCTCAGAATAGAAAGATTCTTCATGGAATGAAGGTTTGCCGGGAAGGTTTGGTCTTTGGATTGGCCCTGCGCCGGCTGGAAGGAAATCAATTGCGAGTCTGTTGATTAAAACCGGCAGTTGAGCTTGGAGAGAGCGGATGAACTGAACTGACGTTACTGTTCGTCGCTAAACTTGTAGCCAATTCCCCAAACGGTCAGAACCATCTGAGGATTCTCCGGGTTCTCTTCTATCTTGGCTCGCAAACGGTTGATGTGTGAATCAATAGTCCGATCGTAGCCTTCGTAAGAATAGTCCCAGATCTTTTCCAGTAGGTATTTGCGAGGAAAGACCCTACCCGGGTTCGCTGCGAAGAGGCGGAGGAGATCAAACTCTTTTGGAGTCAATTCCACTTGTCGCTCTCCAATAGTAACTTCTCGTCTTGCTGGATCTATGCGGAGGCTGCCCCGAACGACGGGAGCCTCGTCTTTACTGCCGTCGGCGCTTACGGGCGTTCGACTGCGGCGAAGGACCGACTTGATGCGGGCTTCAAGTTCACGCAGGCTGAAGGGCTTGGTGATGTAATCATCCGCGCCCATTTCCAGGCCGAGTACTTTATCAACCACGTCGTCTTTTGCGGTGAGCATCAGAATCGGCATGTGACTCGCCTTTTCACGAAGCTCCCTGCAAACAGCCAGGCCGTCCATTTTTGGCAGCATGAGATCGAGTACGACAGCATCCGGAGGATCATCCAGAGCTGCCTTGACACCCATCAAGCCATCTTCAACGGTCTTCACGTTATAACCGGCGCGAGAGAAGTACTCGCTGATTGCGCTCGAAATGTTTTCATCGTCTTCGACGACGAGCAGTGAAACTCTGCGCTCGGGCGCTTCGGCTGGTTGACTATTGTCTCTGGAAGTTTTCTGTCTGTCAGCGGCTGTGTTTGCCATCAAAATGACCCAGAAGGAACTGACATGCAGGGGCTTAGAGGGCTGGCGTCATGGGGTACGACGCCACGTCGGACGAACGGAATACTACAGGACAACCCCTGCAAACTCAAGCCCTAAGTTTCGCTGGCTCAACGGCAAAGCCCCACAAGGCCAGCATGATGGAAGAACTGTCGTACACTTCCAGAAATTCGACTACATCCCCACATCCTGGTTTCACTTGCCAGGCATTACCTCTAGAGACAGCCCGTCCGACAGCTCACGGATGCTGCGTGCCTGGGCTCGCGGTTCCTGCTACGGACCTGCGCAGCGCTTCCTGATACTCGCCGAGTCGAGTCCTGAGTCGACCCGAAATCCCGCTGTTTTGGCTTATTTGCTCCAAAACTGGGAGTCCCTTCGGATCGCCCAGGCTGACCAAAGCATCGCCCGCAGCTATGGCCAAATTATAGTCGTCAGATTCGAAGGCCTTACCGGCCGCCTCAGCGATCAACTTAAACGCCGAGGGTTCGTCACCTCCAACTCTTCCCAGCAGTCGGAGCGCTGCGGCCCTTACCTGATTTGCGTTCCCTGCTACGGCGTAACGAAGGGCCACGTCGAGCGACCGCTTGTCCCTTAATTCTCCGAGTCCCGACAGGGCTGAGGCCCTTATGTTGCCACGCCACGAGGGTTGATCCAACAGCTTCGCCAAAGCGACGTAGGCTTCCGGGCTCTTCGTGTCGCCGAGGGCTAAAGCGGCGGCTTTAATCACCGCGTAGCTCTGCTCGTTTATTAACTTCAGATATAAACTTGCTAGCGAAGGGTCTCTGGAGACTGCAAGTGAAGCTACAGCCCTGGCGCGCACGCGAGCGTCGGCATCGGCTGTCGCTGCAATCAACGCTTTGCGCGTACTTGGCGCTTTTACGTCTGCAAGCGCAGTAGCTGCATTAACTCGGACACCCCAAAATTTGTCACTCGTGACCGCGTTTGCAAGCGCCAACGCAATTTCCTGCTTCTCAGTTTCCGGAGTTGTAGCCGCCCCAATGCGGGTTTGGAGTTGACTGAGTGCCCAAACTCGTCCCAACACGTCTTCATCTCGCATCATTTGATAAGCCAATTCGTCCGTGGTCTTCACAAACTCCAGTTCCTTAATTAAGGTGCCGTGATAATCGAAGTTGACCAACAAAGGTTTTGAGTCAACCGCCAGCGAAAAACTCTGTTGCTTCTTTGGAAGAATTTGCACGCGCTCCACGCGCATCCCCGATGCCGTGCCGATCTCAATGTTCACCGGAGTTTGAAAAAGCGCCACTTGAGGGAACAGTGAAGTGTTATCGATAGTCTGTAATTGTTCGACGGAAAGCGTCAGGACCTTCGCAGCGGGATTGTAGTCCTGCTTCACGCGGAAGATCGGATGTCCCATTTTGTAGAGCCATTCGTCGAAGAACCAGTCCATGGCTTGTCCGGTTGATTCTTCAATCGCAACTCGAAATTGTTCGGTCTCTACGGGCTGGTTCGCATACTTGTTGAGGTAGTAGTTGATTGCTCTCCACCAATTATCCTCACCAAGCGTCTGCCTGAGCATGTGCAGCACGGCCCCGCCGCGTGGATAGGCATAGGTGTCAAAAACTGAATCGGGCGAGTCGTAGTTCTTCGTCACTATCGGATGGCGGTTGCCCTGCCTCCAGGCATTAAGGTAAGCGTCTTGATTCGCTTTTACGTCCGAATAGAGAAAATCGTCGCCGCCCAATTTGTGTTCATCCCACATTGCCTGGAAGTAGGTAGCGAAACTCTCGTTGAGCCAAATGTCGGACCAATCCCTGCACGTGACGTAGTCACCGAACCACTGGTGTGCCAGTTCGTGCGCTTGCAAACCGTCGGTGTTTGAGTCGAGTTCGGTGCGCTCATCATGAATCATATTGTCCGTTTGTGTTGTGGCGCTGATGTTTTCCATGCCACCGCCAAAATCACGCGCAGTGGTTTGCGCATACTTCGCGTAAGGGTATTTCAACCCCGTCTTCTCGGAAAAGAACTTAACCATCTCTGTTAAGCGCGCAGTACTTGCCTTGCCTTCTTTGACTTCACTGGGATAGACATTCGTGATGATAGGAATGCCCTGGTATTCGCTGACGATTGGAACGTACTCGCCCACAACAATCGAGGTCAGGTAACTGGCGTGTGGTTGCTCTATTTTCCAATGGAAGGTGCGTGTTCCATCCTTGTTGTCTTTGGTATCGAGGAGTTTTCCGTTGGAAATTACCGATAAAGGTTTTTCTACAGTAGCAGTAATTTCAGACGTGAAGAAATCATTCGGATGGTCATAACAGGGAAACCAATAGTGGTTGTATTCACTTTCTCCCTGCGACCAAATCTGCTTTGGCCTGGTAGGATCGTCAGGCGTTGGCTTGATGAATCTGAGCGCCGCCCCAACCAAACCGGCAAGCTTTGATTGCGGGCCATTGGTGCGATACTCGATGACCAGGGTAATCTCGTCAGTGGGCTGATACGGACGTCCGAGTTCGATCCGCAACTTTTGATTAGGCAGATCCATCTCAAACTTCAGCAAGTTTCCGGCCATTTTTACTGAGGAAATAGTCATTTCTGCCGCATCAAGCTCTATCTTACGCAGGTCTGTAAGCAGTGGTTTGAAAACTAGAGTCTCGACACCGCTAAGCTCTTCATGTTCCCAATCAAACCGCATTTCAAGCGCGATATGACGCGTATCGAAATCTCGATCAGGAATGTATCGGGTTGGCGGAAGTAAGTGTGGTTGTTGGGCCGTCTGAGGAACTTTGTCAAGAACTGGCAAAGGCCTTCCGAACGTAATCGTCGTCAGAACTAATATTAGTGCTAACGACAGCACCGAAACCTCACGCCGAAAAAGCCGAAAGCTCATTTGATCATCACTCCTGCAGTTGAAATTGCTATACGCATCAGCGCCAAGAGATCGCAGACTCTGCCTTCTTTGTTCGGGTCATTGTTACACGGAAGGCGTCGGTCTAAAAGCGTTGACGCCTGTAGGTTCCACTCGAGCACTTCTGGGATCGCGGGAAGCCCCCAGCGCTCTCATCAAAGAGATTGAGTAGAAACAACCCTCAGCGAAGTTAAAACCATTGATTTCTTGACAAAGTTTTTTCACGCGAGCAGAATCTTCGCTCGCCGCTTCTCAAGAAATTCTTTTAAGCATTGCTAATATTAGCCTCGACACAATGACTACAGCTGCTAGCTCCCAGATGTCCGTTGACTTGAATTTGTTGAAACGTGGAAAAGTCCGAGATGTCTACGAAGTTGACGACGCGCGTCTGTTAATCGTAGCCACCGATCGAATCTCGGCTTTTGATTGCATCTTGCCAACGGCCATCGCGCGCAAAGGCGAGGTCTTAACTTCCCTTTCGAAGTTTTGGTTTGAAAAGCTCGCAGACATCGTCCCAAACCATTTCATCACCATCGACAACGAACAGATGCCGGAACCGGTGAAGCGTGCCCCGGATCTTAAAGGCCGCTCAATGCTCGTAAGTAGAGCTGAGGTCTTCCCGGTGGAATGTGTTGTTAGGGGGTACCTTGTCGGATCCGGTTGGAAAGACTATCTGCGGACCGGGGAAGTCTGCGGCCATAAGTTGCCGGATAACCTGCTCGAGTCCGCGGAGTTAGAGGAGCCAATCTTTACTCCCTCGACCAAAGCGGATGTAGGTCATGACGAAAACATCAGCGAGGATCGAGTGCGAGAGTTCCTGGGTGCAGATACCGCAAACTACCTCCGTGAAACCTCTTTGCGTCTCTATAACGAAGCGCGCAGCTACGCCCGTGGCCGCGGAATTATCATCGCCGATACAAAGTTTGAATTTGGACGCGATCAAAACGGCCAAATAATCCTGGTTGACGAAGTCTTGACTCCGGATTCCTCGCGCTTTTGGCCGGCGGAAAGCTACAGCCCCGGTAAATCGCAAGCCTCATTTGATAAGCAGTTTGTTCGCGACTATCTGGAAACGCTTGACTGGAACAAACAGCCTCCGGCACCACCGCTACCAGCGGAAGTTGCCGCGGCTACCACGTCTCGCTATTTGGAAGCGTACCGGTTGCTAACCGGCGAAGAACTCTGAGTTTAGGTCCTAAGTTGACCTGAGATCCTTAAGAAAATGCGCGCCAGACTTGAAGCCTTAATAGATGAGATGCTGGACGGCCACATCCTCCTGGCCGAAGCAGTCAACGAATTCGAAAGGCTCTACATCAAGAAGGCCCTCGCCAGAAACAAGGAACATCTTTCGAAAACCGCCAAGGCCCTTGGGATCCACCGAAACACAATTTCAAAGCGCGTTGCTGATCAAACCAAAATGAGGCGACCTCTCGCCCGCGCCGCACGCGGCGGATCGCGGTAGATACCTCAAGCTCTTCTCCGAGGATTTCGCGCCTCCCGCCCGTTCCCACTAAATTTATCCATTCCCAAATCCTCACGGCTGAAGAACGTCCAAGCCGGAGGGGCTAGTTGCACCGTCAGACAAAATCAGAACTGGGAGCGACAGCGACCAGCCGAGGAGTCACCTCATAAAATGTGCACCAGCGGCTCAATCTCTGGAAAGTTGCGTGATCGGCTGGTCGCTGTCGCTCCCAGTTCTGATTTTGTGTAGAAGATCGCCTCCACAACCACGCAGGAGACTTTTTGCGCAGAGCGCCTCCAGTGAATACGCCGCCAATGGTTGACATTGATTCCGCCGCCATTTATCCTTAGCACTCATCCGCAGAGAGTGCTAAAGTCGGACGAAGTTCAGCGCTAAATACGTAATCTTACAAGGGAAACTGAAAGGAGAACTCCAAAGCATGTCGACAAATATTACACCTCTCCATGACCGCGTCATCGTACGCCGCATTGAAGAGGGAGAGCAGGTTCGTGGGGGAATCATCATCCCCGATTCAGCCAAGGAAAAGCCGCAGGAAGGCGAGGTCGTCGCGGCCGGCGCAGGCAAATACAAGGAAGATGGAACGAGACAGCCTCTCGACGTCAAACCGGGCGATAGAGTCTTGTTTGGCAAATACAGTGGTTCTGAAATCAAGATCGACGGTGAAGAGCTGCTGATTATGCGCGAAGATGAGATCCTCGGAATCATCGCGCGCGCTGGTGCAGCCACTGGAACCAAGAAGGGCGGCAAGTAGTCTCCGGACGACTTGGCCGCTGCTTTTGTTTCTAAATCACAATTCCATATTTCAGTAGGAGAGAAGACAGAAATGGCAAAGCAAGTAGTTCATGGCGAAGATTCACGCGCGGCGATTTTGCGCGGAATCAATCAACTCGCCGACGCAGTGAAGATCACGCTCGGCCCCAAAGGGCGCAACGTGGTAATCGACAAGAAATTTGGTTCCCCCACAATTACTAAAGACGGTGTGACGGTCGCCAAAGAGATCGAACTCAAAGACTCTCTGGAAAACATGGGCGCGCAGATGGTTCGCGAAGTCGCTTCCAAGACTTCCGACGTCGCCGGTGACGGAACCACCACCGCAACCGTGCTGGCGCAGGCGATCTTCCGCGAAGGCGTGAAGACCGTTGCCGCTGGAGCCAACCCGATGGCGCTAAAGCGCGGCATAGATAAAGCCGTGGAGCGCGCTGTTGAAGAAATCAAACGCCTCAAGAAGGATGTAAAAGGCGACATGATTGCGCAGGTTGGAACCGTCTCCGCAAACGGCGATGCCACCATCGGCAACATCATTGCCCAGGCAATGGACAAAGTTGGCAAAGATGGCGTTATCACTGTTGAAGAGTCGAAGACGATGGAGACTTCGCTCGAGGTAGTTGAAGGTATGCAGTTTGACCGCGGCTATCTC
>Ga0207684_10005781_pt1 | contig 11354 bp, 10 predicted proteins | sample KBSK5501metaG_FD_184342 | JGI IMG/M metagenome (GOLD analysis project Ga0207684, IMG submission 184342) | Corn, switchgrass and miscanthus rhizosphere microbial communities from Kellogg Biological Station, Michigan, USA - KBS K5-50-1 metaG... | ecosystem: Host-associated > Plants > Roots >... | reverse complement strand
GATGCCTTGTGAGAGTGTGCCCCCATAGGGTTTTCTTTTGCCGCCCTTCTCCGGCTCGAAGCGATGGAGTTGGCGGTGATGCCACATCAGCGGGGCGATACATACCAGCCGCCTGTTATCCGGTTGTTTCTGCCCTCCTACGACTGAGTACGCCAGACACCATGCATCGACGCAGTGGGCCTCCCACACCTCCGCCAGCTTCTTCCCCGTCTTCTTCAGACCGAGCTGGTCGCGCACTTCCTTGGTTTGGTAGCCCTGCCTTGTCTGGACAGGAGCCAGCTTCGAGAGTTCCTCGTAGAACCACTGCTTGCCCACTTCCAACGGGGAAAAACTGCGATTCCAATGGCGCTTGTTGGGGTTGGTCTTCGCCTTGATGTCTTCCACCACAAAGACACTGACCGGGAAGATCTGGCGCAGCCACTTCGCCAGTCGCAGTTTCCACTGCCAGCGCGCCCTGGTGGAGGGTGGGAGCTTCTTTCGGCTGTGCTTGCGGTTTTGGCGCATCTTCCGATACGGAGTCTTGCGCTTGCGGCGGGTACGGCGCATTCTGGTGCTGTCCTTCTCCGCCTCCTTGACGCCATCTCTCGCCTCCGCCTGGATGTTGGTGTACGTGTGAACGGCTGAGGCCACTACGATGCCCTCGCGTTTGGAGCCAGGATCGACGCCGACCGCGATGGGTTGCCGCTCGCGCGCTGATGGCTCGACGTTGAGGCGCACGCAGAAGAAGCCCCCCTTCCAGAAGCCGGTCGCCTTCCTGCTCTTGATCCAGCGCCTGGCTCGCGATGGGATCGTGGGCATGAGCGGGTGTTGTTCCTGATCGACCACAGGGACAAAGATGTTCGGCATATGCGATAAGCCTCCTGGTGGAGTGTGCTATGGTCCCTTCGCTGCTGATCACGGAGAGGGTCCAGGCTAGGGAGGCACCCGTACCGTCCTGTGGGCTGCCATACCCAGTGATTCAGCTTCCTTCAGACGCCCGTACTGAAACCGAAGCCTCAATCCGAGCTTGGACAAGCTAGTCTCGCAGTTGCCCTTGTTGACTCCCCGATGGCAAATCGGCTTGCTTCACAAGCCCATCCCTTTCAAAGGGGTGGATGCTTGACTACCTAACACTTATCGTGATGTTCTCAATCCCGTATAACGGGATAAGCTTCTTGGCATTGGAGGCACAATGACCGTGTTCCCGCAAGCCATCAGGCTTGTACCGTACCTACGAGCGCGACCACCGCTGTTATCTGCTCGAACTCTATGTAGCTCTTCTCTCACAGGAGTGGAAAAGTGGAAATGCGCACGCTCCGCGTGCCTCGCTTTCATCCCGCTCCCTGGAACGGGGCGGGACTTCCCGCTCCCATCATCGACTATCACCTTGAATAGTGAGAGCTAGTCTTCATCCTTCCCTGTGCCTATAGCTCGCGTATTGTATCACATCTGGGCGACCTGATCTCCTGCTGCGGCTGTTTAGGATGAAAGCCACATATTGGCAGGGATGATCTTGTCTCCTATTCCTACAGTCTCATTTAGCCAGGGATACTCATTGTGCAATGGCTTCTCACGTCCAGTCCTTAACAAAAACTTGTAGAACGGCAACAAGCCGCTAGAGGCACCTTACCTTCTAAGTGGGACTGTAGGAAGGGGATTGAGTTCATGAGCTTATCCGGGCAAGCGTTCCAGAGGCAGACCTTTGGCCATGCTCTCGCTTAAGAAAGTCCCCGATCACTCGTGCGCGATGGATGGGCGAGCCATCCCAGATCACCAGTAGCTTGCCAGATATCCTCCGCACTGGTTCCCTAAATGAGGATAGAGACTATCAGCCACAAACATGCAGCGCGCTCTCCACGCTCTCTAGAGTTTTACTAAATATGCAATCATTTCTTGATTACTTCCTCATGGCGTTTCCTAAAATCATGAGCAATTTGGAGAATGAATCTATCCTGTTCCTCTTCGGATAAACCAAAACGCTGGGCTAAGACTGTCTTGAACTGCCTTTTGTCAACCACCGGTATGTCTGGGTCTAATTGCTCGTCATCAAACTTGTAGAAACCTAAGAAGCCGGGTATTCCAATCAACTGGATTCGCAGATACCCTAAAATCATATGTTGCATCGCCAAAGAGAGATGTGATGGCGGGAGTCCGAGATGAACCAGAACCCCCCAGGCTTCCAGTCGTCCTAGTGCATAGGCCAAGCTATCCTGCAGGTAATGCAATTCTTCAAGATGCCCTCGCCAACTTCCATCAAAAGGGCCTGGTTGTTGCTCAAGCTGCCAAACAGTTTGGAGGGCGTGGCGCAGGACGGGTGTCGCTTGTGGATTGCCCCACGCTCCCAGGATCAAAGCGATACTATGACGATGCTGATGATACCATACATAGGTATCGCCTCTCATCGTAACTACCTTATAATAATCTTCAATGCTGCTCAATAACAGGTCCTGGAGCAGAGGAAAGACCCGTGGATCACGCAGCCGACCCAGGCTGATGGCACTCGCCCAACGTTCCTCGCGTCTCTCGCTCTCTAGAAAAGGAGACAACAAGGTTACAACATCGGTTGGAGCAAGATTTGCCAGAGCAAATATGGCAAACACTCGGTCTTTACCTTGTCCTTTAGCGAGGACTTGGTGAAAAGTTTCAGCGTCGAGTCCTCCCCATTGGTGGGTAAAGCGCTCAATTATTTCTTCTTGGAAAGAATCATAGATCCAGGTGTCATAGAAGGCTTCTTGAATAGCTTCTGACAATCTGGACATCAATATGCTCCTCTTCTTACAACCAGGCGGAGCGAGATCTTCGGATGATGAAGGTCCGACAAAAGGTCTGCGGGTGTTTCCGCACCGAACAGGGGGTGGCAATGTTCTGCCGCATCCGCAGTTCCCTGTCGACTCTGCGCAGGCAAGGGATCAAAGTGTTGTCTGCACTTGGTCATCCCCTCTCGTGCCATCCCGTTCTTCCCGCTTTTTCATGACCCTACTGAATAGTCACCATTTGGCAGGATCTTAGTCCTACCTCTTGCTGGGCAGCATTGGGGCCGATTGCACTCCTGCTTGAAGTGATGATTGGCCTGGAACCTGATGCGCTTCGATACACGATGCGGTGGCAACCACCAGAGGGGGAACGAATCGGCGTAAAGCATTTCGCCCTTGGTGCGATCACCATCAGCCTACTGCAACAAACGAAAGCAGATGGTTGCTGGGTTGAAGTGACGACCGACGGTTCCTTTCACTTCGAATTCGTCCACAAAGGAAAACTCCACCATGTCGCATGCGAGCCCGGCTTCACAGAATTTCCCCTCACGTCAACAATGTAAGCGAGCCTTCCTAACCGTCAGAGTTCAGTTGGCAAATCCTGGCGTTTACCCCACTCGTTCCAGGAACCATCATAATTTGTCAACGAGGGATAGCCAAGCATTGCCAGGCTAAAGAGCACAGTCGTGGCGGCAACACCACCATTGCAGTAAGCGACAACATGCTGCTGTGGTGAGACATGTGCGGCTGAGAAAACCTGGGCAAGCTCTTCATTGCCACGAAATGTGCCTGTCGCTGCATCAATGAGCTCTTCGCGTGGGATATTCAGAGCGCCTGGAATATGGCCCGGGCGACCGGGTCTACGCACAATTGCACCCGTGTACTGTCCTTTATCACGAGCATCGACCAGCGCAACATCTTGTTGGCCCAGTAAGGCTAGCACGTCTTCGGCAGTGGCTCGTAGTTCCGGTCGGACTACAGGCGTGAAGGTGGCAGGAGGATACACGGGAATGGCATCCGTCAGCGGCAGGTTTTCACGCTGCCATTTGGGAAACCCCCCATTCAACACCACGACCTGCTCGTGACCGTAGTATTTGAGCGCCCACCACAGGCGCGTAGCGAACTGCGAGGCGGGGTGTGCATCGTAGGCCACAACAAGCTGTTGATCGCCGATACCCAGGCGGCCCATCACCTCTGCAAAACGCTCGGCGGGAGCTACCTGAGCCTCGATAAGGTCATCAGGATCAACGATGTCGCTTGTCCAGTCGATATACACAGCGCCCGGTATGTGCGCCTTTTCGTACTCCTCGCGCGCGCCAACATATGCTGCTTCCTGCACGCCATCGCTCTCCACGGTACGCACATAGCCACGCATATCTACAACGCGCAGGTGTTGCTCATGCAGGTGCTCAGCTAACCAGCTCGTCTCTACTAAAAAACGACTGCGCTCCATAACAACCTCTTTTGCATTGATTATGAGAACAACGCAGAAGCCTCGGGGTTATCCGTACTCACAAAATGAGCCGGGGTTCCAAAAAAGGAGAGAGGTTTCACCTCGATGATCTTCATAGATGCATTAGGTGTTTGCGTGGTGACATGCCGCTGCACCGAGAGTCCCAGGGGACGCGACAGAATCATGGCAGCCGTCGTCGCCAGGATTACGTTATTGGCAGTACCAAAGGGCCGGCGCAACCTGGCGACTGTCATGGCAGAAAGCCCTGTCAGCATTGCCGTGACGGCCAGGTTAGTACCACAGCGCTCATGGATCGCCAGCTCGGGAGAAGTCGTACGCAACAAGTTCAATGCTTCTTGTGCCGCTGGGAGAACAGCCTCCGTTGGTACATCACCGAACACAAAAAAACCGGCTGCAAAAGAGATGCCGGCCAGGCGTACATCAGGATATTTTCTACTCAGGAGTACTATCGTGGCATGCTCAAGCGCGTGATTTTGCCTGACAGCACCTCCCAGCATCAATTGCTGCGCTACTTGCACAACGGGATTAATGGAACTCATCTCGATGATCCTTCCTAAAGATATATATTCACAAGTGGCACCATAGTTCCAAAAAGCAGAGCGTTCTCTTGACCGCTTGCTTCGTGTTTGATTTAGACGGTTATCGCTAACCGTAAGGGCTGAACTACATAGGCCGCTAGTCCCTTTGCATCTACGTGAGCAAATGCATCAGGCTTACGTTTGCGTAAGATGTTGTACGAGCCGTTCACATCCGCGCAGATAATCTTTCCGTCTTTTGTGCGATACAAACGGTTTCTCCGTCCAATCCGCTTCCCGCTGAACGTGTATTCCGTGTCATCATCGGGCTTGTAGGTAGGAAGAGGGTCCAGATCAAGAAAGCTCGCCTGTGACGTGTAGCTTTCCTCTTGTATCTCCACCTGAATGCCGACAAGAGCCGCTTTGTACGTGAGCATCTCAATGAATCTGGCATGAGGAATGCTGACAAAGTTCTGATTGTTTCTCCTCCCCATGCCCGCCTCTTGCTTCCACAAGGGGTTTTTCCCGATGATGATGGTTCCCACTCCTTCCTTTACCAGAAAGTCGATAATGCGCTTGCTGGCAGCATGCAGGTAGTGGTTCACCTGCCGGTTGCGCTTATTGGTAAGCTGCTCCATCTGCCTGGTGACACGCTCGCGCTCCGCTTTGGGAAGGCACAGCGTTAATTCTTTCATGCGTTTATTATACCACTGATTCATGGCTTTGAGCGTTCGACCGTTAACCAATCGAGGGATAAAGCCCTCTCGGTTTGCTGTTATCGCCGCTAAGTTCGTGACGCCTAGATCAAGGGCAACACAGAAAGCAGGGTCTACCTGTGCCTGGACGGGTGCTTTGCTGTAAATGACTTCGACGACATAATGGCCGTTTCGCGGGATAATGCGAACTTGATCGATCTGCTCGGGGTCTTGCTCTGTCTTGACCTCAATGGACAGCATCGAGGGTTTGATAATGCCGCGTTGCAAGCTTCTCTTCCCACGACTCACCGCTTGCATGGTGTAAGTAAGAATGTTGCGCCCCTCAGTTTTGTGCTTGTACCTGGGCAGTCGTGGCCGTCCGGTAAACTTGGACGGGTCTTCTTCATAGGCCGCTTTTGCCTCACGAAACGCTTTCCATGCATCGGCCAGTTGCCTGAGGACCTGTTGTGAGACCTTTGCTGGAAGGGCTTTGTAGGCTTCATGCGGCTGCATGCGTGTATCCATCTCTTCGTAGGACAGATAGACGCCGTGATGGATAAACGCCTGACGCATCTCGTACAAAGCAGCATTGTACAAGTTCTTCGACTTGAAAGCCGCTTCGTCAATCACGTTGTAGCGCGGGTCACTTTTCCTGATGCAATGCTGTTCAACGAGCTGCATGGTTCTCACCTGCCTCTTAGGGTGCTGGCTCATGGACTGAACGTCATCAGTATATGCATTCCTTGCCTCCTTGGCAAGTTCGGAAATGCACCTCCTTGACACCTCTCCTACGAACATCGTTGTCCACAAAAGACCACATAGTTATGTCATTCCAATTCTATATTGCTTTCCATAAAATGTCAAGTTTCCATGTGAATATATTTTCCCCATTCTTTGCAGGTTTCCTATAAGCAGTAATCTTTTTCGTGGTTAATTTGATATAATGTTTCCAAACTACAACACTTTTCCGTAGGAGATGAGATGAGCCAGCAAAGCGGACGGGGCTACTACACGCCCGAAGAAGCAATGAAGATTCTTGGCATGAAAAAATCAAAGTTCTATAATGAGATCGAGGCTGGGAGAATTCCATATGAACTGCCACCAGGGAAGCGTATAGGTATGCGCTTCCCAAAAGAAGGGATTGACACCCTTGCTAAACGGGAACGTTTCTTACGTGCCCGTAAGCAAGCAGTTTACCTCACTTTTGAACCGTCTACTACTGCTGATATCTGGACTGCTGTTAATAATGCTCGCCAGTTATACGGATCCGATGACAGTATCAGTTTTGAGCGAGCGCTTGAATGGCGAGACATCAATCCTGACATCTCGATGAGTGTAAAACAGGGAAAACTCCTCGCTGGCATGGTCACGTATCTACCACTTGAAGAGCAGGTTATCCTGGCTCTCTTACGGGACGAGATGCGTGAGCGAGACATTTCCAACCAGGCTATCCAACAGTGGACAGATCCACAGATTTCTGTTTACGTAGCAGGTATTGCCTCTGTTAAAACAGAAGAGGAGGATAAACAAATAAATAGCCTGCGAGGACGATTCTTACTCAGGAATGCTATTAAATGGGCTATTACTCTCACCGCACAATATGACATTAAAAATTGGTATAGCATTGGGGTGACTTCTGACGGGCAAGCTATTGCAGAAGCACTTGGGTTTCGAGAAATCATGTCTCTTGAGGAAGGGAAGCGAAAAGGTTATGTGCTAAATAGCATGCTCGCACAACCAACCAAACTCGTTCGGAGATACCTAAGAAATGTGGAAGAGCGAGATAATTAGCAGCGGAGAAAGCTTTCCTCTCCATATTTCTCCTCTGAAAAATGGAATAAAAGTCCATATTTGACTATATCGGTAGCCCTCCATTAAGATATTGTTGGCGAATTCAAGAACATGTTTTCGATAGTCGAAAATAGGCTCATGGCCAAATTTGGCGATGGATGAGCGGTATCGGTATGATCTGCCTCAAGCTTCGTGCTTGTTCACCAAGTCGAAATACCTCATCAATTCACTTGCTCACCAAATTTGGCTATGAGCCATCAAATCATAACATTTCCCATGTATAATGGAGAAACACAGCCGCAGCGAGCGCACTCGCGAGCATGCTTGGAGGTAAATCTTTGTATCGTAAAAAGACGCTTATCATCCTTTATCTTCTGGGATTGGCGTTGGTTTCGTTAGGTCTCGTCTCTGAGCTGATAACCGTTCTAACGATATGTCCCACTAGCACCGCTAGCACTTGTATCTCTGTACCGGGGCCAGCAATTTTAGTAGTACTGGGAATCATATCGTCATTGGCCGGGCTTGTGCTGTTTGTGATTGCCTGGATAAGAACCCTGATGAAACAGGCGCAGCGGCAGCAATGGACCTGGTTTGTTTGGACCCTTATCTTCAGCTGGATCACCATGGCGATCTATTTGATCAAGGTGCCCGAGACGCTAGAGCCTGTTCAGCCAGCCAATGCGCCAAGATAGCAACAAGTGCCACCAGAGCAGCACTAGCTGGCAATGGCAACCCAAGAGCAGGATGGCAGCCGAGGCAGTGACAGCAGAAGCAAAATCTGACTTGAGAAATGCATGAAAGATACGGTAAAACCACTTTTATGGCACTTCTTGCGTGGGGTTCATAATGCCTGTTTTAGAACATCCGCCTGAGCACGAATCCTGAGCATTGCAAGCACGAAAAGCGAATTCGCCAACAATATCATTAACTGGTGGTCGCACAGGGAACCTGCTTGCGAGGGCGACCACCAGTTAATGGAGGGCTACTGGCTATATTTGTCCATATTTTTTAAAACATGCTTCAATACTTTATTCTGCACTACTTACTATACCCCTCCACCCTGACGGGTCTATTGACTCTCTGGGTGAAGGCGTGACTACATCATTATAGCATGCCCACCCACTGCGTTTCTATGCCTGCCTTGCATACCTCTTAATTATAGGTGCCAACCAGGACCTCATAAAAGAAGCGGCCCATACCGGGTTCAGGGCGGGCCGCTTCCTACCATCCTTTTCACATGGAGTGAACCAATTCAAGTTCCATAAGCGTACAGGGCTTTATTCTTACTTCCAAGGTAGAGCACGCCGTTCGAGATAGATGGTGAGCCATAGAAGCTAATCCCGGATCCTTTAGAAGTGAAGAGGGTTTTCCCCGTAACGGTAGAGATCAGGAGTAAGTTTGGCCCAGCTACAATGGCTGCCACACCGGGAACTGCCGTGATTGCCCCTATGACCGGTCCATCAGCGAGGCAGCGTTGATATTTAAAGACACCTGTAGCCGGATTGAGTGCCCGAAAGCTCCCCTTACAACTGTTGCCATTGATAGTCGTGTTACCTCCTGCCACAAAGAGTGTAGTGCCGTTCCAGGCACTGGAAGAGATGCTGCCCTGTCCACATTGGGGACACTCTCCTCCTACGGCGATCGTGGCTGTCCATATTGGACCTTTGCTCAGGGAGGTCCGGTCAAAGGCATAATAGGTGCCGTTCTTGTCTACCGCCCCTACCAGATTGTGCAAGACACCCCCGATATTCGCCTGGAACAGTGTGGGTGTTGCTCCCCAATCGCTATCAGGCCCGCGTTGAGCAATGGGGATTTGCCAGGAATCCAGCACTGTCAGGTCCGAGGAACTGAGTTTGACCAGGGCGATAGCATACGGCTCTTTGCAGGTGGTGAACGAACCCTGTGTGCCCGTGGTGATGTAAATCGAGCCATCCTGCGTATCAACTGCTGGTGTCGTCCAGATGCCAGCACCGTTACAACCTGGAGGGGTGGTAAGAAAAATGCTCTGCATACTTCCGGTCGCTGCATCCAACTTAAAGAGAGCCGCCGGCACCACTTTACATTTTGGTTCGCCGGTTGTCGCGCTACCTATATAAATGCTATTGTTGTACACCAGCGGTGAATCCCAGATGAAGGTATTCGTTGTCGGGCCTGCTAATGCAGTACTCCAGATCACTGCGCCGGTCGCGGCATTCAACGCGTAAACATGGTCATCTCCCCCACCTACAAAGACTACAGAAGTGGGCGTTCCATTGATAGTGACCGTCGCCACCGTTGCAGTACTCACCACTCCAAGTGAGGGAAGTGGAGTACAAGTTGTCCTTGCACCTAAAAACTTTTGCCACACCTGCACTCCATTGAGATTCGTCGCGTGCTCATACCCATCCAATGATCCCCAGTAGATGGTGCCATTAGCTACCACTGGCTGGGAGAAGATACTACCTCCTGCCGGAGCTGTCCAATGCTGCTTCAAGTGAGGGGCCGATGTCGCATTGATAATGGTCTCGGCCGCATTATAGCCCTGACGAGCGTTGCTATCCATGTACGTCAGCCAGTCACCCGAAGGGGCTGCTGCGCGGGTCGGCTGTAAGCGAGGGAGTATAGTGAACACCCCTACCAGGATGAGAGCTACTATCAACGCTGATAGCATAACGAGCTTCCATTGTTTGGATATGGGCCGCGCGAGCGCCCCAAGGTAGTTTCTTCTTTCACTCATTGACGATGTTTTCCTTTTGGTCTTGATAGTGTAATGGTCACGAGAGATCGACATGCGTAGAGCATAGTGGATGGACGGGAAGAATGGATAGATCAACGGTAATGAATTGGTAGAGAGTGCAGAAATGCGGTTATGAAATCATAACTAGTAGTCAGTCCAGTTTGAAATGTATGGTATGCTGAGAGAAAACGGGAGAAGATCTGATGGGACGACCAGCTCCGATGCACCGAAGCTGTGACGAACGAGACCACGTGCAGGTGTTTGTGCGACGTGGCAAAGCCAATGCCCGAACGCTCACGCGGGCGAGCGTGCTGTTGAAAAGCGAGTGATCTGCTGGAGGGATGCTGAAATCGCCGAGACGCTGGATATCTCGGAGCAGACGATCCGCAACATGCGACAGCGCTTGCGTGCTGGAGGCGTCGAGGCGGTGCTGACCGACAAACGGCAAGAGCGCCGACGCCAAGCACTGACCGATGGACAAGCGGCCCATCTCATCGTGCTGACCTGTAGCAAGGTCCCTGATGGACATGACCACTGGACGGTGCGTATGCTCGCAGGCCAAGCGGTCGAGTTGGGATAGGTGCGACGCATCTCACCGGAAACGGTGTGCCAGTTGCTCAAAAAACGCGCTGAAGCCGTGGCAACATGCACAGTGGTGCATTCCCACCGTCGATGCCGACTTTGTGGCTGCCATGGAGGACGTGCTGGATCTGTACGCTCAGCCCTATGATCCAAGCGCCCCGCAGGTCTGCTTTGAGTGATGTGCCGCTGGTGATGCATGGGGAGGTCCGTGAGCCGCTGCCCGTCAGGCCAGGACATGCCCAGCCTTCTGACGGTGAATAGGAGCGCTTGGGGACGGCGAACTTGTTTGTGTTTGTCGAACCGCTGGCGGGACGCCGCTGTGTCAAGATGCCCGAGCAGTGCACCCGGCTGGATTTTGCTCAGACGATCCGCTGGCTGGTCGATTCTGTCTATCCCAAGGCGCTTGTCATTCGCCTGGTGATGGACAACCTCGACACACATACCGCGGCGAGCCTCTACGAGGCGTTTCGTTTCCCAGCGACTCGCATCCCGGTTTCATCGGCGTGCTGCAAAGAAGCTGCACTCACCCAATCGGCGATCTGTGCTACCGTCAGGGTGAGTCGCTCTGCGGCGAACTCGACCCAGGTCCACGAGCGTTCCCTCCGACACTTGACAGCCGTACAGGTCGGAGAGCAGTTCGCCGACCCGCGCCAGGGGCACTAACTGGTATTCATGCAGATAGACGGCCAGGGCACGTATGTTCTGCCCATACTGCACTGGGGCCTCTACTCCCACTGGTAAGCTTCCCAAACTCACCCGGCTTCCACGCTGGGCAACGTACCTCCTCCACTTGATGTTCTCGCACCAGCAATCGCACCTCCGGCAAGTCGTACACTTGTCGGCGTTCCT
>Ga0207684_10005779_pt1 | contig 11355 bp, 16 predicted proteins | sample KBSK5501metaG_FD_184342 | JGI IMG/M metagenome (GOLD analysis project Ga0207684, IMG submission 184342) | Corn, switchgrass and miscanthus rhizosphere microbial communities from Kellogg Biological Station, Michigan, USA - KBS K5-50-1 metaG... | ecosystem: Host-associated > Plants > Roots >... | reverse complement strand
GGCCACGCGGACGAGGACGTGACCGACTCCTACATCGCGTCGAGGATCGAGGAGGTTCGCGATGCGGTTAACCGCGCCGCACGGGCGATCGACGGCGGCGACACTCCCCCGTGAGTGCTCGTCTTTCGGCCCAAGACGGCACACCAGACGGCACACTGGTCCCGGGAGCAGTCTCGCGCAGGTAAGGAGCCGAAGACGGCGACACTCGCTGACCCGTTGATTCAGCAGGCGGTTGCGGCTACGACCTCTCCCCGCGAAAGTGGCGGAAGTGGTAGACGCGCAGCCGGGGGTTCGGGGGTGTCCCCCGCCTGAGTCGCCGGAACCTGTGGGCTCCCGCAGATGGTCAGACAACCGAGCCCCTCGTATCGGACGTTCTGGAAGTCGTGCCCGGCGAGCGGCCTACCCCTTGCGGGCGGGAGCCGTGCCAGCGTCGCACTCTTTGATGCAATCGGCGCAGTCCGCGTGCCCAATCGCCAGAGCCCGCCAGCGCGGAGGAACCTTGTCATCCCACGACGTGCCTTTCCTTCCGCAGTGATAGCAGGTCATCTCTGCTCTGACCAGGGGTTTTCCGATCATGGAACGCTCCTTTTCTGGTTGGCTTCCTCCGATAAAATTCTAGCTCGGAATGCGAACTCTCTCCGACCTCTCGGTCGCGAAGTACCCCGCAAGCCCCCCGAGGGGATCGAAAACCGAGAACCGGACGAAGGCTTAGCAAACCCCCGCGATTCTCAAGCCGCGTATCATCCGCTGATCGTCATGGATGAGCAGCCACCGAAGATCGACCCTTCCATCTTAGCGTTCTTCCGACACAAGCACCCGAGCTGGAGCCATGAAGTTAAGCCGGCCGACTTTCCGCGCGGCACCTTTCAGGTTGGAATCCGCAACGAGGTAGGCTTTCTGATCGAGTACGCTCAGGATGGGAACCTCAACGAAGCGTTCCTTCGAGCGGTCTGGAGAGCAGAACAGAAACCGGGCGAGGAATAGCTTTGCCGTCCGACCGCGACCCACCTACCGGCCAGAACTGATTGTCAGAAGGCGGGCGTCGTTTTCGGGGTGCCCGGCTCCGCGAGGGGCCGGCCTTTCTTTTCCGTGAGAGCGTAGACTTCCCCCGGACAGAATGATCAAGCCGGAGACGACCTGTCTTCTCTGTGGCGTTCCCGCCGTCGTGACCTCGCCTGTGTCGGATCATGGCCTTCAGACCGATTCGGAGACAGGCTGCGCGGCATGCGGTCCGTGGGTTGTCTCTCACCAAGACCACTCCGACCTGAGGAAGCAGACAGTCGAAACAAAGCAGCGGATTGCCCAGATGGTGCGCGAGCACTCAAAGAAGAACTCTGGCGTCCCGTTTCTCGTCAACGTCGGACTCATCGATTACGCTCGTGTGATGGGAGTGAACTGAAGTTTCCTCGTCATGACGTTCCACCGTTGGCCTTCACGGTGTGCGCCTTCCTCGCTCTTGGCCTTCCCGCTGCCGCGACGGCGCAGCTCGCCGCCACCTGCGACGCTTCGCTGTGGGATCACGTCTACCACCCGGCCCGTCTCGTGAAACTCCACGAGTGCATGCGAGTCACGGGAACGATCGTCTTGAAGCGCCCCGAGAAGAACGGCGACGTCCACATTCAGCTGAAGCTGGACAACCAATTCCTTCGGCTCTTGAACGCGACGAACAAATCGCGCCAGGGTGGAAACTTGGTGCTCCAACCTATCTGCGTGGGGCCCGTCACTCAGGCCGATGCGATTCAGCCCTGCCAGGGGCTCGCGATGTGGCGGGCGTTAGCCGTCCACGAGCGAGTCCCGCATGATCTTGTAAGCATCCCGTAGCAACACAGCTGAACGCAGTCCATCGACCGGCGAGTCAGAAGCGCCCGATAAGACGACGCCGGTCGCCTCGCTGACCAAAAAAGAGGCCCCTCTTGGGGCCCCATCGAATCGAAAGCGCTAGCGCGCCTCGCCTCCTCAGGCGCTCTTACGCGCGCGCGTAGCTCGATGCCGTCTCGTAGGTTTCCACGTTGGGAGTTCCGACGATACACGGGGTGAGCTTGGCCAGGGCTTGCGGATACGTTGCTGTCCCATAGGTCTCGGCGTTTTTTCGCGTGTCCCAGAGGCTGATGAAGTGCGCGCCCTTCGGGTTGACGAGCGTCACTTCTTCCAGGAACCCGTTCTGCTTGCGCAGCAGCGGGAGGACTTCCTTCTCGAAGAGATTGTTGAGCTCGGTCTCTTTGCCGCTCTTGATCTGGAATTGGACGTGGCGTGCGAACTGCATGATGCTTCTCCCTGAGCCCTTGAGCAGATGGTCTTCATCGGAGAGCCCGAAACGGAGGGCCGGTGTCGACAAGGTACCGAAGCCGGCTTGGACCTTTGAAGGAATTCCAAACTATCACAGATCGCGCTGGGATCGCGGCACACGCCACACTCTTTTCAGATTCCTCTCAAAAGATTATGAGACTTTGGCACTGTTTGCTCTATCACTGGACAATAACGGCGCCTTTATTGGGAGATTGTGGAGCGTCGGAACGTCCTGGGCCGCGCGACTTTCTCGAACCGCTTGGCCGCATCGGTCCGGAGCCGCGGTGCGGCGAAGGGGGCTGTCTGAAACAATACCCTGGATGGACTCGCCTCGAAAGTGGAGTCCCCCCCTGACGGCACCGTGAATCCATCGGCGTTGCATCGCCGTCTGCGGTTTGAAGTCACGGAGGTTGGAGCGTGGGCAAGGGTGATCAGCGGACGAAGCGAGGCAAGATCTGGCGGGGGACCTTTGGCAAACGCCGGCCGAGAAAAAGGAAGAAGCGGCTGCTTGCCCGGCCGGCCGAGAAGAGCCCGTCGACACCGACTCGCTGAGCCGTCGCTTCTCGGCTCGGCATCGACGAAGAAGAAAACAGTCTTCCATGAAGGTCGTCAGAACAATCCCGCGACCTGCAAGGTCAACTCGCATCGGGTCGCCGATACTTGGCGGTCTAGGGAGCCTTCGTCGGCGGCTCTCCGGTCGAACCTTTGGCTTCCGACAACGCCTTCGAGTCAGTCGGCTTCGTGGGAGGGATCGCGTCGCTCGACTTCAACGCATCCTTGAACCCGCGAATCGCTTCGCCCGATCCCTTTCCAAGCTCCGGTAGCTTCTTCGGCCCGAACACGAGGAGGGCAATCACGAGAATGATCCGCAGATGCATCGGCTGGAAGAGACCTTCGCCCATTCCGGATCACCTTCTTTCGGGTCGCCAGTCCAACTAAACAGATTTCCGAACGCAACGCTTCTCAGAGGAATGTTTTTCGAAGTTTCAGAGACGCCAAAGTGGTGAAACCGCATGTCTTGTGCTGCGTATTTGGCGCAGAGTCGCACCCCGCCTATACAGCCCACCAACCTCTCCGCTCCGGCGGAGCCTCGCCCGCTCGACTTCGACATGCGGCTGTTTGGTCGCAGCGGGAGCCGCGAAGCGGGACGGGGAGGGATCAACCCTTGGGGGCTTTCGGGGTTAGGCTAAGTCGATGAGAAGCCGCTCGCCTAGCCCCGGCTGCAGCGAACTCGAATGCGCCTGCCGCTGAGCCGCAAGCCGTTGGGCTCGCGAGCTTCCGCGTACGAGGACAGCCGATGGAAGCTGAGCCCTTCCTCGTTCACTTCCTAGTTCATCGCGGGCTCTCCGTGATCCAGGTTGTACCGATGGTTAACAGATTCGAGCATCCCAAGGACTTCCGCGGCGGAATCCTGCGCGGGTCGTCCGAGTTGCTGCAGTTCATTCAGGAGGTTGGTCTTGACAGCATCGTGCGGACGACGCAGCTCGCCGACTTGCCGAACCCCCGGTTCCAGCGCGAGTTCTACGTGTTGTCTCCGGAAGACATCGTCGCCAAGATTGAGGCCCGCTTCCGTGCCGAATCCGTAGCCGTCGACAAGTTACTGGATGGCAAATCGATGACCGAAAATGAACTTCGTGCATTGTCACCCCTGGAGCAGTTTCTGCTGGGATCGTCTGCACTCACTGCCGACGAAGGCGTCCGTCGTGTCAAGGAATGGTTCGAAAGGCGAGAAGGTGAGACGCGGGCTTAAAACGCGGCTCCAGCGGACTCGTTCCGCTCCGGTGCGCCTGCCGCTGAGCCGCAAGACGTTAGGCGCGCTCGACTGAAATCGAAGAGACGATATGAGGCGCCCGGGCGCGTTTTCCGGCGCTCAACAGACAGGCGGTCGCGCCCTGGCGGCTAGAGGTCATGAGCTGCGAGAGCTTCGGAAGAGGGCACAACCGCCCAGGCCTCGCATGCTAGCCGGCGTTCCAATCGATTTCGGGGCGGCCCTACGGCTTCCAGCCAGCAGAAGAACGCCGCCCCGATTCACTCGGGACGGCGTCCATTCAGTCGGTGCGGCCTATTTGTGCGAGAAGAGCACGGCCTGTGAGAGGCGCGGGCCGACGACTAGAGCCAAAGGCTACTCCTGCACTGGTCGTCTGGTAATCGTTTGATTCGATTACTTCGACAGGCAGGAACGATTGGGCGTGAGGCGCCAAAGCACCGAGGCTAGCGTTGCCCCGACCCGCAGCTGCAGCAGACAGGCTTGCGCCTGCCGCTGAGCCGCAGCCGTTGGGCGGCCGAAGGAGGAGTTGATGCTTTTGATCGCACGTGTGGCTCGGCTCTCGTTTGTTCTCGGCATGCTCGTCGTTCCGATCGCATTCCCGAGGGAACCTAAGGAGCCGAAGGCGGCGACTCTCGCTGACCCGTTGATTCAGCAGGCGGTTGCGGCTACAACCTCCCTCCGCGCGAGAGTGGCGGAATTGGTAGACGCGCAGCCGGGGGTTCGGGGGTCCTCCCCCGCCTGAGTCGCCGGAACCTGTGGGTCCCCACAGGTTCCTTGACGCTCCGTGACTCGCTCGCTCTTCCTCTGGGCTCCGCGAAAGTGGCGGAATTGGTAGACGCGCAGCCGGGGGTTCGGGGGTGTCCCCCGCCTGAGTCGCCGGAACCTGTGGGCTCCCACAGGTTCCTTGACGGTCAAGAAGTCGCCCGCTATTCTCAGCCTCCCGCGAAAGTGGCGGAATTGGTAGACGCGCAGGCCGGGGGCGCGGGGGTGTCCCCCGCCTGAGTTGCCGAACCTGTGGGCTCCCACAGGTTCCTTGACGGTCACGAACTCGACCGCTATTCTCGTCGTCCCGCGAAAGTGGCGGAATTGGTAGACGCGCAGGTTTCAGGAACCTGTGGGTAACACCGTGAGGGTTCGAGTCCCTCCTTTCGCACCACAAATTCTTTTGCAAAACCGGCTCAGTGGGCTCTTGGAGAGCGGATTGTGCTCACTCTGTGCCCCTCTGCCCTTTCCGCCAGAGCCATCTCAAGTCTACGTCGGACGATCGGACAACATTCGCGTTGCAGCCGCCGGGACAGCGCCACCAGCCCCTCACGACCTCTTCGCTCTCGGCCCACTTGATGCTCCATGCCTTCCTGCACGACTTGCACTTGAACTGGAGACCGGAGCCGTCGTCGCGGACGACGGAAATACCCACGGCCTTTACTTCTTTCGCGAGCGTCTCGATGACTTTCCCTTTCACTGGGCCCCTTGTCTGGCGAAACTCCCCACCGTCACTTGACGCGAGCGGATCAGCCGCAGCGTGCTCGCGGCCTTCGGAGTGTGTTCCAGCAGCGCCGTCTCGCAGGCGGCGCCCTCCGCTCCACCCCGAAGGCTAGTCGATTCAGCCCGCGTCAGCTCAGCTTCAGGCGCCCCAGCGACGCGAGCAGCGCCGAGCGAGTGGCCGTGACCTTGACCAGGATTCTCGTGCCGGTCTCGTTGATGAGGAGGTCCGTGGCCTTGTCGGCCGTTACCTTGTCAACGGCTCCGAACATTGCGCGAGACGAGATTTCCGCTCCTCGAAAACTGCTCATCATCGTTCGGAGCGAATCCAGGTCGGTTGCCTGGCGAGACTTCGAAAGATCGGGGTCAGCCTCCGCATCCCGAACCTCGACCTTGTAGAAAGCAGGACCGCTCTCCTCGTCTCTCTTGATCTGGACCAACCACTGACGCGACTTTTCGTCTGACAAACTGCACCTTCCAGTTGATCTGTGATTCTGTCACGGTCGGGGGTTTCTTTTCTGCCCAGGGAAATCAGAAGCTTGCGACTCCAAGCCCGTTCGCTACAACGCCGGCACGGGGAGCAGATTCGCTGGTGTAGACTCGAACATCGACCGGAGGCAACGATGAGCAGCGGACGGCCATCCAGCGGTGTCCCCCCCACGACCTCGGCGGTCGAATGTCAGTGGTGCGGCAAGATCACCGGCTACAAGGCCGAGCCCGGTTCGCCCGAAGAGCACAAGGGGTACCTGGACTGCATCCAGGCGCTCCAAAACAGGCTCGACGGCTTGCTCGCCGGCCTCTCGACATCGGCCGCCAAGGAACGTGCCACGCGGGCTTCGGTCGACGTCCCTCGCGGTTAGCCTTCGTCCAATGGCCGGGCGCTCGGGTGGTATCGATCCGAGACTGAGGGTCCCGCCCGGAGGCCGCTCGGCCTAACTTCCTTCCCGGTGCGCATTTTGCATCTCTATCCGTTTGCGCCCGAAGAAGGAGGTTGCTTCGATGCTCTTTCGGGACCGCAGAGACGCCGGCCGCTTCCTGGCGCGCCGCTTGAAGCGTTACGCGGGCCGTTCCGATGTTCTCGTTCTCGCGCTCCCCCGCGGCGGAGTTCCGGTCGCGTACGAAGTTGCCAAAGAGCTCCGCGCTCCCCTCGACCTGTTTCTCGTCCGTAAGCTCGGCATGCCGGGACACGAAGAGTACGCGATGGGCGCCATCGCGTCGGGCGGCGTGCGCGTTTTGAACGACCGGATCGTCAACCAGGGGATCCCGGCCGACGTCATCGATCGAGTTACCCGCCAGGAGCTGCAGGAGCTCGAGCGCCGCGAGCGGGCATACCGGGGGAACCGTCTTCCACCAGAGATCCGCGGCCGGACGGTCATCCTCGTCGACGACGGGCTGGCCACGGGCTCGACGATGCGCGCCGCCGCGGCCGCGTTGCGCCGTCTCGGTCCGAAGAAGATCGTGGTCGCCGTGCCGGTCGCGGCGCCGGAGACTTGCGACGAGTTTCGAAGCGAGGTCGACGAGATCGTCTGCGGCGAAACTCCCACCCCGTTCCAGGCCGTCGGGCTCTGGTACGACGATTTCTCGCAGACAACCGACGAAGAAGTGCGGGATCTGCTCGAGCGCGCCGCTCGCGAAGACGAGGCCAGCTCCCGACATACTCTTCAGGAGCAGTCGACGTGAACGACCGGACGCTTTCGTCCAGCGGACTTCCCGGACAGGGGTTCGTGCGTCCGGTCGCCGCCTCCGCCAGCGAAGACGGCCGGTTGATCGAGCGTCTGGCAAAGGCGCGCCTGGTGCTGTTGGGCGAGGCCTCGCACGGAACGCACGATTTCTATCAGGAGCGCGCCGAGATCACCAAGCGGCTGATCGCCGCGCACGGGTTTCGCGCGGTCGCCGTCGAGGCGGACTGGCCCGACGCCTACCGAGTGAATCGCTTCGTGCGCGGCTCCGGAGATGACGCGGAAGCGGTGGACGCGCTCTCGGGTTTCAAACGCTTCCCCACCTGGATGTGGAGAAACGCGGACGTCTTGGATTTCGTCGGCTGGCTGCGCGCCCACAACGAGGGGAAGGCCGCGAAAGCGCAGGCCGGGTTCTACGGGCTCGATCTTTACAGCCTGCACGCCTCGATGGCCGCGGTCCTGACCTACCTCGACAAGGTCGATCCGGACGCGGCCCGCCGCGCGCGGGATCGCTACGCCTGCTTCGATCACTTCCTCGAGGACACGCAAGCGTACGGCTACGCGGCGACCGTCGGCCTCTCGCCAAGCTGCGAAGCCGAGGTCGTTCGCCAGTTAATCGAGCTGCGCCGGCAGGCGGCCGAGTATGCAAGCCGGGACGGCCAGGTCGCGCGTAACGAGTATTTCTACGCGGAGCAGAACGCTCGCCTGGTCGCCAACGCCGAACGGTACTACCGGACGATGTTCCAGGGGCGGGTCTCCTCCTGGAACCTGCGCGATGCGCACATGGTCGATACTCTCGACTCTCTCGCGAAATTTCTCCAGTCCGAAGGAATCGAGCCGAAGATCGTCGTCTGGGCGCACAACTCCCACCTGGGAGACGCGCGGGCGACGGAGATGGGGCAAGCCGGCGAATGGAACGTGGGACAGCTCGTTCGACAGCGACACGGCACCGAGACACTGCTCGTCGGTTTCACGACCTACGAAGGGACTGTCACCGCGGCCACCGACTGGGACGCCCCGGCGGAGCGCGTACATGTGCGGCCGGCTTTGGCAGGCAGCTACGAGAGGCTGTTTCACGAAGTCAACGTCCCGCGGTTCTGGATCGATCTGGATCCGGCCTCCCGGGCCGCGAAGACTCTGGAGGAGCCGCGGCTCGAGCGCGCGATCGGCGTCATTTATCGGCCGGAATCCGAGCGCCAGAGCCATTACTTCCAGGCGCGGCTTCCCCAACAGTTCGACGTCGTACTCCATTACGACCAGACCCGAGCCGTCGAGCCGCTCGAACGCAATGCCGAATGGATTCCCGAGGAAGTTCCCGAAACGTTTCCCACAGGAGTTTAAGCTATGAACACAGACGAGATTCGTCCGCCGCAGTGGAGAGAGTTCTTCGATACGTTCAGCCGGGCTCACGAGGGCTGGCTGGTAACGCTCGAGGTCTTGGGGCCGATGGGAGCCCAGGAGGAGGCGCACGAGCTGCCTCTCGTCGGCATCACGGCGGATGAACCCTCACACGGAGGCTCGATCTGGATGACCGTCGGCGAGGGGGATCAGACCTTGACGCACTCGGTCGATGCGCCCACCCGCGTTCAGGTCGAGCGAACGGAAGAAGGGGCCGAAGCGGCGGTTCAGATCGAGTCCAGGTCCGGGGAGAAGACCCTCCTGCGTTTTCGGTCGGCGGTCGCGCCGGAATTGGTCGACGGAATGTTGCCGCGCGGAGCGGTTTGAGGAACACGGTGGAGCAATCGCAGTCGAAAAGCAGCGCGGGACGGATCGCGGAACCGATCGCCGGAAAGCAGGTTCGGATTCCCGCCGGACCGGTTCTCCTCTTCGGCGATCTCGATCGGCCGGAGGGCGCGGTCGGAATCGCCCTTTTCGCCCACGGAAGCGGCTCGAGCCGGAAGAGTCCCCGCAACCGCGCCGTCGCCAGCGCTCTGGTTGAAGGCGGTCTGGCGACGCTCCTCTTCGATCTCCTGACGCCGGAGGAGGAAGAGATCGACTCGCGCACCGGGGCGCTCCGGTTCGATATCGGGCTGCTGGCGCAGCGGCTCATCGAAGCGACCGATTGGGTGGCCGACCAAAAGCTCACATCGGATCTGCCGGTCGGATACTTCGGCGCGAGCACGGGAGCGGCAGCCGCTCTCGTCGCGGCGGCGGAGCGTCCGGCGGCCGTCCGCGCGGTCGTCTCCCGCGGCGGCCGGCCCGATCTGGCCGGCCCGGCGCTGCCCCACGTTCGCGCCGCCACGCTTCTGATCGTCGGTGGCGCCGACTACAGGGTGCTCGCCTTGAACCGCGAGGCCCTGGCAAAACTCCAGACGGAAAAGGAGCTCGTCGTCGTGCGCGGCGCGACCCATCTTTTCGAAGAACCGGGAGCGCTTTCCGAGGTCGCGCGCCTCGCCGGGGCCTGGTTTCTCCGGTACCTGCGCGCGCACATTGCTCGGGCTGGCTAGCCCCGCGCCCGAAGTGTCTGGAGGCCTGCCCGAAAGGAGTTGGAGATGCCAGTTTGTGAAGTCTGCGGAAATGACTATGACAAGGCCTTCGAAATCACTCTCGCAGGACGCCATCACGTCTTCGACAGCTTCGAGTGCGCCATTCACGCCCTCGCGCCCAAGTGCGAGCACTGCCATTGCAAGATCATCGGACACGGAATCGAGGCGTCCGGTCACTACTACTGCTGCGCCCACTGCGCGCACGCCAGCGGCGTCCTGGGCGCCAAAGACCACGTCCGTTAGGTCTTCTTCTTAGTTCGCCGACCCGGCAGCAGTCCGGGTCGCGGCGCGCGAAGTCTCCCAGAGGGGAGGAGGCGCGCGCCGCGGGAGCGTGAGCGAGCGAGGGATCAGGCGCGCGGTCGAGCCCCTTTGGGCGAGCCGCGAGCCGGTGCGCCGAGAGGCGCAGATCCCGACCGAGCGGAAGCGACGTGTAGCGACGTGCTATCGGGGCACCCGGTCCGGCGCGGGAAGGGGCGTCGCCTTTGGAGGGGCAGCCGCCGGCGGCGGCTCGAGCCCGGCTGAAAAAGGAACGGGTTCGCGGCTCAAGAAGGCTTCGAGCTCGCGGCGAGCGAGTCCCGCGCGTGGATGCCCCGTCTCCTGATAGACCCGAGCTCTCATGTCGAGAAGATCGAACCGCCAGGGGAATTGGGGCTCCAACGGTTGAAGAGCCTCCACGGCCCTGGACGCCTCCAATTGCCGGCACACCGCGACGCGCGCCAGGGACCTTTCCTCATCGAGAAGCCCCACGGCGAACGGAGCCGCGAGGAGCTCACAGACTCGTCCTCTCAGACTCTCCTTGCGCGAGGGGAGTTCCGTCGCCACCGCGAGAAGCCGGTGCATCACGGCAGAGAGCGCCCACGGATCCGAGCGGTAACTTTCGAAGGCCGATGTCGTGGCGGTCAAACATCCCTCCCAGTCCTCCTGAGTCCAGAGAAAACGGGCCCGAACCGCTTCGGCCTCCGCCGGGGCGATCTCTCGAAGTCGTGCGGCGTAATCGAGCGCGCGTCGATCGGCTCCGTCCGCCAGAGCCTCGCCGATCATGGCGATCTCGAGCGTGCCCGACGCCTCAAACGGCGCCGCAAGCCACGCGGCTCGCACCTGGCCGAGCTTCCCTTCCAGATACCCCTGGTGCGCCACCTGCCGCGGCTGCTCCACCCCGAGGAACTCCGGGGGAAGCGTCCAGGCGGCTCCTTCAGCGGTCAACGTCGTCAAACGTTGCCGTTCGACGGCCGACCAGTCCAGGTCTCCACTCTGCAGGAGCGGCCGGTCTTCCCCGCGCACCCGGGCCAACCGGCGCAGGTCATCGCTCTGAAAGAGCGACGCGTGCCCGAGGCTGCGTGCAAACCCGAACTCGACGTAGTTTCGATCGTCTGTGTTGATCGAGCCCTTCTCTTCCCGGGCGACGGCGCGCGACAGAGAATCGTTCGCCATGTAGTGGGAGAGCAGGCCCTCCACGTTTTCGACATGCCACGCCGAGGCCATCGCGCTCGCAAAGGGCTCCTCTCGAAGACGGGGGCGCAGCTCGACGAGCGAATAACGGATCGGCTCGCTCGAAGCGGCCAGGAGAAGGTCGTCCTTTTTGGAGAACCAGGTCTCGACGGCCGGAAAGACGGAAGCGAGCGTGGCGTAGGTCGTGCGAACGGTTTGCGCATCC
>Ga0207684_10005778_pt1 | contig 11356 bp, 9 predicted proteins | sample KBSK5501metaG_FD_184342 | JGI IMG/M metagenome (GOLD analysis project Ga0207684, IMG submission 184342) | Corn, switchgrass and miscanthus rhizosphere microbial communities from Kellogg Biological Station, Michigan, USA - KBS K5-50-1 metaG... | ecosystem: Host-associated > Plants > Roots >... | reverse complement strand
CTCCTGTCCCGGGTTCAGGTTCCGTTCGACCACGACGCCCGCCATCGGCGTCGTCAGCGTGAACTCCTGGTCGACGCGGCCCGGTGCGCCACCCCAGAGCGCGAGGCGCACCCGCGTGCGTTCGCTCTCCGCCCGCGCGCGCTCGTGCTCGGCCTCGGCCTGCTCGAGGTCCTTCCGGGCCGCGGCGCCGCGCTCGTGGAGCTGCCGCACGCGCTCGAGGGTGCGCTCCGCCGCCCTGAGGTCGGCCGCGGCGCGCGCCGCATCGGCCTGCGCCTGGCCGAAGTCCGGAGAGGCGAGCGTCGCGAGCCCCGCGCGGGCCGAGACCCGGGCGCCGAGATCGGCGGCAATGCGGGTGACGCGGCCCGAGACCGGCGGAAAGATGCGCACGGTGGCATCTTCGTCCCACACCAGGCGGCCGGTGAGCGTCACGCGGCCGTCGCCGGCCATCGTGAGAGCCCGCACGGTGAGCGGAGGCGCCTGCGACGGCTCGCGGAACGCGATCACGTCCCCTTCGACGGCGAAGGGCTGCGCCTCGGGGGGAGGCTGTGCGGGCCGGCAGGACGCGGCGGCGACGGCGATGGCGAGGAGCGAGGAGCGCTTCATTCGATCGTATTTCCCGTGGCGGCGGCGAGGTCCGCCGCGGCCGACACCATCTCGGCCTGGGTGCCCAGGGCGGCGAGGCGGAGATCGTTCAGGTTGCGTTCGGCCTCGAGCAGCTCGAGAAGCGACGCGCCGCCCTTGTCGTAGGCGAAGGCGACGGTCTGCTGGACCCTCTCCGCGCGGGGCAGCAGGTCGTCGGCCAGGAGCGCCTTCCGCGCGCGGGCGGCGTCGAACGCGGCCCGCGCGGCCGCCATTTCTGCGAGGGCGGCCGCACGCGTCTGCTCGAGCCGATGGCGGGCCGCGTCGCGGGCGACCTCGGCGGCGCGGATGCCGCCCTGGTTGCGGCTGAAGAGCGGCAGCGGCAGCGCCACGGCGAAGCCGACGGTGTGGGGGTTGTCGGGTAAGTCGCTCTCGTATTGGGCGAGCAGCGTCGGGTCGGGGACCCGCAATGCGCGCTGCAGATCGAGGTCGGCCCGCGCCGCGTCCACCGCTGACGCGGCGGCGCGCACGTCGCCCCTCCGCTCCGCCGCCTGCGCGCGCCCTTCATCCAGCGCGCGCGCCGCGAGAGGCAGCAGCTCTTCGAGACGATCCGCGAGGCGCAGATCGGGGTCGAACCCGGGAAACCCGAGGAGCGTCTCGAGGACGGCCTTCGCCTGGACGGCGGCGGCCTCGGCGGTGCGCGTCTCGGCTTCGAAGCGCCCGGCCGCGATCGCGACCTGCTCGCGTTCGGCGGCGGAGATCTCGCCGGCTTCGAATCGCCGCGCCGCAATCTCCGCCGAATGCGAGAGGGACGCCGCGGACGCCCGGCTCGTCTGGACGGTCTCGTCGGCGACGAGCGCGGCGACATAGGCCTTCACGACGCTCGCGTCGAGGCGCGTGCGGCTGAACTCGAGCCGCGCGCGCGCGCCGTCGATGCCGGCGTCCGCCGAACGGATGCGATCCCGCCGCTTTCCCCCGATCTCGACGAGCTGGCTCACGGCGATCGTCGTGTCGCGCGTGTTCGGCGAGGGCGGAGCCGCCGCCGCCCGCGCGCGCGTCGCGAGCTTCTGCACGCTCGCGTCGAGCACCGGGTTGGAGAGCTGCCGGGCGGTGAGGCGCTGCGCGAGGGCGGCGTCGACGTCGGACCGCGCGGCCTGCAGGTCGAAGTTACGTTCGAGAGTCATGGCGCGCGCTGCGCGGAGGGTCAGGGCGCGTCCCTCCTCTGCGGCGAGTCCGGGTGCCGCGAGCAGCGCCGTGACGACGAAAGGGAGAACCGGGCTCGGTTCACGCATCAAAGCGCGTTCCTGAGCACGATCCGTGCCCGTCCTCGCGCGCGCCCGCTCCCGGAGTCCGCGGGCATCCCTCGAAAGCGGTGGGGGTCACGCACGGGAAGATTCGAAACGCGTGGTGAAAGAACCTTGCAATTTTGCGCTGCACCCGTCCGCCACGACCGACACTCGTTGAAAGGAACTCGCAAGCTTTTAGCTCTTCCTCATTGACCGTCGCCCGCGACGGGGCGTAGTGTCGCGGCCCAAGGAGCTCACTCAGTGACGACACTCAAGTCGGCAGGAGGCGACCTTCGATCCCGAGCAGATCGATAAGGAGTTGGCCTGGGCCGAAGCGATGGGCATGAATACCATGCACGGCTGAAGGCGTACGTGCAGGGCGTCGTGGGAGTTTTCGCGAATGACGACCGCATTCTTGCGTGGGACGTGTGGAACGAGCCCGGTGCCGATAACGCCGGAAGCTACCCGAAAGAGGAGCTGAAGGACAAGACCGCCCGGGTGACCGCGCTCTTGCCCCGGGCGTTCGAGTGGGCGCGAGAGGCGAGTCCCCGGCAGCCGCTCACGAGCGGAGTGTGGGCCGTCGACACCTCGCCCGACGGCTCATCGCTCGGCGAGCTGCAGCAGATCCAACCATGGCGGGTGGACTTGATCCGGCGGCGCACAGGAAAGCAGTAGATGTGGGCGGCGACACCGGCCCTTGCGGGCCGGCGCCGCGGTGCGGCTCGCGATGAGGCCCTACCTCTGGGCCAGCAGGATGGGCACCGCCACCGGCTCGCTCCCGCGTCCGACGTGCGTGCCCTCGGTGTTCGTGAGGGCTCGGTAGACGAACCTCTGGTTGCCCTCGCGCCAGTTGAAGGAACCGACGAAGCGCGCGTTCTCCACCTTCGTGATGAGCAGAGCCGTCGGCTGGCCCTTGATGGCGTCACCGAGCGCCCGGGCCATCACGACCGCGCGGCGCTCTCCCGTCAGCGTATTGATCACCAGCGACGGTCGGCGCGGATCATCGATGCTGATCGAGTATTGGCCGGGCGGCAAGATCGCCTTCCCCCAGTGAACTTCGTAGGCGAGCGTGAAGGTCCCCTTCACCAGCGGCTGCGCGCTGGCCGAGCCCACCGAGAGGCCGGCGGCGATTGCCGCCGCGAGTCCCACCTTCAGGAAATTGAAGCATGCCTTCTTCATCAGAGCCTCCTGCACACAAGGAAGTACGTTCCCGGGCCCGGCGAGTTCCGGAGGCGGTCTGACGATTCCCTGCGTCTTGCAATCGGCGGGCGGCTGGGCGTGGTCAGGACGTCCCCGCCGGCAGCTCCAGCTCGACCCGGAACGAGTCGCCTGCGGGATGGAGGCGCAGCTCCGCCTCCCGGCCGTAGAGCGTCTCCAGGCGGCGCCGCACGTTCTCGATGCCGATGCCCGTGCCCTTGCGGGCAGGTGCTCCGGCGTCGCGGGGGTTCTCGATGGACAGCAGAAGCCTCTCTGCCCCGCGGCGCGCCTCCAGGCGCACCGTGCCTCCATCGAGACATTGGGCGATGCCGTGCGTGACGGCGTTCTCGACCAGCGGCTGCAGCAGCAGCGGTGGCACGAGGCACGTGAGGGCGGCCTCCTCGACGCGGGGCGCGAAGCGCAGGCGCGCGCCGAAGCGCACCCTTTCGATCGCCAGGAGATCCTCGGCCAGGGCCAGCTCTTCGGCGAGGGGGACGCGCTCGCGCGCGCCCAGGGCCAGGCTGCGCCGGAGGAAGTCCGCGAGGAGGAGGCACACCTTCCGAGCTTCATCGGGCCGGCTGCCGATGAGGGCGTTGATGGAGTTCAGGCTGTTGAACAGGAAGTGGGGATGGATCTGGGCGCGGAGGGCGCGCAGCTCGGCGTCACGCGACAGGATCTGGAAGCGCAGCGCCTCGGTCTCGGCCCGCCGGGAGTCCTCGAAGGCGACGAGTATGTAGTGCAGCGCCGCGGCCAGGAGGAAGAGGAGGAAGCCCATCCCGAAGAGCAGGGGCGCGGCTCGCCGCTGGCGGTCGATCAGGCCGGGGAAGAAGTCGAGGCTTTCGAGGGTAGCGGCCCAGACACGTGACGCGAGGAGCCACAGCGCCGCCGACAGCGCCGCCGCCGCGAGCTGCGTCCCCGCCACCGGGAGCAGCCCGGTGCCCAATGGCGCGGCCCGGCAGGCCCAGAAGGCCCCCAGGCACACGAACGCGTAGACGGCGGCCAGGGGAACGGCGAGCGACAAGGCCGGCCCCCATGAGAAGTTGCCGCTGAGGACGAGCAGCGCCGAAAGCAGCCCTCCCAGCAGCTCCCAGGCTGCGACGTAAGCGAGGAGGCGGTGCCGGTCCGCCAGAATCGGATGCATTTCCTGCCCTCGCTAACTGGACGAACGGGCCGGCGTCAGATCGACAGCCCTCCGATCTTTCCTCGCCGGAACAGCTAGTTCTTGACCTCGACGCCTCCCATGAGGGCGTAACCGGTGACGATCAGCTTCTTGCGGTCGTCGTCTGGCCGGCGCGAGGTGTCCTCGAAGGCCCCCAGCAGGGCCGTTCCGCGCGACTCCACCATCCAGTCCGCGGGGACCTTGAGCTCGATGCCGCCCCAGAAGGCGAAGGTGTTGATGACGGCCTCGCCGGTCTCGATCGAGGCCTTGCTGAGATCGATCTCGCATCCGCCCATCACGGCCCAGGCGTTGCCACCACGGAAGTCCTGGGTGCTCAGCGCGCGCTGTATGCTGCCCATGAACGCGGAGACGTCGAGGTGCTTGCTCGGGTCCGTCACCGGTGCCACGGAGGCGGTGAAGGGACTCCGCGCGGCGCGCCAGACGATCGCGGCGCCCACCGCGAGCAGGAACAGAGAAAGGGCCAGACGGAGATCGAGGATGCCGAGGCTGACGAGGAGCAGGACGAGGCCGAGCACGATGAGCCCGAAGCCCCTCGGGCGAGCCCTCGACCTCAGGCAGTGGGTCAGCTTCGCGAGGCCGACGAAGATCAGCAGGACCGGCCAGAACCGGACGAATCGGCGGGTCTCGAGCAGGCCGAAGTTGTCGAGGGTGAGCAGGAGCCCGAGCAGCATCACTCCCGTGCCGAGGACGAGCCGCAGCGTGACCTGGGCGGCCGCCCTATCGGTCCTCATCCCGCGCTCCATTTCCGTGCATCATACGACCGGAGACGTGGGACCCGCTCAGTCCAGGAGGAGGAGCGGCAGGTGACCGACACTCAGCAGGAATACGAGCAACAGGGCCAACCCGCCGACGAGCCGTAACGCGATCCAGATCGAGGACGTCTTGTTCTTCTCCATCGGGCGCTCCCTTCAATGGAACATACGCATCGAGGCGTACGGTGGCGGGGCTGATTCGGTGAACGGGCGGCGGCCGCCGGTGAGCGACGGCTCCTTTCCTCCTAGAATCCCGTAGGGTCTGGGGGGATGGCAGAGAAGACGTTGGGGCGTTACCGGATCGCGGGCGAGCTCGGACGCGGGGGAATGGGCGTCGTCTACCGCGCCGTCGACGACCGCCTGGGCCGGGAGGTCGCCCTCAAGGTGCTCTCACCAGGACCGCAGAACGACCCCGAGCTGGAGGCCCGTCTGCGCCGGGAGGCGCGGGCCGCCGCCGCCCTGACCCACCCGGCGATCTGCGTCGTCTACGAGATCGACGAGGTCGAAGGGGCCACCTTCATCGCGATGGAGCTGGTCCGCGGCCAGCCCCTCGCCGCTCTCCTGCGCCCGGGGATGGGCGCGACCCGGGCCCTCGACGTCGCGATCGAGGTGGCCGAGGGGTTGGCGGAGGCGCACGCGCATGGGATCGTCCACCGGGACCTCAAGCCCACGAACGTCATGGTCACGGAATCGGGTCGGGCCAAGATCATCGACTTCGGCCTGGCCAAGCTCTGGAAGCCGCTGGACCCGATCCAGAGCGGCGCCGACACGCCCGCTCGCGGCCAGACCGACCCCGGCCGCATCATCGGCACCGCCGCCTACATGTCGCCGGAGCAGGTCCGCGGCGCGGCGGTCGATCCGCGCAGCGACGTGTTCGCCTTCGGCGCCCTGCTCTTCGAGATGCTCTGCGGCGTCTCCGCCTTCCGCCGCGAGACGGGCGTCGAGACGCTGCACGCGGTTCTGAAGGAGCCCGTCCCTCGGCTGGGCGAGGCCGGCCTCGGGCCGGCCGCGGGCGAGGTTCAGCGGCTGCTCGACCGCTGCCTGGCCAAGGAGCCCACCGCCCGCTACGCCGACATGCACGAGCTGCTGGAGGATCTGCGCGAAGCCCGGCGGCAGCTCGAGTCGGGCGAGATCCCTCCGGCCGTGGCCGCGGGCGCGGCCGCGGCGCGCAAGAGGCCGGACGTTCCCCTCCGCGTCCTGATCGTCGACGACGAGGATCCGGCCCGGGAGATCCTCCGGGAATACCTCGCCCGCGAGGAAGGTGTCGAGGTGGTGGGGGAGTGCCGCAACGGCTTCGAGGCCGTGAAGGCGGTGGCCGAGCTGTCGCCCCATCTCCTCCTCCTCGACATCCAGATGCCCAAGCTCACCGGCTTCGAGGTGTTGGAGCTGGTCGGCCGCGACCTGGCCGTCGTCTTCGTCACCGCGTACGACGAGCACGCCCTCCGGGCCTTCGAGGTCAACGCCGTCGACTACCTGCTCAAGCCGGTGGCTCCCGATCGGTTCCGGGCGGCCCTGGCCAAGGCCCGGGAGCGACTGCTGGCCCGCGCTCCCGTGCCGGTAGCGGAGCTGCTGCAGGCCGCGCGCCCGCCGGGGGCGACCGTCGAGCGAATCCTCGTACGCGACGGTTCGAAGGTGGTGGTGATCCCGGCCGCCGACCTCGACTACGCGGAGGCTCAGGACGACTATGTCGGTCTACGCACCAAGGGCAAGGTCCACCTGAAGCAGCAGACGCTCGCCCAGCTCGAGGCCAGCCTCGACCCCGCCCGCTTCGTGCGCATCCACCGCTCCTACCTGCTGAACGTGGATCGGCTGTCCCGCCTCGAGAGTGACGGAGAGGCACGCGCGGCGGTGCTGGGAGACGGGACGCGGCTGCCCGTCAGCCGCGCCGGTTATGCCCGCCTCAAGGCGCTCCTGTAGCCGCGGAAAAAAAGCGCTCCAACGCAAGTTCTGGCGGGACATCTCCCTTCGTTCGTTCCTCCTTTGCGCCGGCAGGGAAGACTAGAAGCCCGGAGGCCGGTCGTCGGCGACGCCGAACGCGCGCTCGAGGGCCATCCCCACCCGGCCCAGCAGGCCCTCGTCGAACAAACGCCCGATGAGCGTGATGCCGTGCGGCACACGGCGGGGGGGCGAGAACCTCGGCAGCGGGTTCGCGGGGTCGGGCGCCCAGTCGCTCCGCGCCTGGGCCACGTCCACGAAACCGGCGCGTAGCGTCATGGACGGGTGGCCGGTCTGGTTGGAGATCGTCAGCATCTCGTCCCGCAGCGACGGGACGAGCATCAGGTCCACCGCGCGGAAGACGTGGGCCATCTCCTGTGCCACGAGGCGGCGGAAGCGGTCGGCCTGCACGAAGTCCACGGCCGAGAGGAAGCGCGACTGGCGGAAGAGGTTCGGCCACGCGTCGGGGACCTGCATCTTCAATTGGTCGAGGCCGTGGGCGAGGGTCAGCTCCTCGAAGGCCGCCGCCGCCTCGGCGAACAGGATCGTGTTGAGCGAGCCGTAGGGCCAATCGGGAAGCTCCACCTCGACCGGGACCATGCCGAGGCGGCCCATCGCCGCGAGGGCGGCCCGGTCCACGTCCGTCGCCGGCGGCTCCTTCATCCACCTCGGCAGGTAACCGACGCGCAGCCCCTTGACGGCGGCGCCGGCGTCGAACTCGAGAGGGCGGGAGACGCTGGCCACGTCGCCGGGGTCCGCGCCGCAAAGGGCCTGAAGCACGAGCAGGGTGTCTTCCACGCCGCGGGCCATGGGCCCGAGCTTGTCCAGCGACCAGCACAGGGTCATCGCGCCGGTGCGCGGCACCCGTCCGAAGGTCGGGCGCAGGCCGGTGACGCCGCAGCGCATGGCGGGCGCGATGATGCTGCCGCCCGTCTCGCTGGCCATGGCGAAGGCGACGCACCCAGCGGCCGTCGCCGCTCCCGGGCCCGCGCTGCTGCCGGAGGCGCCCTCCTCGAGGAGCCAGGGGTTGTTGGTCTGACCGCCGAACCAGATGTCGTTGAGGGCGAGGGCGCCCAGGCTCAGCTTCGCCACGAGGACGGCGCCCGCGCGGTCCAGACGCTCGACGACGGCGGCGTCCTTCTTCGGCACCCGATCGCGGAACGGCTCGGCCCCGTACGTGGTCGGGATTCCCGCGGTGTCGAGCAGGTCCTTGGCCCCCCACGGGATCCCGTGGAGCGGCCCGCGGTACCGGCCGGCGGCGATCTCGCGGTCGGCGCGGCGCGACTGCTCGAGGGCCAGCTCGCGGGTGAGCGTGATCGTGCAGTTGAGCTTCGGCTGGAAGCGCTCCAGGCGCTCGAGGTAGACCCTCGTCAGGCGCTCGGACGAGAGCGCGCGCGACTCGATCCAGCGCGAGAGGCTGGGCAGGTGCGCATAGGCGATGTCGTCGTCCCGCGGCGGCAGCGCGCCCGCCGCGGCCTCGCTCCGCACGAACCGGCTCTGCGCGGGACCCCCCGCGGGACCGGACAGGACGGGGTCCCAGCGGCTCGCCGGAGCGAGGGTCGCGTCGAGGGCGACCTTACGCGGACCCGTGCGGCGCTCGTAGAGCGGGGCGAGGGAGACGCGCCAGTTGCCGGCGGCCTGGGCCCGTTCGGCCGCGGTGTACTCGACCTGCACCAGCTTTTCGGCCTCGGCGATGGTGGTCGGAGTGACGTCCGGGCCCACCGAGGGCCCGGTGCCGAAGGCCGGCGGCATGCCCGGCGGTGCCTGCTGTGCTTCCGACGAAGCCTCGAGGGCCCGTGCTCGCGGAGCCGCGGCCACGCCTGCCAGTCCGAGCACCGAACGCTTCAGGAACCGTCTGCGGTTGGAGGGCATGGGGGCCATTCTAGAGGGAGCGATGCGTCACTTCGCCCGGATCTTCACCGCGGCCGCTTGCATGGCGCCGATCAGGTTCGCCTCGCGTGCCTTCTCCGCGGGCGAAGCCTCCGGGCCCCTGGCGCGCGGGCCGGCCTTGATCACTCGGTCGAGCTCCGGCAGCGCGTCGCGCGCGGCCGGCCCCATCTTGCCGAGGCCGGCGACGATCGTCTCGCGCACCGCGATGGCGGTGCCCTTGTCGCGGAGCGCGGAGGCCAGGTAGGGGACCGCGGGCCGGCCCAACCCCAGCAGGCGCCGGGCGGCGAGCGCCTGCTCACCGGCGTTCTTCTCGTCGAGCTGGAGGGCGAGCTCGTTGATCTCGTCCGCCGTCTTCAGGGTCGCCGCCCCCGCTTTCGGCGGGCCCAGGAGCGCGTTGCGCAGCGGTCCCACGTCCACGCCCGCTTTCGCGGCCAGACCGGCGAAGAAGCGGGCCTTGTAGTCGTCGCCGGCCCGGAAGTAGCACCAGGAGGTGCCGAGCATGGCCTCGCCGTCGAGCCGAGGGTTGACCTGCGACACGCGCTCGTAGGCGGTGACCGCGCGCGTCCACTGCCCGCCCGCGCGGTAGCTGAGGGCCACGCCCAGGGCGGCCTTGGCGTTCTTCGGCTCGAGCTTCAGCGCCTTTTCGTAGGCGGCCACGGCCTCGGTGACGCGGGGCGGTCGGAAGTGGCGGTGGATCCAGCCGAGGTTGATGAACGCTCTCGCGTCCTGGCCATCCGGCCGCCCGGTGACCTTGAGCAGGACGGCCAGGCCCTCCTCGAGGCGATCGTCGTAGCCGAGGAACAGCCCGTAGTTCGACAGGTAGGCGAGGTTCTCGGGGTCGAGCGCGACCGCGCGGCCGTAGGCGTTCGCGGCCAGCTTCAGCTCGCCGACGTTGTAGGCGGCCGTGCCGTGCGCCGCCTGCGCCTCGGCCAGGCCCGGCAGGGCGGCGGTGGCCACGTCGAGCGCCGCCTTGGCGCCGTCCCAATCTTCCTTGCGCAGGAGGAGCCGGCCGAGCAGCCACTGCGCCTCTCCCGAGGCCTGGAGGTCGTCCGGCAGCGCGCGCAGGCCGGCGAGGGGTGCGGTCGCGTCACCCTGCCGGAAGAGCAGCGCCAGGGCCGCGACCGGGGGGCTGGCCCAGGACGGGTCGAGGCCCGCGGCCTCGGCGTAGGCGCCCGCGGCCTCCGCGAGCTGGCCGCGGCTCTCGAAGACGCGTCCCACCGTGAGCTTGACCAGCGGGTTCTTCGGCTCGAGGAAGCTGCCCTGCTGGACCGCGGCCACGGCTTCGCTCGCGCCGTCGTGCGGATCCTGGGCGAGCGAGGCCAGGGCCAGCGCGGCCTGGGCTTCCCCGGAATGCGGTTCGGCCTTCGTGGCCGCGCGAGCCGCCTCGAGGGCGGGGGTGGATTTTCCCTGCGCGGCGTATGAAAGGGCCAGCGCCGTTCCGGCGGCGGAGCGGGCGTCGAGCGACAAGGCGCGCTGGAAAGCGGCCTCGGCCTCGGGATAGAGCCGTGCCGCGAGCAGGGCGTCGCCGCGCGCGATCTGGGCGGTGGCGGAGGACGGAGCCGCTCGCGCGGCCCGCTCGGCCGTCTCGCGGGCGGCGGGATCGCCGAGGCGAGCCTGCGCGCGGGCCAGCGCGGCCAGGCTGTCCGCCCCGGCCTCGGCTTCGACGGCCTGCCGGGCGAGGGCCAGGGCGTCCCTGACGGTGCCGGCGCGGAGCGCGAAGGCGGACCGGGCGGCCAGGACGCGCGCCCGTACGTTCGGCGGCGCACCCGAGGCCAGCTCGCCGGCCTTGCCGAGCGCCTTGCCGGCCTCGTCCACCTTGCCCAGCTTCAGGAACATCCGCGCGAGCGCGAGCGGCGGTTCCGGGTCGCGAGGTGCCTGCGAGGCCGCCTTCTGGAGGATCTTGACGGCCTCGTCCTCCTTGCCCTTGGCGAGCTGGGCTTCGGCCTTGGCCACGGCGTCGCCGAGCTTCTGGTCGGCCCAGGACGGGACGACGGCCACGCACAACGCCAGCGCGGGCAGGACAGGGAAGAGCCGCATCTTCACTCCGAAGGAGAGCACGGCTTTCTTTCGCTTTCAACCTTCGTGGGGCCCGGGCGCACCTCCGCAAGCTGATCGCCCCCGTATTCACGCCTGGTCTGACGTTGGCGGATGTTGGGCGCAGGCGCACGCCGGCTGATGGAACCGCCCGTTGCCCTCGACCACCCCGCCCTCGCCGTACATGTTTCTCGGCCGAGCCCAATCCGCGAGCGATCGGTAGGGGCCGTTCTCGTTGCGCCCCTTCGGCATGACGTCGAGGATCCGGTAGATGCCGAGGAACTCCTCCCCGCCGCGACCGTACGTCGAGTAGGTGTGGAACACTCGCCCGGCATCGTCCTTGAGGAAGACGCTGTCGCCCGAGAGGTCCGACAGATACGGGTCGGCGTGACTATAGTTGTGGAACGCGCGCCCGGCCGTCATCTCGTCCGGCTTGAACGAGACGTGGAAGTCGTAGTTGAAGTCGGAGTCGTACGAGCTGACCCAGGGGAAGCGCCAACCCA
>Ga0207684_10005777_pt1 | contig 11359 bp, 10 predicted proteins | sample KBSK5501metaG_FD_184342 | JGI IMG/M metagenome (GOLD analysis project Ga0207684, IMG submission 184342) | Corn, switchgrass and miscanthus rhizosphere microbial communities from Kellogg Biological Station, Michigan, USA - KBS K5-50-1 metaG... | ecosystem: Host-associated > Plants > Roots >... | reverse complement strand
TAGTTGTAAAGGCCTGGGCAGTAGGTAAAGTAGCTCGCAGCGCGCCTCCGCTGAAATCCTCCCCCCAGCCGGCACGCAATCAACAGGAGGACTTCAGCATGAAACACCTGTGTAGAATACTGCCCCTACTCGTCATTGCGTTGCTCGTTCTGGGTCTCAGCTCAGTCGCGATGGCACAAGATGTTTACCGACTCAACTATTTCTCCAACAACGTAGCCGCTGCTCCGGATGCAACCGTGAGAATCGATAATCCCGGTCTCACCTACGGCAACCTTTGTGCCATGGTTTACGTGTTCGATGCCGACCAACAGCTGACCGAGTGCTGCGGTTGCGTTGAAACTCACAACGGACTACGCACGTTGTCGGTGAAACGAGACTTGACATCCAATCCGCTGACGGGTGTCATTTCCACCAACGGCGTGATCAAAATCATTTCGGCTGCCGTCAACAACTCACCATGCGATCCCACCGGGAATGTGTCGCCCAAGGCCAACCTGCGGGCGTGGGGCACCCACATTCAGAACCCGGTCGGGGTATCGTTTCCGATAACCGAGACTGAGTTTTCGGATTCGACGCTGGGTGCAACCGAGCTTGCGAACCTGCAGGCTCAGTGCGCATTCATCGGCATCCTCGGCAGCGGGCACGGAATTTGCAGTTGCGGAACCGGGGACTAGTTGTAACAGAGCGTGGGACATGCTCTCCAGCATGTCCCATGCGATCTGAAGCAGCCGGAAGCGGCAAAACGGAATTCTGTCGAGATCAATCGCGAGCACAGACTGGGGAGGAGAGTAATGAACAAGAGGGTGCGAGTGCCGGTGTTTCTTCTTGGAGTTGTTCTTAGTGCTGGAGTTTCCCTATATGCGCAGGAGACCGCGGACAGCAAGCAGGTCATTGCCGAGGTCGGCGGGCAAACCCTGACCTTCGATGACTTACAACAGCAACAGGGCGGTAAGCTGCTTCAGGCCAGGTATCAGTACTACATGAACCAACGAAAGGCCCTGGACCAGCTTATCGATGACAAACTCATCGAAATCGAGGCAAAAAATCGCCAGCTCTCTGCCGACCAGCTGTTGAATACAGTTGTATATAAGGATCTGAAGGATCCAACCGAGGACCAACTGCAGGTCTATTACGAGGGGATGGAGGCAACTGAACCCTACGAATCCGTACGTGATCGCGTGCTGGAACACATTCGCGGATTACGCAAGGAAAAGGCCCGCGCCGCGTATGTGAAGCAGCTACGAAGCAGTGCCAGTGTTCAGGTTCTGCTGGCGCCGCCATTCGCCGATGTGAATTTGCAAGATGCCTACGTGCATGGCACCAAGAATCCTCCAGTGACGCTGGTTGAGTTCGCCGACTACGAGTGTCCTTATTGCCAGAAGATCACGCCGGAACTGCAAAAGCTGGAGAAAGAATACGGGGACCAGCTGGCAGTTGTGTACAAAGACTTCCCGCTTCCCATGCACCGCACTTCGCAGAAAGCGGCTGAGGCGGCCCGATGCGCCGGCCAGCAAGGAAAGTTCTGGGAGTATCACGATGTTCTTTTTTACAGCAAGCAGCTCCAGGTTGCGGATCTGAAAGCCGACGCGCGGGTGCTCAAGCTGGATGGCGATCGCTTCGACAAGTGCCTGGACGATGGCGCTGAAACCGCGCCCGTAAAGAAGAGCCTGGAAGAGGCGCAAAAGCTGGGCTTGACGGGTACCCCTAGCTTCTTCGTGAATGGCCATTTTTTCAGCGGAGCGGCCGATTACGCCGTGCTCAAAGAGATGGTGGATTTACAACTGGCTAAATTGCCACGGCCGTCTGCTCATACCGAGCTTTCGAGAACTGGGCCGAACGGCTCTCGCTAGCAATATATCGGCCTCCCGCAAGCAAGAGGAGCGCCTTGGAATCGCGCTTTTAGCTTTCGAAGGTTGGGATTGACATGAAACGCCAGATCTTTTTTGCAGCGACTCTCTTGTTCTTCGCGTTGTCAGCGATCCCGGGGACAGCTGCAGTGTCGCTGTCAATCTCTCCTCAAGGCGTGCAGGTACCGTCCGGCGGTCAGTTACAGTTCCTCGTGACTGTAAGCGGAACCAGCGATAGTGTCGTCATCTGGAGCGTCACTGGGGCAGGATGCAGTGGGATCATGTGCGGGATGATCACCGGTGACGGGCTTTATACGGCACCCGCAACCACTCCTTCTCCATCCACCGTAACGGTAACCGCAACCTCTCTCGCCGACGTCACGGCTACCGCGGCCTCAACTGTCACCATCGTCTCGCCTTCAGCTGTCTCCGTGGCGGTATCACCCAACGAGGTTGTGCTCGCGACCGGAGGGCAGCAGCAGTTTGCTGCCCACGTTACCGGGACTTCGAACACGTCAGTTATATGGAGCATCAGTGGCATTGGGTGCGTAGGTGGTTCTTGCGGTACGATCACCCCCCGCGGCCTTTACACCGCGCCGAACAGCGTTCCCACATTCTCAGCGCTCACAATCACTGCGGTATCGGTCGCCAATCCCACCCAATCGGGTTCGGCTTCGTTGGTGGTGCAAACCCCGTCATCGGTTACCGTTTCAGTTTCGCCAAAAACCGTGCAGGTCGCTGCTGGCGGGCATTTGCAGTTCTCTGCGACGGTCACCGGAAGCACAAATACTGCCGTGCTCTGGAGCATTTCGGGACCCGGATGCAGCGGGGCCGGCTGCGGCACGATTACAGCAACCGGGCTTTACACCGGGCCGGCAACCCTGCCCGCGCCCCCAAGCGTGGCTGTAAAGGCGACAGCGGTGGCCGACCCGTCAGCTACCGCCTCAGCGGCAGTAACGCTGGTCGCGGCTGCCTCGGTCAAGGTATCGCCGCCTTCAGCCCAGCTGAAACCGGGCGCCCAGTTACAGTTCACGGCTAAGGTGAGCGGAAGTTCGAGCGCTGTAGTGATCTGGAGCCTATCGGGCAGCGGATGCAGTGGGTCTGCTTGCGGCAGCATCAGCGCCAGTGGACTGTACACCGCTCCTGCGAGCGCGCCCAATCCTCCTATCGTCGCGGTGACCGCAACTTTGCTTTCCGATCCAACCCAGTCGGGATCGGCCACCGTGACCATCACTTCCGGAGTTGCAGTTGGGATTTCCATATCCCCGACCACCGCTCAGGTAGGAGCCGGTGGACAAAAGCAATTCAGCGCTACCGTAACCGGTTCCTCCAACACAGCGGTGGTGTGGACGATTAGCGGAATCGGTTGCGCCGGCGATATCTGTGGCACGGTCAGCTCTTCGGGGCTGTTTAGCGCTCCTCCCGTGCCCCCGAATCCCCCATTTTTCTCGGTGACGGCAACATCGGTGGCCAATTCGACCAAGTCCGCCAGTGCCACGGTGACAATCGTTCCCGGGGTCAACATCACCATCTCACCAACCTCGGCCAAACTCGGACTCTCAGCCTCCCTGCAGTTTTCTGCGCAGGTAACGGGTAGTTCAAACACGTCGGTTTCGTGGAGCCTCTCGGGCGCGGGCTGCGCAGGTTCGAGCTGCGGGACGATCACGGTCACAGGCTTGTACACCGCTCCAGCGATCAGCCCCAATCCCGCTGTGGTCAAGGTCAAGGCCACATCGCAGGCTGACACGAGCAAGTGGGCTTCCGCGCAGGTAAGCCTTTTCGCTCCGGTGTCGGTCACAATTTCACCGACGGCCGCTTTGTTAGCCGTTGGCGCCCAGCGGCATTTTCAAGCCACGGTCAGCGGTAGTTCGAACCACGGGGTAACCTGGACGGTCGGCGGCCCCGGCTGCCTGGGATCAGCGTGTGGCACGGTTAGCTCTGTTGGTTTGTATACGGCTCCGTCAACGGTGCCGAATCCGGCAACTGTAAAAGTCACGGCAACGGCGCAGGCCGATTCATCTCAATCCGCATCGGCAGTGGTTACCGTTATTCCCTCGAATAATAGCAAGGTGAATGGGCAATACGCGTTGCTGTTTAAGGGATTCGACGCCGCTGGTGTGTACGAGGCGGCTGCCTCGTTCATCGCCGACGGCAAGGGAAACGTGACTTCCGGGATTGAAGACATCAATCGGACGTCTGGACCGCAAACCGGACTGGCGATCTCGGGGACGTATCAGGTCGGTGGAGATAACCGGGGCACATTGACCCTGAAGAGCAAGTTAGGCACGTCTATCTTCGCATTCGCGCTGAATGGCACAGCGAAAACTGGCAGTTTGATTGAATCTGACAATTCCGGGATTCGGGGTTCGGGCGTGATAAAGCTTCAGGATCCATCGGCATTCGATCCTTCGGTTTTCAGTGGCGGTTACGCGATAAGTCTGACGGGTACCGATTCCGGGGGCGGAAGGATTGCCGCCATCGGTTCCATATTCCCCAGCGGCGTCGGCACGATTTCCGGAAGCAGTCTGGATGTAAACGATGCCGGAAATATGCTGCCCACTTTTGCCACGTTCTCGGGGACTTATAGCGTGAATGGCACTGGGCATGGAACGGCCACTTTCGTCATACCCGGCTTTGCCGGGGGCACTTTAAACTTCGCGTTGTACGCAATCTCGGCGAACGAATACTTTATGCTATCGATCGATCCGGTGAGCGGCGGCAATCCCATTTTTGCCGGTATGCTGGAGGCACAAATTGGATTACCTTTCACGACCTCGTCATTCAAGGGAGCGTCTATCTTTGATTTAACCGGCTCCAATGGGACGTTCGCTCAAGTAACGGTAGGCCGAATGCAGTTCGATGGCGCGGAAAATATTCAAGTGCAGTTTGACCAAAACAGTGGGGGCAACATAACTATGGGCGGAGTGCTGACAGGTGCGTATTCCATCCAGTTGAACGGACGCGGGGCCCTGACTCTGGATAACCCGACCGGTGTGCCCAGCGTCTGGATTTTGTATGCCATCGAGCCCGATCGGGCCTTCTTGATGACCTCAGATGGTTCGGTGGGGAGTGGGGATTTGAATCCACAAGCACTGGCGGCGCCTTTCGAGAGTGGCGACCTGCAAGGCAATTTCGAGTTTGGCGCAGGAGAACCGGCGGCGCCTCAAGCCACATTACTGTCCGGCGCGGTCTTCTTCGACGGTGCTAGTAATGTCTCGGGAGCAGAAGATCAGAGTCAAACTGGCAGCTTCACCGGAAACCTGCCGCTGGTTGGCACGTACGCGATCTCGATGGTGTCCAACAACGGCCGAGGAGCTGCCCTGCTGACGTCGCCGGCTGTTTCGACCGAAGTGCTGTGGGTCGTAGGTGGTTTCAAAGCCGTGGGATTGGACGTTGATTCCGCCAATACTGGTCCGACTCTTCTGACATTCGAGCAGTAGTTTGAAAACCATGAGATTTGGAAGCGGAGCGCCGCCTGAGGAAGGTATGAATAAGGCTTCGAGGGAGGAAAAAATGAAAAAAATGTTTCTGGCTAGTGTCATGGTAGTTGTTTGCGGTTTGACGGCAGCATTCGGCCTAGATACGGATGTGCTGCAAAAAGCAAACGCGGGTGATCCAGCGGCGCAGGTGAAGATGGGAAACCTTTATGCGTTAGGTCAAGGTGTGCCGCGTAATTCTCAAGAAGCCGTCAAATGGTTCAGAAGGGCAGCTGAGCAAGGCTATCCCGATGGTGAGTACCGGCTGGGCGGCATGTATGACGTAGGCTTTGGAGTTCCTCCCGATCCCGCAACCGCCGCGAAGTGGTATGAGCAAGCCGCCAAACAGGGATTCCTGGATGCCGAGTACCGGCTCGGCGTCATGTACGAACAAGGTCGTGGTGTTTCGAAGAATGATGCGCAAGCGGCGAAGTGGTATCAGCTGGCGGCGAGTGCGGGCCGTCCCCAAGCGCAGTTCAAGCTGGGAGAGATGTATGAGACCGGGCGCGGCCTGCCGCAGAATTATAAGGAAGCATGGAAGTGGTATTTCCAGGCAGCTCAGCAGAATCGCCCGGAGGCGCAATTCAGGCTTGGTCGATTGTACGAGCAAGGCCTGGGAGTACCACAAAGTACGTCCGAAGCGATTAAGTGGTATCAGCAGGCCATCGCTAGGGGAGATTCTGAGGCTGAGGAGCCTCTTAGAGCCTTGGTAAAATAATTGTAGGGTCAGAAACCGACCAATGATCACGATACTAAACGAGGAAACTCGAAAGTATCCGTGATCTTAACTGCGATCTTTTCGCGTTCGGGAAATCCCAGCCCTCCTCCTTTGCACGACGCGTCGCACTCGACGCGACGTTCCATTGTTTTTACTTTCGGGAGGGTAATATGGACGCTTCGTTCCAGCCAAAGGCCATTCAGTTGACTCCGCGCGAGCGGGACATAGTCGAGCTCTTACTTCTGGGATGTGACAACACAGAAATCAGCAAAAACCTCAACATAGCGCCACGCACAGTGAAAGCTCATTTCAGCCGGCTCTATCTGCGGTTTGGGATCGTCGACGGGATCAAGCGAGTCAAGCTTTGTAACCTTGTGATCTCGGAGGAATTTATGCGCACGGATCGCGCTGACCAATCGTTTGATGCCAATGAACGAAAGCAGCAAGTGATCGAACTTGTCGCGGAGGGACTCAACAATCGCCAGATGGCAGTTGTTATGGGGACTTCGCAACACGTCATCAAAAACAATCTGCGGTCCATCTATGACAAACTTGGACTCTGGAACCGACTGGAACTTGCTCTCTGGTATGAAGCCCATCGGCATCAGGAACTGGTCAGTTGATAGCCATAAAGCCCCCGTTCCGGCGTGAATCATGGGCGCCGGGACGGGGATCAATTCCCGAATCATCCATTTGGGCTAGGAAAAACGTGCTATTCCGTCCGGGTAGCGGTAAGGGAAGTATTGGGGTCACCCCTATCGGTGAGTCGCTGAGATCGTATGGTTAACCGCTCCGATTTGCGACTGTGTTCTCTAGTTCCCGGCTCCTTAGGCGGCACCTGGAGTGCCCTGGAAACTGAAGGCGACTGGCGCGCAGGAAATGCACCGCCAGTTCAAGAAATACCGGGCGCGCCCTCTGAACCCACCGACAGAGCTCCGCACGATACAACACCGGAATCAGTGCTGGATGTTGCGCTCGCCTTGGTGCTGAACGAAATTGCGCACCAGGCACGTTTGATCACCAATGCCACCGGGTCCGCGGTCCTGCTCATCCGGGGAGGAGTTCCCGTCTCTCGATCGATTTCCGGCGCTACGGCCCGAGACGCGTCCGCTTATCTGAGCGAGTGTTCTGGCTCTGTCTGGCGGAACGGTGCGCCGCATCACTGTCATGACGTCGAAACGGATTCTCGATTCGATCTGGCGTCCCTCCGACGGCTGGGGATCGGATCTTTCCTGATTGTGCCGGTCCAGGACGATAAGAAAACCGTCGTGGCAATTGTCCAGACTTTTTCTGCGCGTCCGCAGGGATTCAGCGATCGCGATCTCTTGGCCTTGCAGGGGCTTGGCCGCCACATCGTTGATCACCTTGAGGCTGCCGAGCGGACTTTCGGCTCTAGCCCAAAGATCACCAGAAAGGCCCACCGGGAAATCGTGCCGGGGAAAAAGACACCCTCCCCCTTCGCACCACGGTTCAACCCTGCGAAGCCGGTGTTTTTGCGCGAGCTGACGTTGGGTGTGTTGATCATTGCTCTGGCAATATTTTTGGGCTGGACAATCGGCAGAAGCGGGCGCGAGAGCGCACGCCGGGACAGAGCGGCTTCCGCTGCACCTGTCGTGAAACGCCCCCAAATTGCAGTCGCGCCGGCAGAGCCGAATCGCACTAGCGCTGCTCCGGTCGCGAATCAAAGTACAGAGCCCGGCGGTTCATTGAGCGATGCCCCAGAAGTCAATGCCAAACCGGAACAATCTCCGCCCGAGAGTAAAAGCCACAGAACGCATGTGAAGTCGAGGCATTCCTCGGTTTCGAAGGCAATGCCTTCTGACGCTTCGTCCAATGATGTAGTGATCTTTGAGAGTGGAAAACAAGTCTTTCCCATGAAGTCGGCGCAATCGCCACCCTTCACCGACGCTCAGCCAAATCGCGAAAAAAAACCGGCCAAACCAAAATCGCAAGATCAGGAGACTCCGGTGAGCGTCAGCGAGGATGTTGCCCAGGAGCATCTGCTCAACCGGATCGAACCGGACTATCCGGAATACGCACGAACACAACGTCTTCAAGGCACGGTGATTCTTAACATTGATGTCGGCAAAGATGGCACTGTACATAGTCTCAGCCGGGTTGCCGGAGATTCCCAGCTTGCTCTGCTCGCTGCCAAAGCGGTTCGACAGTGGAAATTTGCTCCGCTGGTTCGCAACGGTGCTCCCGTGAGTTTTGAAAGCCAAGTGACGTTGAGTTTCGCATTGCCATGAGCTTTATTCTCGCCTCGCGACCGATTCATCCCCAGCTGCAGCGCCGCGGAAATCCAAGGCTTCAGCGCCAGAAACTGCTTCTGTGGAAAGTGCTTTTGCAAAAAACGGCTATCTTTCTGAGTCTTCCGATGCTTTTTCTCCTGGCTGTATCAGGAGGCAGAGCCGACAGTGCAAGACTCAAAGCACCTGAGTCCGCCGCCGCACCGAATGATCCCGCCACCGTGTTGCGGGTGAAACTTCTGCTGGAAAAAGATTCTCCGATTCTGGAGATCATGTGTACGCGTCCGGTGAAGCCGGTGATCACGAAAATTCAGGATCCGGCGGGTCTGCGGATCGATCTCGGCAACTCACAAATGTCGGTTCGCCATAAAGAAGTCACCGTGCAAAACCCGCTGATCGGCGCTATTCACCTGGATCAGATTGCTCTGATTCCCCCGGTTGTGAGCATTGTGGTGAACGAATTGAAGCCGCTGAGTTATACCTGGGATGCTGCCGGCAACCGGCTCACAATTCGACTTCACATGGAATCGGAGGAGGCAAAGGCGAGACCACCCTCAGTGCCTGTACTAACTCGTAACCCCGAAACCGAAGCTATTGCCGTTCCGGTAAGCACAGCCGGACGTGTAGTGTTCGCGGACCGGCAAGTCTCCGGCTCATCGTTCTCAGCGGGGTTCAATACCGAGACGCTTCGCCTGTCGCGTGGAGGCGAAGTGCATATCTGCCCAGGAACCAGAGTTTCTATAATTCACCCGCAAAATGGAGGGGATTTGCTGCTGGCCATGGGGGTGGGCGCATTGGAGACTCACTATGCCCTGGAAGAGTCCGCAGACACTATCGTCACGCCGGATTTCCGTATTCTGCTGCGAGGTCCAGGCGAATTCCATTATGCGATCCGTGCCGATTCGCGGGGTAATACCTGTGTGCGGGCCTTGCCGGGCAACACCGCGCCGGTCATTGTGTACGAGTCCATCGGCAACGGGCAATTCGAGGTTGTGCCTTCCGAACAGGTGGTCTTTCACGCGGGGCATTTGAGCTCCACGGACACGGCTTTTCATTCGGGCCAGCTGGCCCGGGTTGAGACCGTTGTTCCAGAGGATTGCGGCTGTCCGGCACCAGTGCCGGTTCTTCGTGCCGAGTTATCAGCGACGCCCTTGCCGGCAGAGAACAATATCTCTCCTGAGTCCGTGGCTCCGCAGTCAAGGGTTGAGGCCGAGTTAACTCGGCCAACCGTGTCTCAGAACGCGTCCATTGGTCCAGAAATTGCGCCCCTTGCCAAAGAAAAACCCGCCGATTTCGAAGCGACCTTTGTATTTTCCCGAACCGGCCCTCCGCCGCCGAAGCCCGTAGATTTGCCGCTTTCCGGCCGCCAAATTCCCTTGCCGGATGCCACTGTTGCACTGCCGGCTTTGCCTCCAGTCATCAACCAGAAGGCCCACAAAGGCGTGTTCAGAAAGATGACCGGATTCTTTTCGCGGATCTTTCGGTAGGAACTGCTTTTAGTAAATCGCTCGGTCGGAGGAAGCTGCAGCGCCGGCATTCAATCGACGCTGGCTTTCGGCCTCTGATGGGCGGCACAGTGCGCCCTCGCAAGTTTAACCGACCACTCACGGGAAATTTGGCTCCCCATCAGGTCCGTTGACCGATAGCTCCGTCCCTGGAGCTGTGCGCGAGACACTCGACGCAAAAGGATATCGCCTTACCCTTGACGAACCGGCGCCTGCTCGTGAGCTCTGGATTCGCAAGAGCGTTCCCGCGCAGCCAAACAAAGATATGGAAGGCCTTGCCTAACCACAGCTCGCCGAGTCCAGGCGGGTGGGCGTCATTCGCTTCTCGCAGCCTGCCGCTGATTTTCGTGGGCACAGAATTCGCGCTGCTTTTTAGACGCTCCGATACGAACTGAGTCCCAATGACGGCAATCACCTCGGAGTGGCTCCCGATTGGGACTTTCTTCTGCTCGGGCCTGCGGTTTCGGCTGCCGATCCAAAAGCAAAGGTCAAGTTCGAAGAGTTGGTAGCTCCAAGCCGAGAAGCGACGGGGACGAAACACCCCGGACCCCTGAGCTGGCGCAAGCAGATGGCATGGTAACCGCAGCGGCAGTATCCAAGGACGATCAGGATCACTGGATTTTTTCCGCGCCCGTGAAGCTCGCCTCCGGTGATGAGATTCCGATTGCGCTCGTGGTAAAGGGGAGAGCACAACAATAGATCAATACCCGCACTTTCGAAAATTGCTCAAAATCCGAAGCCCTGCAGGTTGTGGTGCGAAAGGGCGGACCCGAACCCCCACGGGTTGCCCCCCCAAATCCTAAGTCTCCAACCCGCTACTGATTCCAAATAACTTCATCAGGTTACCCGGCGGATTCCGGCAAAGTCCTGCAAAATCCGCAACTCCCGCGCAACCAGACTGAACAGGAAGGAAGAATTAACTCCATGGCGCTCGACTGGAGTAACCGCAATGACCTTCAGGATGACAGTTACAGGCAACACCCGATCACTTATCTATTTTTGGGTTTCCGTGCAAGGGTATTGCGGGCTTTCGGGGCTAAGAACGCCAGCGGGACCGCTGGGATCGGCATTGGTCGCGAATGAGCAGCCGCGGCGTGTTGGTTGATTGCCGTCGCCGCTTGTGTGCGGCGGTTGCCATTTGTACTCTGGAACTCCAGCGTGGTGACGCTATGGTCACAACGGGTACATGTGAAGAGTGTACGGCCGTTCATCGTTTTGGTCGTGTAATATCTCACGTTTTATTCTAGTTCCCTCGTCGGAACCAAAATGGATGACCATTGAGCGACACCAACGCATCCTTCCTAAACGCTCGTGCGTGGAGCGCATGGTGTATGTCCAAGATGGTGGACCAATTCTTTCCTGATTCGCATGCGCCGGGACCTCCGTTCTTCGGCTTCCCAACTCGTTGGATCGGAAAGAGGGCTGCGCTCCTCTTCATTCAGACTTAGTAAGTCTCTAATAAGTGCTGTCGTCTGCTCGCCTTTGTTCATATATAAAGTCTATTCCCGGCTTCCGCGCAGCGTCGCCGCCCGATCGAACCCCCATTTAGGACCACAACCTATGA
>Ga0207684_10005776_pt1 | contig 11359 bp, 10 predicted proteins | sample KBSK5501metaG_FD_184342 | JGI IMG/M metagenome (GOLD analysis project Ga0207684, IMG submission 184342) | Corn, switchgrass and miscanthus rhizosphere microbial communities from Kellogg Biological Station, Michigan, USA - KBS K5-50-1 metaG... | ecosystem: Host-associated > Plants > Roots >... | reverse complement strand
CGGCGGGACGGTCGAGAAGTTCATCGGCGACGAGGTGATGGCCGTCTTCGGCGCACCGCAGGCGCACGAAGATGACGCCGAGCGTGCGGTGCGCGCCGCGCTGGTGATCCAGCGCGCGCTGCAGGAAGACTCCGCGGAGCTTGAGCGCGAACGCGGCATCCCGCTTCGCATGCACATCGGGCTCAACACCGGCGAGGGGCGTCGCGGATTCGTGGGAGGAAGCGACTCGTACACGGTGCTCGGCGACGCCGTGAACACCGCGCGCCGCATCGGCGACGCGGCCGACGCGGGACAGGTGCTCGTCGGCGAAACCACGCACGAAGCGACGCACGAGGCGATCGAGTACCGCAAGATCGGCGGCGTCACGGCGAAAGGGAAACGGCTTCCCGTCCAGGTCTGGGCCGCGCTCGCCGAGCGCGGGCTGCCCGGAGAGCGCACACTTCGCGCCGCACCGCTCATCGGGCGCGAGGAAGAGCTGGCGGTGCTTGAGTCGCTGGCCGGCATCGTTCGCCGGGACCGAAGGACGATGGCCGCAACGGTCGTCGGTGAAGCCGGGATGGGCAAGAGCCGGCTGGCCGACGAGTTCGCGCGCCGCGTATCGGCGCAAGGAGTTCGGGTCCTCAACGGCCGCTCGCTTCCGTACGGCACCGCGTCGCCCGCGTTTTCGATCGAGGAGATGGTGCGCGCGGCACTGCTGGTCGATCCGACCGCTTCGCCCGACGACGCGGCTGCATCGGTGCGCGAGCGCTTGGATTCCTACGGTTTGAGTGCCGAAGCCGACCGGCTGCTCGCCTTCCTCGGCTTGGGGGGAGCGATCCCGTCGCGGGACGGCGCGCCGGGGTCCGCGCCGGCCGGCTCACAGCCCAGCACCAGCCCGCTGCTCGAATCGGCGATGGCCGTCCTTGAGCGGATCGCCGAGAGCGAGGGCATGCTCGTCCTGGCGTTCCACGAGCTGCACTGGGCCGAAGACGCCGTCCTCGACTTCATCCAGTCGATGCTCGGCGCGTCGCGCGCGCCTCTATTGATCGTGTGCCTGTCGCGTATGGAGCTGCTCGAGCGTCGTCCCGACTGGTCGGTGGGGATCGGCTCCGCGACGATCCCGATGGGGCCGCTGTCGCACGATCGCGCCGTTGAGATGCTCGAGGCGCTGGCGCCGACGCTTCCGCACGGGCTGCGGGAAAGCCTCGTCGAGCGAGCCGGCGGCAATCCCTTCTATCTGGAAGAGCTGGCTCGTCTGCTGGTCGCGCGAGGGCCCGGCTCGACGGCCGTTCCGGTTCCGGGCAGCATTCAGTCGCTCGTCGCCGCGCGTCTCGACGCGCTGCCCCCGGCGTCCAAGCGGGTCGTGCAAGACGCGGCCGTCGTCGGCGAAGAGCTGTGGCCCGGCGCGCTCGCCGTCCTTGGGGTGGAGAACGCGGCGGAGCTGCTGCTGGCGCCAGAAGTCAGAGAGCTGATCGATCCGTCCGATGCCGCTCTGCTGCCCGGCCAAACCGGCTATCGGTTCCGCCAGGCGCTCGTCCGTGACGTTGCCTACAACTCCGTCCCGAAGAATGTGCGCGCGCAGCAGCACGCTGCGGTCGGGGGCTGGCTCGAGCAGGTCTGTCGCGAAGCAGGGAAGGAGCGCGAGTTCTACGACCTGATCGCGCATCACTTCGAGCGCGCGGCGGTGCTCGCCCGTGACCTCGGCGGTTCAGACAAGGACGCTGAGGCGAAGGCGCGCGTGTATCTCGAGCGTGCGGGTGACCAGTCGCACGATATGGACGCGGCTCAAACGGCCGCGGGCTTCTTCACGCGCGCGCTTGCGTTCGCAGAAGACGACACCGACCGATTGACGCTGCAGATCCGGCTGGCGGAAGCGCTGGTGGGAAGCTGGCAGCACGAAGCGGCGCACGAGCATCTCGAAGCGGCGCTTGCCGACGCGAGGCGGATCGGCGACCGCGCCGCAGAAGGGAAGACGCTCCGACTGCAAGGCGACTCGTTGCGTATGCGCGGCGACGCCGCGGGCGCGCGAGGGCCGCTCGAACAAGGGTTGAAGATCGCGAAGGAGATCGGCGACGAGCGCGAGGAAGCAGAAGGGCTGCGGTCGCACGGCCTGCTCGACATGTTCCAAGGTCATTGGTCGGCGTCACAGCTGTGGTTCCGGCAGGCGCTCGTGCGATACCGGGGTCTCGAGGACCGGCGCGGCGAAGGCTGGAGCCTTCAGAACCTCGGCTGGGCGGCGATGCTGATGGGTCACCTCGACGACGCGTACGAGTACCTGTCGGAAGGCGAGCGCGTCTTCACCGAGCTGAGCGACGATGAAGGTGCCGGATGGTGCAAAGGTATGCGCGCATGGGTGCTCTTGCTGCGCGGAAACGTGATGGAGGCAGGCGTGCTCGCCGAAGAGCTCGAGCATCAGCTCACCGTCGAGCATCCCGAGTACTTGTTGAGTGCCGGCTTCGCGCTCGAGCTGATGCGGATCCTGCGCGCGTACGTCGAGGTCGCGCGGGGCAACCTCACCTCCGCCGAGACGATCGCGCGCGCGACGCTCGGAACCGAAGGATCGAAGTTCGCCAACATGGCGTGGGTGCAAGCGATCGGTCGGTACCCGCTTTTCCTCGCCGCGATACTCCGGAGTGATCTTGCTGCCGCGCGCACCCATGTTGAGGATGGGACACGCTGGGCCGAGTCGTTCGGCGATCCGTTCTACCTCGGGCAGTTCCGGTTCGCGCGCTCGCTCCTCGCCTTCGAAGAAGGGAACATCGACGAGGCCGAATGGTCGATGAACGAGATGCTCGGCGCCGGGGAGCTCGGGCGCATCTGGGACGGCAGTGCAGGCATGCGATGGCTGCAGGCCGGCGTATTGCGCGCGCGCGGCCGGCTCGCTGAAGCGCGCGCGCTGCTCGAGCACAGTCTCGGCCGGCAGAACGTCGGTCTGGTGTCGACGGCGCGCTCGCTGTCGCTCCTGGCCGAGATCCAGCTGGACCAAGGTGACGCCGCGGCAGCCACCGAGACGGCCGCGAAGGCGGTGGACGATTCAGGGGAGGAGACGGTCGCGCGCGTCGTCGCCCTTCGGATCCTGGCCGCCGCGCTGATCGCGGCCGGCAAAGCCGCAGACGCCGAGGCGGCCGTTCGGGAGGAGCTCTCGCTGCTCCAGGAGGCAGACTGGGACGTCGAGAAGATCCGCGCGCTCGGGGTTCTCGCCCGTGCTCTCGACGCGCAACGCCGGCACGACGAGTCCGCTGAAGCCGTCGACCAGGCGCGCGCCCTTATTGCCGTGCAGCCCGCAGGAACCAACCCCTCCTCCCTCGAATCAGCCCTGTTGGGCTGAACATTCGCTGGCTTTTGCCGGGTTCAAGCCGATATCGTCACGACAGCATCCGACGGAGGAGGGCGCATGTTCCAGCGGATCTTGGTGGGCACCGACGGGTCGGGAACAGCCGGCGCCGCGGTCGCTCACGCCGCCGAGCTGGCGAAGATCGGCGGGGCAGAGCTGATCGTGGTCAGCGCGTACAAGCAACCCGAGGACGTCCCCGCGCCGTTCGGCGAGAGCGACACGGCCCACACGGCGGAGATCGGCAAGGCGGTCTTGAAGGACGTCGAGAAGCGATACGGGGGAGACGTTAAGCTCCGCACGCTGCTCAGAGAGGGTAATCCGACGGATGTCATCGTGGATGCCGCCGAGGATGAGAAAGCCGATGTCATCGTCGTCGGGAACCGCGGGATGACCGGCGCGAAGCGTTTCGTGCTCGGAAGCGTCCCAAACGCGGTTTCGCACCACGCGCCGTGCCACGTTCTCATTGTTCACACCACCGACTAAGCGGGGGTCCGACATGTACAAGAGGATTCTGATCGCGACCGACGGGTCGCCGACCGCGGCGAAGGCCGTCGAGATCGGGTCCGACCTTGCCCGCAACGTCAAGGCGGAAACGATCCTCGTTCACGTGGGTGATCCAAAGCGTGGCGAGAAGGTGCTGACCGAAGCGGCCAAAGCCGTCGGAGGCAAGCCCAAGACCGTCACCCTCGAGGGCGATCCGGCCGACAAGATCCTCGAGGTTGCCGAGAACGACGATGTCGATCTCATCGTGATCGGCAACAAGGGGATGACCGGCGCAAAGCGATTCCTACTCGGCAGTGTGCCGAACCAGGTGTCGCATCACGCGCCGTGCAACGTCCTGATCGTCAAGACGACCTGATCTTCCGCGACCCTGATCTTCAAGAAGCGCTCGGCGTCACGGCCACGTCGCGCTCAGGAAAACGCCCGTCAGCGGCGCTGCGTCCGGGCCGGCCGGCTGGCTGATAGCGAGCGCGTACTCGCCTTGTGACGACAGTTGTGCCGTGATCGTCAGCGGCGGCGGGCCATCTTGTCGAGCAGCCTCCCGGTAGGGGATCCCGGTCGCCGTCTGCGACCGCCCAAGCACGCTTCCCTGAAGGAGCGCGAGCGTCCCGACGGGGCCCTTCCACGTCGCCGTCGCGGTGAAAGGGCCGTTCCGAAGCGGCGTCAGCTCGAAGAACGGGTTGCAGTTGTTGTCTTTGCATGCGGCCGCGCTGTCGGGAGCGGGGAGGAATGGGATCTGCATGGAGAGCTGATGGCCGCCGTCGTCGTACTCCAGCCGCACGTTCGCGCGCGCGCTGGGCACGCCGGAAACAACCAGAGCAACGGCGGTGAGGCTGCTCGCAGTGATCGGTTCACGTACCCCGCTGCCGACGTCCTTGCATGTTGTAAGCGCCGGGATCTCTGCCCCCAAAGTGGTGAGCGGACATACGGCGAGGGCGGTCGTGTCCGGCGTGAGGTCGACGATGATGTTCGCCGAGGACGATCCGGGTTGGAAGCCGATGCGCACCGCCTGGTCGGTCCCGGGGAAGAGCGACAGATTCTGGGCGAGCAGCGTGACGGTCGGAACGCCGGATTGTTTCGCGGGGCTTCCGCCGGTGCACGCGGCGAGCGCCAGCACGATCATGATCGGCGCGACCCGATTCACACCGCACCTCCAGAGAGGAACGCGGCAATCTCGGCTTGGAACGAGGCAAGGTCGTCATACATCGCGAGGGGTTCCGGCCAGATGCGAAGGGTCGCATTCGGAAGCAACTCGGCGAGGCGGCGTGCGATCGCTGCATCGTGGATCGGATCGTTCTCGTGCGCGAGGATCAACACCGGCGCGCGTACGCGCCGGAGTGCATCGGCATCGCGCACGGGATACGAGCCCGAGACGTACGCACGGAGCGCGCGAGGAACGCCGACGCGGTTCATGCGCAGCATCCGCTCGCGCCAGAGCTCACGCCAATACGGCCGGCGGGCGAACAGCGGCGCTTGCGCCGGCGCGTCGATCGTGCGGGCGACGACTTCTTCCAGTGAGTACGTCTCCAACATGTGGGCGAGTGCTGGGAAGACCTTGGGCGAGCCGTCGTTGGGAGCATCGATCGATGCGGGGATGAAGAAGACGAGCCGCTCGAACCGATCCGGTTGGTCTTCGAGGAGGCTGAGGATCGTGCCAGCTCCCATCGAGATCCCGACCGCTTGCGTCGCGTTGAAGCGATCTGCGACGTGCTCAAGATCCCGGCGCATGGCCTGGTGGTCGTAGCCGGCCGATTCCGGCGGCGACTCGCTGTGCCCGTGACCTCGGAAGTCGAACAGCACGCGGGTACCGGGCGCGCGTGTCGCAAGCGGCTCCAGCTCAACCGTGGAGCTGGTCACGCCGTGCGCGAACACGGTCACGGGCTCCCCCGAGCCCTCCGTTTCAACCCAAAGGCCGCAGTCTGGTCCATCGATCATCGGCACGGCGGGGAAGGGTAGCGGAAGCGGCCCTGTTTTTGATGGGAAAGCGTTGTGTTGACCGGCGTGGCAGACTACACACGTGGCCGACCTCAAACCGATCCGCGACACCAGCGCGCAGTCGATCCGCATGACTGCCGACCGGGTGCTCGTGCGGAAAGAAGAAGAAGGCGAGCGCCAGTCGAAGGGCGGTTTGTTGATCCCTGCAACCGCGGCCAGCATCACGAAACGATGCATCTGGTCGGAGGTCGTGGCCGTCGGACCGAACGTGCGCAGCATCGAGACCGGCGACAACGTGCTGCACTTGCCGGACGGGGGCCTCGAGGTCGAGATCCGCGGCGAGGATTACATGCTGCTGCGCGAGCGCGACGTCCACGCTGTCGCAAGCGAGCGAGTCGACGGCGGCACAGGCTTGTACCTCTAAGTGCCGGGCCTGCGCGCGCTCCTCTGCGACTACGGCGGCGTCATGACGACTCCGATCACCGCGTCGTTCACAGCCTTCTGCGCGGCCGAGGGCATCGAGGCGGAAGCGTTCAAGACCGTGATGCAGGGAGCGGCACGGGTTGCCGGCTCACCGTTCGCGCTCGTCGAAACCGGCGCGATCACCGAAGAGCAGTTCGACGAAGCAGTTGCGACGTTGCTGAGCGATGCGTGCCGGAAGGTCATCGCCCCCGCCGGCCTGAAGCGCCGGATGTTCGCAGAAGTGAAACCCGACGAAGCGATGTGGGCCGCCGTCGGCGCCGCCCGCGCGGCAGGCGTCCGGACGGGACTGCTCTCGAACTCGTGGGGCGGCCGCGACTATCCGCTCGAAGAGCTCCGCTCGATCTTCGATTCTCTCGTGATCTCGGGCGAGGTGGGGCTGCGAAAGCCCGATCCCGACATCTACCTGTTTGCCGCGAAGCAGGCCGGCGTCCCGCCCGACGCTTGCGTCTTCATCGACGACTTCGGCGTCAACGTGGAAGGGGCTAAGGCGGTGGGCATGACTGGGATCCTTCATCGCGATGCTCCGCAGACGATCGAGCGGCTCGAGGATCTGTTCGGCCTTTCCCTCGAAGCGCAGGGCTGACGCGCCGCGGGACGCAGGGGTAGACTCTTTTTCACGTCGGGTGAAAGCCCGGCGTTTGCGTTTCAAGATGCTCCGGGAGCAGAGATGAGCGACACCACGAACGAAACACCCCGCCTGACGCAAGCTGCGTTCGACCGGCTGCAAACGGAAGTCGACGAGCTGAAGACCGACGGGCGGAAGCAGATCGCCGAACGCTTGCAGCGCGCGCGCGAGCTCGGAGACCTGAGCGAGAACGCTGAGTATCACGAGACCAAGAACCAACAAGGGATGATGGAAGCGCGCATCCGCAAGCTGGACCACATCCTGAAGAACGCGCAGATCGTGGAGGCGCCGACGGCGTCAGATCACGCCGAGGCCGGAACGATCGTGACGCTCAAGCCGCTCGACGGCAGCGATGTCGAGATGTATCTGCTTGCCGCCTCGAGTGAAGAGCGCGCGCGAGGCGTCCGCACGGTGACGATCGTGTCGCCGCTCGGACAAGCGTTGAGCGGCAAGCTCGTCGGTGACAAGGTCGAGTACGTTGCGCCGGGCGGCACCTTCGCGTACGAGATCGTGAAGATCGAGCCGTGGGACGGCCAAGCCTAAGAAACGCATCGCCGTCTTCTCGAGGAGGAACCATGACGCAGTACGCCACGTTCGTGACGAACAAAGGAAGCATCAAGATCCGGCTGATGGCGGACCACGCTCCGAAGACCGTGGACAACTTCGTCGGTCTTGCGACGGGGAGCAAGGAGTGGAAAGACCCGCGTGACGGGCAGAAGAAGAGCGAGCCGATGTACGACGGAACCATCTTCCACCGCGTGATACCCGAGTTCATGATCCAGGGTGGCGACCCGACGGGAACGGGAACCGGTGGCCCGGGCTACCAGTTCGAGGACGAGGTCGCCGGCGGCCCCTCGTTCACGAAACCCGGATATCTCGCGATGGCGAACGCAGGACCGGGAACGAATGGTTCGCAGTTCTTCATCACCGAAGCCCCCGCGACCTGGCTCACCGGCAAGCACACGATCTTCGGCGAAGTGATCGAAGGCATGGAAGTCGTCAATTCGATCGCTCGCGAGCCGCGCGACGGGCGCGACAAACCGAAGGACGACGTGGTGATCGAGCGCGTGGAGATCAGCGAAGGCTGATCAGTGCGCCGGCACGCGGTACGCCGGCAAGATCCCGTCCGCGATCATCTCTACTTGCTTCACGTCGGGGATCTCGGGGAAGAGCCACAGCACGTCGAGCCCGGCCGCTTCGTACTCTTTGACCGCCGCTGCCACGACCTCGACCGGACCCGCGTGGATCCGGTTCGGCAGATCCGTGTCGCTGACGTTTCCGTAATACCTGCGGTATGAGCGCGCGGCAGCGGCGATAGCCGTCGCCGTGTCGTCTCCGATAGCAACGTATGCGAGACCGCCGATCTGGAACTTCTTCTTGCCGGCTTGCTCGGCAGCGGCGCGGATGGCCGGCGCCTTTTCGATCATCGCTTGCGGGCCGGCGGCGCCGAAGACGAACGCGTCGGCCATCTCGACGGCGCGCTCGATCGCGCGCGGCGCTTGCCCGCCGATCCAGATCGGAGGCAGCGGCTTCTGCATCGGCGCCGGTCCGAGGAGGGCTTCCTCCGCCGTTGCCTTCTTGGCCCCGCGCCAGATGCGCCGGATCTTGCGGATCTGTCGCTCGAGCTTCTTGCCGCGCTTCGGCCAGCGCGCGCCCAGCACCTTGTAGTCGTTCTGGTCCCACCCGAGACCGAGTCCGAGGTCGAGCCGTCCGCCCGACAGGCGGTCGATAACGGCTGCCTGCTTCGCAACGAGGACCTCGTTCCGGTTCGGCATCTGGAGGATCGTGGTCGCCAGGCGCACGCGCTCGGTTACGGCCGCCGCGGCAGCAAGCGAGATAAGCGGCTCCCAATCGTCGTGGCTCGGACGGTCGATCGTGCCGAAGGAATGGAACCCGGCATGATCGGCGGCGCGCGCCCAGTCGAGGAACAAGCCTCGGTTGACGTCGGGTACGAGGGTGTTTGGAAGTCCGATACCCAGCTTCATCGTGTGTCCCTTCGTCTCAGCTACGGATGAGCTCGATCAGCTCGGCCGCGTGGTCGTAGCGGCGGAACGGAGGAATGAGATACAGGCCCGCGACGCGCGCGCGCAACTCTCCGCACAGCTCGAACGCAACGGCCAGGCCTTCTGCGCGCTCGTCGGTTGCCTTGCCCACTCGCTTGCGGATCGCGTCGGGGATGTCGATACCGGGTACTTCGTTGTGGAGGAACTCTGCGTGACGCCGCGACGCGATCGGAAGGACGCCGCCGAGGATCGGAAGCTCGAGCGGCCCGTACCGCTCTTCGTAGAGCGCGCGGAAGGTGTCCAAGCGGTCGGCGTCGAAGATCGCCTGCGTGATCGCGTAATCGGCGCCGGCGTCGATCTTACGTTTCAGGACGCGCGCTTCACGTTCCGGATCCGACGCGGTGACGTTGAGCGCGCACGCGACCACGAAGCTTGTTGGGTCGCCGATCGACGATCCTGCTCGATCGAGGCCTGCGTTCAGCGAGCCTTTCACCAATGCGATGAGTCCCGACGGTGTCACGTCGGAGAGGTCGGTCGCCTCGGGGAAATCGCCGATCGACGTTGAGTCGCCCATCACGGCGAAGATGTTGCGGATCCCCAGCGCGTACGCCGCAAGCAGGTCGCCTTGCACGCGCAGCAGATTGCGGCCGCGCGTCGGGAAGTGGAGCACGGTTTCGATCCCGGCTTCTTGCTGGACGAGATGACAGGCCGCCCACGCGCTCATGCGCATGCGCGCCGTCGGCATATCGCTCACGTTGATCACGTCTGCGCCGGCCGCGCGCAATGTGTCGGCGCCGGCCACGAGGCGCGCGGCCGAGAACCCGCGCGGCGGCTCCATCTCTACCGCGATCGTGACCTTCTCTGAAGCGAGCGACTGTGCAAGCCCGGTCGGCTGTTCCGCCGGCGCGCGCACCTCCGCCGGTTCGGCAGATCGCTCTTCAACTTCGATGTCGAGCGGCCGTGCCGGTGCAGCCAACGCTTGCGCCATCGCGCGGATGTGCTGTGGCTGGGTGCCGCAGCATCCGCCGACCAAGCGCACGCCGGCTGCGACGAACGCCGTTGCGTACTCGCCGAAGTACTCCGGCGTCGCGCTGAACATGATCCGGCCGCCGAGCCGCTGCGGCCCGCCGGCGTTCGGCTGGGCGACCAGCGGGATCCCGCCGGCGTGCGGCTTCATGGTCATGATCAGCCGCAGAACCTGCTCGGGTCCTTCCGAACAGTTGACGCCGAGCATGTCCACATCCAGCTCTGCCAGCTTCCGCGCTGCCGCTTCCGGCGATTCGCCGAGCAGCGTCCGGTCGTCGCGCGTGAACGTCAGCGAGGCGATGACGGGCAGGTCGCACACCGCGCGCGCGGCGAGGACGGCCTGTTCGAGCTCCGCGACGTCGGAGTGCGTCTCGAGGATCAGTAGGTCGGCGCCGCCGTCGACGAGGCCCTGGATCTGCTCGGCGAAGGCTTCCTGGGCCTCCGGCTTCGGAACGCGTCCGTAGGGTGCGAGACGGACCCCCAAAGGCCCGACCGACCCGGCCACGTAGCGCGCGCCCGCTTCGCGGGCGCGTGCAACCCCGGCCACGTTGATCTCATGGACCCTGTACCCGAAGTCGTGCGCCGCGAGCTTGTAGCGATTGGCCCCGAAGGTATTGGCCTCGATCAGCTGGGCTCCGGCCTCGACGAAGCTCTCATGTACCTCGCGGACCAGGTCTCGCCCAGCGACGTTCAGCGCGTCGAAGCAGGCGTCGGGGCGAACCCCGCGCGCGACGAGCGACTGTCCGGTGCCGCCGTCGGCGAGAAGCACCGCTTCGGCGACGAGGTCGGCGAACTCGCTTCTTTTCACGTAGCTCCTGGGTTGGGAAGGTGGGGCGAAAACCTACCTTAACGCCGCAGGCGCGCTCGGGCCCCGGCATTCGGGGGCTCAGGGAGCCTTCACGACCTCGACGGGCTCCAAGGCTTCGACCTGCTTCCGCACCACCGACGCGTCGCCGACCATCACGGTCAGCAGGCTCCTCGGCGCGATGTACTCGGCGGCGACCCGAAGGATGTCGTCGGGCGTGACCCGCTCGAGATTGGATCGGAAGTCGCGCAGGTAGTCGATGCCGAGGCCGGCAGCCGTGATCGAGTCGAGGTACGAAGCCAGCCCCGAGATCGTCTGTGTCGACAGCAGCGTCACGCCGGCCAGATAGCGGCGCCCCGCATCGAGCTCGTCCTGGCCAACCGGCAGCAGCGTCATGCGCCCGAGCTCGTACTGGATCTCGAGCAAGGACGGACCGGTGACCTCGGTGCCGACGTCTGCGGCGACGACGAAGGTCGAGGAAAGGCGGCGGTGGTCGACCGCGCTCCCCGGCGAGTACGTGTAGCCCTTGTCCTCGCGGATGTTCTTCACGAGCCGCGCGGAGAAGTAGCCGCCGAAGACGATGTGCGCGAGCGCCAGCTCGTAGAAGTTGGGAGCGCCGCGCCGGACCCACCGCCCGGCCAGGCGGATGTTGGTTTGCACGGCGCCGG
>Ga0207684_10005775_pt1 | contig 11360 bp, 8 predicted proteins | sample KBSK5501metaG_FD_184342 | JGI IMG/M metagenome (GOLD analysis project Ga0207684, IMG submission 184342) | Corn, switchgrass and miscanthus rhizosphere microbial communities from Kellogg Biological Station, Michigan, USA - KBS K5-50-1 metaG... | ecosystem: Host-associated > Plants > Roots >... | reverse complement strand
CAATAAGCGAGTGGCCCAGCAGCAGCAACAGCAACAGCAAACCAACAACGGCATCGTTGGCCGTGAAGCTTTGACGACTACCGATCTAAACTTGCGCAACGGACCGAACCAGACGAATGATGCGATCGGATTGGCTGAGGCCGGCTCGCGCGTGCGCGTGGTGAGTGTGAATAACAACAATAACAACTGGTGCGAGGTGCAGGTATTGCAGCACAGCCGCACCAAAGACGATCCCACCTCTGCCGATCGCGGATGGGTCAACAAGAGATTTTTGAAGTTTGATTAATTGGTCAGTAGGCCGTTGTTAGTGGTCAGTTGCAAATGGTCCTTGGTACCTGGTGCTTTGTACTTGGACGGTCGATAGACACTAACTGCGTTGGTATCAGCTAGCCCTCGGCTAAGAATTCAAAGCACAAAGGACAACGTACAAAGTTCACTAACGGACAACTGACCACTGACAGGCCATGGGCTTAATAGACTCAATCCGACGCTGGATCGACGGCGAGACCACCGACGATCTTTTGGAAGAAGCTGACGAACACGCCAAACCGCGGCGCGTCTGGGAAGAGTTCCTCGTCAAGATCGCGCGCGAAGTCGAGGCCTGCATGCAGCGCGAGATGTTCACGCCGCCGGGCGGTCCCACTTACATTCCCCGCGAGTACGTCGTCTATCTCAGCAACGACGACGATAAGGATTGGCAGGGCGACAAGCGGCGCGGACTGGAGCAGGGACTCTTTCACGTGTTATCTGAGCGCGCGCGCGAATTGGCGGGCTCAGTACAGTTGCAAACAAAATCTTTCGCCATAGAGTTGCGCGTCGACGGCACGCTGAATAAGGGCGAGTTTCGTGTGCAGCCCGTCTGGGACGAAACCGAAGCCGGCCACACCATGGTTACTGTTCGCCCGGCCACCGCTGCGTCTGCCGGCGCTCCCTCAACCGCCGCGCCCAGCGAAGGCGGAGCCGAAGCTGACGATACTGGAACCGGAAGCCCCGAAGGCGAAGTCACCGTGGTACGTCCGCGCGTGGTCGAACTCTATTCGATTGAGTTGTGGCGTGAAGGTGTGCGTCAATCGGTCGTGCCAATTACCAAAGCGGAAATCACGATCGGGCGCGGCTCGAGATCGGTTTCAGTCGACCTGCCGCTGAAAGGCGATCCCGAAATTAGCCGCGTTCATGCGACACTCACGTTCGACGATCAGGGTAGATATTGGGTCACACCCAAAGGCCGAAACCCAACCCTGGTCTCTGGCCGCGAACTCCCGCGTGACCAACGAAGCGTGGTTCAGCCTGACGAGAAGATCGCCATCTGCAGCTATACCCTAAGGATTCAACCGAAGTAGGGCGCGGCGTGTTCACTGGGCAGTAGCGGCCATCGCGCTGCCATCCAGATCAGATATAAGTTGGCTCAGGAGCGGACTCACACTCTCAACGTTATCGTAGTTCTTCCCTAACAGCTTGATCAGTCTCTGGTCTTTCGCGGCGCCTTCGATCTCTCTCAGAAACGCGCGGCAGAAAGCACAGACCACTTCGGGCGCGAACTGCGTCCCGGTGTTGACGCGAAAGTCTTCGAGAACGTCTTCGAGGCGAAGTTTCTTGCGGTAAGGCCGGTCGGTGGTCATGGCGTCAAATGAATCGGCCAGCGTGACGATTTTCGCGCCGGGCGGAATCTCATCGCCCTTCAAACCGTCAGGATAACCGTTGCCGTCAATGCGCTCGTGATGATGCCGGGCCATCAAAGGGATGTCCGCGTAAGGATGACTTATCGGTGAAAGAATTTCGTAGCCCGCAGCCGGATGACGGCTCATCTCTTTCGATTCCTTGGCATTAAAACGCTCGGGAGAATTGATCACGTTGAGATCGACGATCAGTTTCCCAATGTCGTGCAGATAGCCGGCGATGGCGATGCCTTCGACCGCGTCGTCGCTCCAACCCATTTCACGGGCGATGATTTCGCTGTACTTACCCACCCGCACCGAATGTCCCTGGGTGTAGCGATCCTTGATATCAATCGCCGCGGCAAAGGCATGCACCGTCTCCTTGTAGATTGCACGCAAGCCGTCGTACAGGCGTCGATTTTCTTCCGCCTTGCTCTCTACTTCCTCGAGCAAACGGTGACTGTGAATGCCAACGCCGATGTGGCGCGCCAGTGTACTCACGACTTCCAAATCTTCTTCGGTAAATTTTTCCCCGGTGGCTTTCTCACCAAGCAGGACAATACCGATTAGCCGTTCGCGCACCACCAGCGGCAGCAGGAGATCGATTTCGACAGCCGCAAAAGACTCTTTGTGGTCTTCAAGAAATCTGGCAGCTTCTTTAGTGGCGTCGTCCAGAGAGAGCGCCGAGCCCAGACTTGCCAACTCGCGCGCGTGCTCGTTGGAGATCGGCAGAGAAGTATTTTGCGATTGCGCCAGGGCGCGCGAAGCTATCAGGCGGAGTTCGCCGCGCTCTCGATCATATTCGCCCACAGCGCCGCGCCTGATGGCAAAACTCCCGAGCAGCAGATGAAAGGAGTTGCGCAGCATCTCTTCAAAGTCGGCTGTGTTGGCGATCTCCTGACCGAGGTCGGCCAGAGTCGCAAAGGTATGCAGCAGTCTCTGAGTATTTGTTTCCATCGAAAACCTGTCAGAAGCCCGATCGTCAGGGAGGGCTCGACACGATACTTGCCCTTACTGACGCGCGGGCTACTATACCTAACTCGCCGGTGAACCCGCGGCGTTAGTCTGCGTATTTAGCTGCGATAAAGCTTCCTCTTCGTCTTTTACCAGCATGATGTGCCGTGTCAGACCCAGCATCTCAAACAGACTAGCGGTATGGGTGTTTACATCCGAGAAAATCAGGCGCGCGTTGCTTTGCTCGGCAGCGTCGATTACGCCCATCAGAATCGACACCCCGATGCTGTTAACCAGTTCAGTATCTCGGAAGTTGATTACCAGCGCGCGGGAACCTGATTCAAGCTGGCGTTTGCACTCGCGCTCAATGCGCTCGCCGCTCAGCTTGTTAAGGTAATCGCTGGCATAGATGATTGCCGTGTCTCCGATGCGACGTGTCTGCACCGGAGTCTCTGCCGCCGTCTCCGCCATCTTCGCTAAGGCCCCCTCCTTAGTGAATCGCAAGCTGCAAAGTGGCCCTCCCTCACGGTCGGGCTTCTGACACTCAACGAATATACTTCGTCATTCGCAATTGCGTGCCGTCATCGACGCGCTCGAATTCAACTTCGTCCATGAGCGTTTGAATCAGCTTCAATCCCCAACCTCGCCGGCTCTTCGAGTCTTCTTTCTCATCCTTGGCGCGCACCTCATGGCCGTTATCACTGGCCAGGTTGGCCGGCACGACGCCGCGGCTCGCAACTGTAATGACCAATTTATCATTTTCCAGACGAAAGCGCTGATAAATCTTTCGATCCGGACTCAAGCTGTGCTCTGCAGCATTGATGCAGGCTTCGATCAGTGCGGTCTTAATTTGATTGATTGCCTCAGGCCGAAAGTTTACTCGCCGCGCGATCTGTTCTACCGCGTGCGCGGCGATCAATTCCGTGTCGGCGCTCATGGGAATAATCATCTCGTATTCATCCACGTGGCCCGCTTGCTCTGCTCGGACTTCTGACTTGATGCGCGCGGTCAATAACTCAACCTGGCGGCGACTCGAACCGTAGGCCTCCTGTTCGTTGAGCAACTTGCACGCCTCAGGCGAAAAGCCTTCCGGAGCGATTAGCCAGAGCCGCACCTTCTGAAAACCGCAATCGCGCGCCAGAGCAGTCAGGCGAATGCACCACTCTTCAGTCAGTTCCCTGCTGGCTTCGAGTTTCGATTCAATCTCAACCGCCAGCCAGACCACTTCGTTTTCATCCGTGTAGTCTGCCGCTTCAAAGCCGTGCGCGACCGCACATCGTTCCCCGCCGCACGGAATAGATGCCGCATAAGCCGAGCAGCCGGTAGCGTGAACGATCTGGGGCAGCCTGATCAGATCAGACTCCGCGTCCAATGCCTCGTTTACTGATTCGGTGTCGGCCCCCTTATGCGCAGCCGCGAAGCGATCGTAATGGAAGAGGCTCGCCGGTAGGTTCTGGCAATTGAAATAAGAAACCAGGTCGCGCAGACCGAGGGCCGTCTCGCGCCGATACTTCCGGGCCATGGTCTGCGGCGCTCGCTTTATTGTGTCCAGCAGCGTTGTGGCCACGACCAGCGCGCGCGCTTCGCCCGCCACCTCCAAACGATACTGGGCGCGCAGAAAATCCATCCACACATAAGAATCGACGTTCACTTCGACAAAAGCGGCGCTTGAATTCGCCAGCTCATGAACATGCAGAGCATCGACGATCCTCTCGAACTCGGCGGCATCCACGCCGAGCCGCTTCTTCCACGCCCACAAAGACGCTTTGTGCGTTTCGCCGGCGGCGGATTCATACAGCACGCGCAGCAGAGTCTTTCTGTTTTGAGCCTGAGGTGCGACCTCGTGAAGAATGCGGGCAAAGTGCCGGTTGATGCGCCCGCCCATCAACTCGTCCACGTACAGACGCTGGCAATTGAGAAAGTTGGTTAGCGATGTTTTGGCTTCGCGTGCCGCCTTAAACAGCTGGTTGATGAAGAAAGGACTCGCGTTCAGTTGTTGCACGATCAAGTCGCGAGTTGGTTCGTTGGTTTCAACTTCATAACGTCGCGCCACGACGTCGACCATCCGGCGAGCATCGTCGTCGCCTAGCGATTTCAGATGAAACGTTTCGGCTGCCTCCTGGCCATCCTCTACACCACGAAGCAGACTGACTATTTGGCGACGCAGGCCCACCGAGGTGAATGATCCGGATCGAGCAACCGCGGTCGCGAGCTCCTGACCCAGCATGGTTTCATCCCTGGACGCAGCCAGCCTTAGATAGTCGATCAGTTGAAAGACTTTACGGCCCGACGCCGATACCCGGTGCGGAGCATTCAGGCAGAACCGCACGAAGTCGCGTTCGTCGTTGGCTGCTCGCTGGCGTTCAAAACTTTCCACCAGATCAGCGACCAATTCGTAGTCGCCGGGGAGTGCCAGTTCGACGAGGTCGTGCAATCCGATCGGCGCGTCACAGAGCGAGGGATCGACACGCCGATAGGCAATGTATTGCTGAAGGAAGTTTTGAAAAAAACGACGCGCGGTCTCTGCCGAGCCATCGCCCGGCCGGAGCGCGAAGTAAATTGGGATTGGATCACCCCGACGGAAAAACAATTGATCGTAGGCCTGGCGAAGCAGCTCAGCCGCGCCGACGCCCGGCGCTGCCAGCAAGATCAGTCCGCGCCGGTCCACCAGCCGGGACGCATGTCGCACGATCTCCTGCAGCTCCGCGTCGCGGCCCACAAATTCGTCTCGGTTGACATTGGCGAGTATGCGCTGCTGAGTCATCAATCACTGTTCGGAATCAACGGTCGGCTTGCCAACCCGGCCCTGGGCTCCCTGATATGCGTACGCGCGATTTTTGCCGTGACTCTTCGCATGATAAAGAGCGCGATCCGCGGCGCGCACGATCGCTTCGGCCGAATCAAGTGACGCCGAAAAGGTAGACAGGCCGATACTGACCGTCACGCTGCCCAGTGGCTGCGATTTGCCATGAGGAAATGGCGCGCTCAGAATTTTGCGCCGGATGCGATCGGCGAGCACTCCGGCTTCCTGGAGCGTCGTTTGCGGAAGCAGAATTGAAAACTCCTCGCCGCCATAGCGCGAAGCGACGTCAACTTTTCGTAAGGCCGCTCTTAAACACTGCGCTGTGATCTCCAGCGCTCGATCGCCCGCCTGATGGCCGTTGCGATCGTTATAGAGCTTGAAATCATCGATGTCGATCATCATAAAGCTGAGCGGATAATTGTAGCGCTTCGAGCGGCTTAATTCTTCAGTCAGACGTGCTTCGAGATAGCGACGATTATGCAGACCGGTCAACGGGTCGGTGATCGACATGAGTTGAAACTGGTTAGCACGTTGTTGCCACGAGGCCCGCTCAATGGCCAGGGCAATCTGCGGCGCGACCAAATCCAGGACGCCCAGATCGCTTGCCTCATACGCACCACCGCCGATTTTGTCGGCGAGATTGAGCACACCAAATCTTCGATTACCGATCGAGATTGGATAGCTGATGAAGGATTTCGTCTTGTAACCACGTTCCGGCGAGTCCGCTTGGCCCAGCTTGTCGAGCGTTCCCACAAGCGGCAATCCCTCGCGGAGCACTGATCCGGCAATTCCCTCGCCCACTGGTATTGGACCCACCTCGTTCAAGGGCGCGCGCATTCCCCTGGCCGCGGTCACTGTTAAGGCGTTGGCTGATTCATCGAGCAGCAGCAGCGAACCGCGCTCGGCATTCATCAGATCGGCCATTTGCGTAACTATCGTTTGGTAAGTCTGCGCCGGATCGCTGGCGTCTATTCGTTCGGCGAACAGGCGGATTGAGTCGACGAATGCGTGGCGCTCGGATTCAGACTGAGGAATGGGCGCCGACTCGATTTCAGTCTCGTCAGGCTCAGTCGCCTGCTCAGCATCACTGAGCTGCACCACTGGCTCCCGGTCGACTTCATCAGATTTTACTTCCTTGAAGTCGCGGGCCGCTTTAGCTACGCGCAGGGCCGCGTGATCCAGATCCGCTTCGTCGGCAAAGATTACATTGCGAAACAGTTCGTCCGAGAATAGTTCCTGTAAGTCGCCGGAACGAAACCGCTCGGCCAGTTCGCGATAATCGGAACTGGATACAAAGGCCCGGCCGCCGATCACTGCCAGCTGCTGTTGCTGATCGAGTTCAACCGGCATGGCAAAGCACTGCAGTCCCGCGTGGCAGCGATAGTGAGTGATGGAATTCGCTTTGACAGCGCGGCTGTGCGCAAGGCCGCAGAATGGATCACAGAGCCCTACGTGATCGGGAGACGATTGCAGCGCTTCACAGATCGAGTTGTTATTAGCGATAGCCAGCGCCGGCGGTTGGTAGCCGTCAACCAGCAGCAGCGAGATTCCGGACGATTCCGCGATGGTAGTCTGAATTTGTGGCCAGCCCTTCGGGGCCCGCTCAGGCTCCTCCTGCAAGAGCGCTTCCGGGCGCCCTGCGACCTGCTTCTTCTTTGCGCTCTTCGCCATTCGGGTTTCTACGCTTGATCGCTTCATAAACTGAGCCAGAGAAAGGCCTGAACCGGAACACCAGGAAGGACGAAATCGCTCTGGCCTTCAGTATAGGTGGCCTTTTTGTGTGCTACAAGAGGCAAGCTACTGGCACACTCCGATGAATTGAGCCTTGAAAACGGCCTTCAGAATTTCATCTCACGTTAACGTAAATGACTAATAGCCGGTGCTTTTCAAGCCAAACCAAGTTCGAATTGATCGAGTAACCCGGGAGCGGCGCCGGGCGCGACCCGCTCGATGTCCGGCTGTTCCGGACTGATGCGAATGCAGGCGGCGAAATGATCGGGCTTGATTTGTACAAGCTGCGGTTCGACGTCGCGGCAAGCTTCAATCGCGTACGGACAGCGGGTGTGAAATCGGCAGCCGGCTGGTGGATTAATAGGCGACGGCACGTCACCCTCCAGGACGATCCGGCGGCGGGAAGCCTCGACTTTCGGGTCGGGAACCGGTACCGCGGAAATCAGCGCCTTCGTATAAGGCATCAGCGGGTTTGTATAGACGGTCCTGGCCGGCGCCAGCTCGACAATCTTGCCGAGATACATTACCGCCACGCGGTCGGATACGTGCCGGATGGCCCGCAGATCGTGCGAGATAAAAAGATAAGTGAGGTTCTTTTCGCGCCGCAGCCGATCGAGGAGATTCATGATCTGTGACTGGATGGAAACATCCAGCGCAGAGATCGGCTCGTCTGCCACGATAAAGTCCGGATCGACAGCGAGCGCCCGGGCGATGCCAATGCGCTGGCGCTGTCCGCCTGAGAATTCGTGAGGATAGCGTTTAAGAAAGCGCGCGCTGAGGCCGACCATTTCCATCAGATCCCGGACGCGCTGCCTTCTCGCCTCACCGCGCGCCAACTTAAAAGTTTCGAGCGGCTCGCCAATGATCTGGCTCACCGTCATGCGCGGATTCAGGGAAGCGTACGGATCCTGAAATATTATCTGCAGTTGGCGGCGCCGCTCGCGCATCGCTGTGCGGGAAAGAGTCGCCAGATCCTGGCCACGAAAAAGAATCTGGCCGGAGGTTGGCTCAGTCAGCCGCAGAACGGTGCGACCCAGCGTGGTTTTGCCGCAACCCGACTCGCCGACGAGGCCCAGGGTTTCCCCCCGACGAATATCCAGTGATACACCATCTACAGCCCTCACAACCCGACGAATACGTTTCCCCAAAATAAGCAAAGCAAAACCGCTTGAGATTAGAAAGGCGATTCCCAAGGCAATAACGCTGAAGAGTATCCTTGCCCAAATGGAGACCGGGTAAACGCCCAGAAGGACAGCCAACAATGTGATGATAAATCCACCGATGAAGGAACCTATGATGCTGACTACGATCCACAGCGCGCGCCTGTCCGGATCGATTTCACGCCGGACGCCAAGATCGAAATAGACCTTCAAATCCTTAATACTGACGAATGGGGCTTCCCGGTCGATCTCAACCGCCGGCGGTATTTGACTTGGTGCTCCGCTTAAGGATTGAGCGCTCATCAAGTAGTTCCCTCTTGTCCCGGCGACTCTGCATAAACCTCATTCGCGAAATGACAAAGCGAGTAATGCTCGGTCGTCAATTGCACAAACGGCGGATAGTCACGGTGGCAGATATCTTCCGCGCGTTCACAACGCGGCGCGAACGGACAACCGGCTGACAAGTGGGCGAGATCCGGTGGTAAGCCGGGAATCTGATAAAGCCTTCCCTGCTCCGAAGTCGGATCAGGCACTGAGCGCAGCAACCCGCGCGTGTATGGATTGCCCGGCTGTTCAAACAGCTCGCTGGTCGGCGCCTGTTCGAACACCTTGCCGGCGTACATGACAAGGATGTGATCGGTTATTCCGGCCACCACGCCGAGATCGTGAGTAATTAAAATAACGCTGGCGCCGGTTTCCGCCTTCAGTGTTTTTATCAGTTCCAGGATCTGTGCCTGGATCGTAACGTCCAGCGCCGTGGTCGGCTCGTCGGCAATCAACAACTCTGGCTGACATGACAAAGCCATGGCGATCATAACGCGCTGGCGCATCCCGCCCGAAAACTCATGTGGATAACTATCGACTCGTTCGCTGGCGTCGGGAATGCCCACGTGCTCCAGCATTTTGATCGCATGTGCGCGCGCCTCCTCCCTGGTGTGCCCGAGGTGCAATCGCGTGACTTCCATCATCTGCTTTGAAACGCGCATGAACGGATTGAGCGAGGTCATCGGGTCCTGAAAGATCATGGCGATACGTTTGCCGCGAATTCGACGCACCTCGCCGGAAGACAGCTTAAGGATGTCGCACCCATCGAAGATGATCGAACCCGAAACAATCTTGCCGGGTGGATCGGGAATCAATCTCATCAGCGACAGATTGGCTACGGACTTTCCCGAACCCGATTCACCGACGATGCCCAGCGTTTCGCCCTGCTTCAGTTCAAAGCTAATGCCGTCGACCGCTTTCACGGTGCCGTCTTCGGTTTCGAAGTACGTGCGCAGGTCTTTGACCTTAAGAAGATTTCCGTTGGTGTTCATAAGGCTCATGCGTGTCAGAAGCCCGACCGTCAGGGAGGGCAACATACGCTTCCCAATTAAGGATCGGCTACGGCGATCATTTACTGCCATTAAGGAGCCCTTGCTGACGCGCGGGCTTCTGACACAAATTCCGATCACCCCTTCCGCATTTGTGGATCGAGCGCATCACGCAACCCGTCTCCCAAAAAGTTGAGCGAGAAAAGCATCAACGCCATGGTGACTCCGGGAAAGATCAGTTGCCAGGGATAGATCGCCAGCGATTGTGCACCCTCGGCCGCCAGACTGCCCCACGAAACTCTGGGTGGACGCACCCCAAGCCCAAGGAATGACAGAAACGCTTCGCTTAGCATGACCGTGGGAATCGTCAAAGTCGTATAGACAATCACCGGACCGAGCGCGTTCGGCACGATATGACGAAAGATAATCTTCGGCGTGGACACTCCGGTGGCGCGCGCGGCGAGCACAAATTCCTGGTGCTTCAAAGACATGACCTGCCCGCGCACAATGCGGGCCATCGTCAGCCAGGAAACTGCCCCCAGAGCAAAGAATAGTTCTGCTAACTGGACGGTTGATGCGTCCATTGGATGTACGCCCAGCCCTAGATACTTGAAGAGTAACCCTAACCAAGTGACCCAAACCTCCGCGGGCAACAGTGCCAGCAACACAATCACGATGATTACGTAAGGCAAGGAGTAAAGCACGTCAACTATGCGCATCATCACGTCGTCTATGCGCCCACCGAGGTAACCCGCCACCGCGCCGTACGAGACTCCGATAACCAGCGAAACCAAGGTTGAGATCAACGCCACCATCAAAGAGATCTGTCCCCCGGAAAGCACGCGCGCCAGGATATCGCGGCCGGCGATGTCGGTTCCCATTGGGTGCGTCCACGAGAATCGTCCGTCAGGACCGCGAAAAGGTGGAAACGATTTGTTGAGGGCAGATTCCTTTGGAATTAAATCGTAGGTGTAGCCCGTTGCGTATTTAATCGCGGTGGGTCCAACCAATGACGCCAGAGCGATTACAATAATTACAATCATGCCGAACACGGCGATCTTATTCTTCAAGAGCCTGCGCCAGGCGTCGCGCCACAAAGAAGTGCCGGCGACTGGCTCTCCGGTAACGATCGAGCGCACATCTTCGGCGATCGCGAACTCCGGCCCAATCTGAATCACCGGTGGGTCTGCCGGCGCTGAGGGCGGAGTTGAGGACAGTCCTCTCTCGTCCGCCGAATCCTGATCCTGTTTAATGGGCTTGTCGTTCACTCGTTACGTTCCAAAGCGGGTCACAAGTTAACAACCTGCGCTATGTGTACCTGATGCGTGGATCGATGAAGCCGTACGAGATGTCCACGAGCAGATTGAAAACCAAAACGGCGATGGCAATGAACGCGACGATGCCGATAATCAGCGGCTCGTCGCGATTGAAACATGCGTTGATGAAATAATTGCCGAGTCCCGGAAGCGAGAACACCTTCTCGACCACTACCGTCCCCGTAATCAGGAAAGCGAGCGCCGGCCCTGAGAACGAAACTACGGGCAGCAACCCTCCGCGCAAAGCATGCCGAAACACCACTGCACGCTCGCTCAGACCTTTCGCGCGCGCGGTACGGATGTAATCTGAGCGCAGCACCTCCAGCATTCCCGAACGAGTTAACCTGGCGATATAAGCGATGTAGATTGCCGATAGAGTTATGGCGGGCAGTATCACGCTCTTGCTGGGAAAACCATTCCACAGAGCC
>Ga0207684_10005773_pt1 | contig 11362 bp, 9 predicted proteins | sample KBSK5501metaG_FD_184342 | JGI IMG/M metagenome (GOLD analysis project Ga0207684, IMG submission 184342) | Corn, switchgrass and miscanthus rhizosphere microbial communities from Kellogg Biological Station, Michigan, USA - KBS K5-50-1 metaG... | ecosystem: Host-associated > Plants > Roots >... | reverse complement strand
CCCCTTTTTTCAAGGACGGCGGCTTTTCCATTCCAGGCTCGACTCGGAGGAGCGGCGCCGCTCCTCCAAGGAAGTCGCGTCTCCACCAGTCTGGTTCCACATCTCATACCACTCTGCACGAGAGGCGCGAGGCAAGAATGCTTGCATCTCCTTCAAGAACGCTCTCTCGTGCTTGCTCGAGGTCGGTCTCATGAGTAGTGATACGCTAGCACCTGTCACGGTCCAGACTTCCTCTGAAGCGATTCCTGCTGTACCTGCCTGGTTTGGGGAAGTCGCGGTGATTGCGCACTATCTTCAGCACGTGGGCGTGCTTGCGATGATTGAAGAGCGGGTACGCTTCACTCGGCGCCGGTTTGGCCATTACGACTTAATTGACTTTGTGGTGGTCTTGCTGGGCTACGCCGTAAGCTCCGAACGCACGCTGGAAGCGTTCTATGAGAGCGTCCAGCCCTTCGCTGCCCCATTCATGGCCCTCTTCGGGCGAGAGCGCCTCCCCCACCGCTCGACGCTCTCTCGCTTTCTCACCGCGCTCAAACAAGCTCCGGTCGAGGCGTTGCGCACCGTGTTTCTCGAAGACCTGCTCGCTCGCCCTCTGGAGAAGGAGGAAAAAACGGGAGGGCTGTGGGACCGACAAGGAACACAGTGGCTCGTCTTCGATGTGGATGGCACGCGACAAGCCGCTCGCCAACGAGCTTTGCCCTGCACCCCTGATCTCCCACCAGCACAGCGACGATTGGAAGAGGTGTGTGCTCCTGGCTATCTCGGGCGCAAGCGAGGGGAAACCGTTCGGACTCGGACCACTGTGCTCCAGGCCCATACGCATCAATGGGTCGGCACGTTTTCTGGGGCAACGGGAGCGGGCAACGGCGATTACCGAGGAGAGTTGCGGCAGGCGGTGAAAGCAATCAGCGCATATCGGCAAGCCCAGTCCCTCCAGCCTGGTCAAGCCGTGGTCCGACTGGATGGCCAATATGGCAATGGAGCGATTGTCGCCGATCTGGCCGAACTCGCCTACATCATGCGGGGCAAGGATTATGATCTCCTCGATCTTCCTCATGTGCAAGCTCGCCTGGCTCAGCCGCCGGATCAGCAGATCACCCATCCTGAAACGGGAACCTGTCGGGCACTCTTTGACTTTCCTGATCTCTTGCTTTCGCCAACGGGACCACGCGCACGGGTCATCGTTGCCGCACGGGAAGCTCCAGATTCGCCGGTGAAGGTCGGCACCACCCGTGGGGAGCGCGTCTACGAGCTGTTCTACACCGCCTTGCCACCAGGCGCGTTCACCCCTGCTGATGTGGTGGCTCTGTACTTGCATCGTGGCGCTTTTGAGACCGTGCTCGCGGATGAAGACAAGGAACAAGATCCGGATCGCTGGTGTAGTCACTCCGCCTGGGGCCAGGAGTTCTGGCTCATTGTGGCGCAATGGACCTGGAACCTCCGCCTCGAATTGGGGCATGGGCTGCACCAGGAGATCACGGTATTTTAGTACACTGTTACGCGCCTCATTTGCAACACTGTCCTTCTCTCAAACGGTGATTAGTCTTCATTCCCATCCTCTCATTTGACCCATCAGCTGTGCGGTGACCTATCTCTCAGGAGGAAGGGGTGGTGAGGCTTTTCCCTGTGCATTGCTCTCGGCGAGACTGGCGTGCAGCAGCGAGCGTGCGACCCAGCGCGAGACCTCCTCTGCTGCTGCCAGGTCGAGCCCACGAATATCGCGCAGCACCAACAGGGCCTCAATCCCGATACACAGTGCTAATCCTGACACCAGGCGCTCAAAGCTGGTTTCATCCAACTGCATGCGTACTGGGGCGAGGGCCATTTCGATCCAGTCGATCCGTCGGTAGCCCCGCCGTGGCGGCTCTGCTTCTGCTGCATCAGCTGTGTGCTCGTTGCGACTGCGATCCACCGTGAGGCGGATCATGGTACGCATGAGCGGCTCGGTAGACTGAAGTTCAGCATACATAGCTCGCACGAGGGCATCCAGTCGCCCCTCGACATCGTGAGCCAGTTCTGCCGACTCGAACAGGCGCTCGAATCCTGGTCGTTCTCCTTCGAGCTGGGCTTCGGTGAGCAATTGCTCTTGCGTAGGGAAATAGCGGTAGGCCGTTCGGCGCGAGACGTCAGCGGCATCGGCCGCATCGGCAACCGACGGGATCTTTCCCTGTCGGATCAGCTCCCTGGCGGCCGTTAACACAGCAGTGCGCGTCCGGCGTTTTTGCTTGAATCTGCCATTGTTCTGAGGTTCATTATTCATACGTATACCCCCTTGACTTTTTGGTTCCTATAGGTTATTATACCTCTATGCCAATATGACATTCAAGTAGCATTATGACACTTGAGTGCCGAATCAAAAACTGAGTCCTGTTTTTCGTCAATTCGTTGAGCGTTTGTTAGTTTCTCGGAAGCCCTGCGCGACTTTCGATAGGTGTCTCGCATGAGACAGAAAGGTTGCATCCATGTCAGTACAAAACACTTCTTTACAACCCTACTTCTTGCAGGCCAATGAAGGCGAGGCGATCTGGTATACGGCTGCCCGCATGACACTCAAGGCGACCAGCGAGTCGACCGGCGGTGCCCTCAGTCTGGTCGAGGTGCTAGCGCCACCGGACTTCGCAGCACCGTGGCACGTCCACCGCCGCGATGACGAGATGTTCTATATCCTTGACGGATCGTTCCTCTTCAAATGCGGCGACAAGCTGTTTGAAGGAGGAAAGGGCGCATTCGGCTTCCTGCCCCGCGACATCCCCCACAGCTTCAAGAACGTCGGCGAGACGCTCGCCAGGTTCCTGGTTCTCGGCACACCCGCTGGTCTCGACCAGTACTTCGTGGATGCCGGGGTGCCAGCTTTGGAGGAGGGGCTGCGACCACAGCCCATCGATTTTCAGCAGATGGCTGCCATCTCGGCCCAATACGGGATGGAGATTCTGGGGCCACCGCCTTTCTAAAAGCAGTCCTGGTTCCTTTTCAGGAGGAAAAAAGAGGAGGAGAACATGGAACTTGTACTCAGGGCCTTGGGTCTTGATGTGTTACCAGCAGACGCTGATGCCCAGGTCGACCAAGCATTTAGATTGTCAGGCCTGATGAGCGGGCAGGTTGCAGTGAGCATTCGACCAGAGAATCTCCCGGCTGCATTGCAACCATTTGCTGCATGGGCCCAAGGATCGCCACTTCCTGCATGGGTGTGTTGTCAGAGGAACGCCCAAGCACCAGGCAAGCTGCACCTGTCAGCCACGAGTTCACCAAGCATTTTGTATTACAACTTGCCATTCATGCGACAGCTTCTGCGTCTCACCGGAGACGAAGAGGTACTTGTCACTGGCACATGTGAGGGATGGAGCGGTGAGATGCTGGTTGTGACCCTTTCGTGATGCGTGACTTGTCAGGCGGCATCGCCGATCCTCTCATCCTGAGCAAAGCGCGGGTGTCTATGATCCTTCGCTTTGCTCAGAAGGGCTTGAATCATATCGTCGCCGAAAGAAGGGCATGCACACAGCTTTCAGGAGTGCGAGATGATGGAGGTGATCGAAGTGATGACGCTGCCATCTGTGGTAACGCCAAAAACACCAAATCAACGTCGGCCACGACAGACACAACAAGCACGCCAAGTAGCCAGGCGGGAGATTGTCCGGCAGGTCGAGCAGGGGTTGACTGCCTCGGAAGCACGGAGACACTGCCCTGTCCCGATGCATCGTACGACGGTGTATCGGCTGCTCAAACGCGTCCAAGCCGAAGGCGAGTACGCGTTCATCGAGCGGCGACACGGCCACCCCACGAAGCTGCGCGGGGAGGTCCTCACCTGGATGCTGGATCACTGCCAGAGCCATCCTTCGACCTCCAGCGCGGACGTGCAACGTCGCCTTTCTGAGCGCTTCGGCCTCTCGGTGAGCGTGAGTCAACTCAACCGCGTGCGCGCCGCTCACGGGCTGAGCCGACAAGCACTGCCGCGAGAAAAAAAAGCCGAAAACAGGCCTCACCGTTGCCTCTGGATCTCATGAACAGGCTGGTGGCTTGCTCTTGCTGGCAGCAGCCACCGAGACGGGCCTGCTCATGCAGTTGGAGCAAGCTTTGCCACCTTCCCCAGTTCCACCGGGGCCGCCATGCCTTCCCTTGGCAGGGAGTCCAGCAGTGCGCCGACGCCTGCTGCTCACCCTGCTGTTTCTGGGAGCGGTCGGATTGCAGCGTACGTGGGATCTGCGCGGCTATACCGCCGATGGCCTGGCGCTGCTTACCGGACGGATGCGCGCCTATGGTTACCGCAACACCGAAGCCTTTTTGTGAGCCTCGTAGCTTCCGCCGATGGTGCAGAGCGGTTCACCGATGGCCTGGCGTGCTGGACCACCCAGCTCTGGCATCCCTCGCACATTCCAGCAGAAGAGGCAGCACTGCCACATGCGCTGACTTGCTACATCGATGGACATCGCAAGCCTGTCTACAGCGACGTGCTCCTCCCGCGCGGACTGATTGGACGGTTGGGGGTCGTCCTGGGTTGCCGAGCGCTCCTGTTGCTGCACGACGAGCACGGTCATCCCCTCTTCGCCACTACCCATCGCGGCGATCAGCATTTGACAGCGGGCGTTCCCGCATTTCTGGAGCGGTATGAACAGCATACGGGAAATACCCAGGTCACACGAATGATCGTGGACCGCGAGGGCATGGCCACCGAGTTCCTGGCGAAGTTATACGCAGAAAGACGCAGTGTAGTCACGATCTTGCAGACCAATCAATATCGCGATCTCTCCTCGTTCGCTGATGTCGGAACCTTTGTGCCTTTGAGTACGGATACCCACGGACAGCTCGTCCGCGAAGTGGCTCCCGCTCGCATCAGCTTGCCGCGCGACGACCATCCAGATGAGCCCCTGTGTTTACAGGTCGCGCTCATTCGCGATCTGCGCCGACGCGTGCCAGTGCAACCTGATCCAGAGGAGGCACCGTCTCCGTCGCGCTGGGACAGCGACCTGCCTCTGGAAGAGCGCACCTGGTGGCGCGAGGGCTGGCAAGCTACCGTCGCTCCAGCCAAAGAGACGACGGCGAAATTGATCCCTATTGTGACTACAGCCCAGACCCAGCCTCTCGATGCCATTGAGCTTGCCCAGACCTACATCCATCGCTGGTCAGCCCAAGAAAATATCATCAAAGATTATCTTTTACCCTTAGGATTGGATACCAACCACGGATTCGCCAAGATCGCGGTAGAGAATTCGGAGGTGGCGAAACGGCGTGCGCATCTGGAGCAGCGTCTCGCCCGGCTCAAACAGTGGGCCCAGAGTGCGGGCAAACGCGAGGCCCAGGCTAGCCGACGACGGGAACGGTTGCGGAAAACCTTTGCGAGCCGCAGCAAGGAACTCTACCAGGACCTGTGGGCGTATCAGCGCACCCTGGAAGAGCAAGGGGTGGCCGACCACGTGCTGCGACGGGAGGTCAAGGAGCGCAAAGCCATCGCGGACGCCGAGTTGGAACAGCTTCGCAGCAAAGAATGGCGCGCCTATGAACAATGTAACGCGGAGTTCCGCAAACAAGAACGCTACTGCAAAGAACAGCGTGAGGTCTTGCGTGCCTTAGAAGAGCTAAAAGCACAGGAGAAAATCATGTATGAACTGGATCATCGGAAGGATCAGGTCATGACTGTGTGTAAAGTGGCGCTGGCGAATCTGGCAATGTGGGTGCGTGACCACTATTTTCCACCATCCTATGCGCAGGCCACCTGGAGGCGATTGCTGCCGTTTTTTCAGCTCCCAGGTACGATCACGCAGGACGCCACGCTCGTTCAGGTCGAACTTCGCCCATTCAACGACCGCATGCTCAATCGTGATCTGGCTGTCCTCTGTGAGCGAGTCAATCAGGCGTCGCCTCGTTTGCCTGATGGTCGTCGGCTTTCCTTTACCATACGATCCTCGTGTTGCGTTCTTGCTGCACAGAAGGTATCCCAAATACCGTGACTCCCTGATGATATGTGACCGACTGACGGACATCACCCCCATCCCGCTCAAGTATCCCTTCGCCATCCTGGGCATTTCCGATTCTCCTTCGCACATAGCTGTGCAGGAACTGACATCTGAAATGGATAGCTATCTCATCGAAGTGGTCGGGTTTTCGTTGGACGAAATGAGAATACTTACGGAGAAACCGCACTATGACTTTAAGGAGCGGCTTCCAGAGAGCAGGAGGCTGTCACATCTCGCGTGTGCCTTCGCCAATCTTGATGGCGGCGGAGTCATCCTGATCGGAGTGAACAACGACGGGGACCTTGTGGGCGTTCCGAGGGGAACCCCCCTTGACGAGATGCAATTAGCCATCGTCAATACGGTGCAGCACAATTGCCGGCCTCGCCCAAAGTTCGAGACCAAGGTGTTTGATGCCCCTTCAGAACCATCCCGATGTGTTCTCGTGGTTCGTGTGTACGAAATGGAGTATAAGCCCTGCATGGTAGATGAAAAGGTGTATGTCAGAGTGGGTTCGTCAACACGCGCGGCAGGGCCAGATGAAATTAGGCGGCTCTTGCTGAAATGACGCCCTTTCTGACGAGCAACACGCAGCACACAGCAGTGCGCTCATACCGCCGGACCTGGGCAGAGACACCGCGAAAGTTCAAACGGAACAGTAAGCAAGAGAGCTGGCCATCGCGCATTGGGCAATTTTTACCTCCCAGGCCAGTCGTTTTTCACGTGCCATTGGCGGACGAGGCAGAAACTTCAGGAACTGCAGGCGCTGCATTGACGCTTTTGCCGCGAGCCGTTATGATAGGCCCTATCAGTCGCGAGTGGTGATCGACATGGAGGTATCACATGAGCAAACGAAATAAACGTCCTGGGGGCACTTCTCTAAAGACGCAGAACAGAAAGAAGAAACCGGCTTCCACACGCCCAACGCTGTCCCCCGAACAGTTGATAGAGAAAGGGAACCTCGCTGAGGCCATCCGACTGTTACAGGCAGAACTGCAACGTGCGCCCTCCAACGATCAGCGCAGACGACTCATGGGCCATTGCTTATTTGAGACGGAACGCTACAGCGAAGCGGCGCACGCCTGGCTGGCGTTACGCGAGGCGCAGCCCGGCGATATGTTAAACGTGGGGATTGCCTTTCTCAATGCCGAGGAATGGGACCAGGCGATCATGCACCTGGAACGGTCGCTGCAACAGCTAGAGCAGGCCCGGACCTATTATCTCCTGGCGCTCGCACATGTACGAGAAAAGAGCTGGTGGAGTGTCGATGATGAAACGAAGCGCCGCCTCGTCGATCTCCTCCAACAAGCGCGAGCGCTCCCCGCCTGTCCGCCTGAAGCGTACCTGCGCCTCGACGATTTACTCTGGTCGCTCGCTTCTGGAAAGCGAGGCACCGGCGACGAGGAAGAGGCACGGAGTAGTGCCCGGGAGCAGGGGTTCCAAATTCTCGAAGAGGCGTTTTCCCACTACCCTGACCACGAGGAGATCCGCCTGGAGTTTGCCAAGTCCCTGATTTACTGGCGCAAGCAGTACGAAACGGGGCTGCTCGTCTTAGCCCCCCTCGTGCAGAGAAACGACCTGGAAAAGTATCTGTTTGAAGATGCGGTCGGGTTGAGCGTCGAAGCAGCACTGCAAGCAGGCTGGTACGACAAAGCGCTCCACTACCTCAAACTGGTCCCTATCTCCTCTCCCGCAGCTGGGTCCGCATGGCCCGGTCTGACGCAGCTCCAAGGCGATCTTTTGCTTCATTTGAAAGATTTTACGGCCGCGCGTGCAAGTTACGAGCAAGAGATGCAGAGTGGCTCCTTTGTCGCGCACTTCCTCGGCCTCTTCAGCTGCGCCTGGTCGTGGCTGCTTGAAGAGAAGGGCGAACAGGCGTTTCCCTTGGTAGAACAAGCGCTTGCCGTGTGGTTTGAGCAGGACGATGAGAGCGACCACGATGATGCGTTTGATAACGAGCCGGTGTGCATCGGCACGGTCCATATCGGAGACGAAAGCCCGGCATTGTGCGTGAAACAGGTCTGTGAAGCGCTCCTGCACGGGAATGCCGACCTCGCCCCAGCGCTGCACGGTCAACTCAGCTCCTGAGCAAAAGCCTGTATTACCTGTACAAGGAACGGGACGACCTCCCGATGGCGGTGGAGTACCACCTGCACTGGTGTGTCCAATCCATAACCAGGGACAGCGAGCGCTTCGACAAGGCTGACGCCGAGTTTGCCGCCGAGAGCGAAGAGGTTCCCGGCCAGGAGCTGCGCGAGCGCATTCACGAGAAGGCCTGGGCCCAGCTGCAAGCCTACCAGGTTGCCATGATGGTCGAGGCCATATTCATCCCCTTCTATCGCTCGTTTTGGCGCGATCTCTTAAAGGAAGGGAAGATGCACCAGGCAATTGTCGAGGTGACCGCCACGCTGCTGCGCGCGGCGGTCAGCAAGGACATCGACGAGGTGCAGTGGGACTACGCCTACTACGCGCACGACCTCGGTCGCCTGGAGGAGGCGGAGCGCGCCTACCGCTCGTATCTCCAGCGTCGCCCTGGATCGGGGTCTGCGCTGAACAACCTTGCCGTGATTCTGGAAACGAAGGGGTCGCTCCAAGAGGCACTGGCCTTGCTGGAGCAAGCACTGACATCCGATCCCGAGAAAGAGTTGTTCCTCAGCAACAGGACGCGCCTCACGAAAAAGCTGGAAGACGCGCAACTCGCCCAGGTGCGTGAGCGTTGGTCACAGCTCACCAATGTGCAAAAGATGCTGCTCTACCTGACAGAGGAATACCGACCCTCCCGCTGGGCTGAGCTGTTCCAGCACATTCGCGGGGAGGAAGCCCGCCTTCAGGAACAGTGGGAGGGGTTGCTACGCAGCGGTGCGTTGGTGCTCACGGAGGGGCAGGCGGCGACGATCGCGCCCGCGCTGCTCCCACAGGTTCGGTACGAGGGGTTGCTCCTGGTCTTGATTGCTGATGTGATCAGCAACACCAGCCCGCGCAAAAAGCAGCCCTGGGTTCCCAGGTTGGACGAATTCGCGCCTGATGCCACCGCCCGATTGGATAAGACCCAGCGGACTGCCTTTCATAAGGTCGCGCTCCGACGCCTTCAGGCCGTTCAGCGCCCCGACCTGCTTGCCTACGTCTTTGTGCCGCTCTACCGCTCGACCTGGAAGCGCATTCTCACCGAGGCAAATATGGCGCAGGAGATCGTCGAGGTGGTCCGCATCCTCACCACAGGCTTGCCCGGACAAACCAGGTCAGAGCTGTGGGATTACGCCTGCTATGCGCATGATCTGCCCCACATGGCAGCAGAAGCGGAGCAGGCCTATACGCGCTACCTGGAAGGCGGCGCACACGTCGGTGCGTACCACAACCTGGCCCTGCTACTGGAACGCGGTGGGCGTTTGGAGGATGCCCTGGCCTATGCCGAGCAGGCGCTCGCGCTTCAGCCGGAGAAAGCAGATATCCTCACTTTGAAAGAGCGCCTCGTCCGCGGAATAGAACAGCGCAAGCAGCATGCGCTCCGGCAGCAAGAACAGGCGGAGCAACGGCAGCGCCAGCTTGAAAATCTGCTGCGCACAGCTCCGGAGCGCTGGGCGAAGGTTGACTATCATAAGCGCCGGATCCTGGGGACGCTGGCGGCCCTCAATACCTTCGAGGGATTTGGCGAACTCGCTCATCTGGTAGATATGCCAGAGCAGGTACTCAGGGGACACTGGAGCAAACTGGTCGAACAGGGGATGGCGATCGAGGGAGAAGATGGTCCCCGCGTTAATCCCCACATCCTCGACCTGGTCAAACGCGAGAGTGCGCATGCTGTCGTCACGAGAATTGCCTATACCTCGTCGGAGATGATGACCAAGCCCATCTTTAACTCGCAGCAGGAGTATAAAATATATTCTATTTTGCTTGAACTGTTCCCCAACCAACTCGTCTTTCCAAACATGGCCCTCCAAGCCATTTTCCCCTACGCGCGCATGCAAGCAGTCCTTTCGAAAGAGGTCTTCGGCTACTACCTGATGGCCAGCGTCGATTTCTGCGTGACGCTGACCTCCACCTACCTCCCCCTGGTGGCCTTCGAGGTTGACAGCGACTACCATGATAGCGAAAAGCAAAAGGTGAGAGTTGAGAGGAAAGACCAGATCTTTACCACCGGTGGTATTGCGCTGATCCACCTGCGTGCCTTTGGCCAACCATCACCACAAGCGATACGGCATGATATCATGGAGGGGGTCCGAACGTGGCTCAGGCAGTGGCGCGCAACTCCCCGCCAGAAAGGATGGGTCATTAATCTTGAGCAAGAGCTTGATTTTGATCGCTTTGGCCTTAATGATCAGGAAGAGGGTGCGGCACAGCCGATAGATGGCCAGATGCAGGAAACCACGACAGGCGAGTAAGGATGCCTGACGGCTCCGCTTGGTTGCTCTCTTTGCTCATTTTCATGGTGAACCAGGTCGACCTGCAAGAACAGGAACACTCTCCACGATTGAGATCAACGTATTGATCGTGTCATACCGTCTTAACGTGTAAATTTTGGAATTCCGTGAGCGGAAATTTTGACAATTCGGTGAGCGGTTTAGCCTCTTTAACGGAAGGTTCATCACACCTGGCAGAAAATTCTTCCCTCCGCCAGGTGTGATGAACCTTCCGTTAAAGAAACCGGATCAACCCCGTAATGACCACATTTTCGCTCATACAATTCCAAGATTTACAACCCAAACTGCGCATGAGCCTGAAAAGTGTCCCATTTGATTCCCCCACTGTATTGTCAAAAACATAGGTATTCTAAGGGGAAACATGGGCCAGTCGCCACTCACCTGGCCGTTGATCGTGGTGTCGAAGAAATGCGGCCGAGAAAGCGTTTGTTGAGCTATAGCCAACTCGCCTTGCGATTTCGGTAATGCTCAGCTCGCCTGCTTGTAAGAAGTCTCGTGCAAGCGCCATTCTCCAAGTAGTTAGGTAACGCAGAGGTGGCTCGCCCAGTGCCCGTTCAAAGGTACGCGCAAATGCTGCTCTTGACATCCGACAGAGAGAGGCGAGCTCAGGAACAGTCCATGTGTTCTCTGGCTGTGAGTGAATAACTTGCAGCGCCGCACCCAGTCGCGCATCATTCGCAGCTCTAAACCAAGCCGGAGGTGCTGGGCTCTGCTCTAGGCTCGCACGAAGCGCATACACAATGAGCAGGTCTAAGAGCCTATCCAACACCGTTTGATGGCCAGCACTCGGCTGATTCAGCTCGTCTCCAACGAGCGTCATGATTTGGCGTAGCGGCTCGGTGGGGGTTGTCTGTAGGACGAGCATTGGGGGAAGCGTTTTTAGCAACCCCGATCCGATATCGCCTGCAAACTGGTACGCTCCACACATAAAGACTGACGCGTCCGGGTGACTCGAGATATTCTTATTGGTACGTTTTGCTAAGAAGTCCTCATGTGAAA
>Ga0207684_10005772_pt1 | contig 11362 bp, 10 predicted proteins | sample KBSK5501metaG_FD_184342 | JGI IMG/M metagenome (GOLD analysis project Ga0207684, IMG submission 184342) | Corn, switchgrass and miscanthus rhizosphere microbial communities from Kellogg Biological Station, Michigan, USA - KBS K5-50-1 metaG... | ecosystem: Host-associated > Plants > Roots >... | reverse complement strand
CTCGATGAGGAGGCTCGATATGGCTCGCTGCTTGTCGCTGCTGTCGGCGACCGCGCTCGCCCTGACCCTCGCGCTTCCCGCATGGGCCCAGCTCGGCGCGCCCGGGCGCTCGGAAGCGCCCGCGGGGCGTTCGGAAACGCCCGGGGGGCAGGTTATGTTCGCCGTCACCGTGACGCTGGCGCCGACCTGGTTCGATCCAGCCGAGACTCCGGGCGTGATCACGCCCTTCCTCACGCTGTACGCGCTCCACGACGCGCTGGTTAAGCCGATGCCCGGCAACCCGTGGGCGCCCAGCCTGGCCGAGTCGTGGATGATGTCGAAGGACGGGCTCACCTACGAGTTCGTGCTCCGCAAGGGAGTCAAATTCCACAATGGCGATTTGCTGACCGCCGAGGACGTCAAATTCTCCTTCGAGCGCTACAAGGGCGGCGGCGCCACGACCTTGAGGTCGCGCGTGGCGTCGGTCGAGATCGTCGATCCGCAGCGCGTTCGATTCCGGATGAAGCAGCCGTGGCCCGACTTCATGACGTTCTATGCGACGCCCGCCACCAGCGCCGCCTGGATCGTCCCGAAGAAGTACGTCGAGCGCGTCGGCGACGACGGCTTCAAGAAGGCGCCGGTCGGCGCCGGGCCGTACCGCTTCGTGTCGTTCAATCCCGGCGTCGAGCTCGTCGTCGAGGCGTACGAAGGCCATTGGCGCAAGACGCCGTCGGTGAAGCGCCTCGTCCTCAAGTCCGTGCCGGACGAGGCGACGCGCATGGTGATGGTCAAGCGCGGCGAGACCGACATCGCCTACGGCCTTCGCGGCCCGGATGCCGAGGAGGTGAGGCGCACACCAGGCCTCGCGCTCAAGGTCGTGCTCCCGACCGTCAGCCAGTGGCTCGTGTTCACCCAGCAGTGGGACCCGAAGTCGCCGTGGGCCGACCAGCGCGTGCGGCTCGCCGCGAATCTCGGCATCGATCGCAAGACCTTCAGCGACGCCGAGTATCTCGGCCACGGCAGACCGGCGCCGAGCATCATTCCGCGCGACTTCGAGTTCTACTGGGCGCCGCCCGCGTATCCGTACGATCCGGCGCGGGCGAAGCGCCTCCTGGCCGAGGTCGGCTATCCGAAGGGATTCGACGCGGTCGAGCTCGCGACCGATGCCGTGTTCGCGCCCGAGGCCGAGGCGGTCCTGAACGGCCTGGGGGGCATCGGCATCCGCGCGCGGCTGCGTCCGATGGAGCGCGCCAGCTTCTACAAGGCCGACCAGGAAAAGCAGTTCAAGTATCTCGTGCGCGTCGGCAGCGGCGCCGCGGGCAACGCGGCCACGCGGATCGAGGCCTTCGTGATCTCAACCGGGATCCGATCCTACGGCGGCCATCCCGACATCGACGCGCTCTTCCGCGATCAGGCCAGCGAGATGGACACGAAGCGTCGCGAGGCGCTCTTGCACAAGATCCAGCAGCTCATGTACGAGCGCGCGATGTTCGCGCCGATCGTGGAGCAGGCGGGTCTGATCGGCGTCGGAGCCCGGTTGGCGGAGGTGCCGACGATCACCGGCCACCCGTTCATCTCGCCCTACGAGGACCTCAAGCTGAAGTAAGCCGGGCACGGACGACCGCGGGACGCGGCGTTATCGGTAAACCACCGAGGCGAACCGCGTAATTCCGGGACGGCGCGAGGCGTCGCCTCCGCGAGTCGACGGTCAGCCCCAGGGCTTCGAGTGTCTCCACTCCGAGGATGGGCTCGACGACACCGCCGACGAGGATCGTCGCGGGCGCCTCCCGTTTCCCGATCCGGAAGATCGCGGTCCCGGCGTCCAGCTTGACCCGACGTCCATCGGCGAGCGTGATCGCGACCGAACGGCGCAGACGCTTGATGCCGACGGCGCGCGCGAGCGACTCCGGAATCACAGAAAACGTCGCGCCCGTGTCGACGAGCATGCGAACCGTCGCGGTTTTCTCGGCCGAGACCTTGACGCGCTGGAGAATATGCCCCATGTCCCGACGCTAAGTTGCGCGGACCCTCGAGTCAACGAGCTTCAACGGATACATGGCGCTCAGAGCCGATAGATGCGCGCGGCCGTGTCGTGGAAGAGCTTGGCCTTGTCGGCGGCCGAGTAGCCCGCCGTCAGGCGCTTGAACGAGTTCCACAAGACCGTGTAGCTGCAGCTCGCCATGTCGACCGGAAAGTTCGACTCGAACATGCAGCGGTCGGCGCCGAACTTCTCGATGGTGAACTCGTAGTAGTGCCGCGTGGCGTCGCAGAGCTCCTGGCTTCCGGGCGGGCGCGAGCGCTCGTGCCAGCCGAAGCCGTTGATCTCCATGTTGATCCCGCCGAGCTTGGCGACGACGTTGGAACAGGTGGCGAGCTCCGTGATGGATTTGCGCCACTCCGCGTAGATATCCTTGGCGTGGCCGGCGTATGGGCCGATACCCAGCGGGCCGCCGAAGTGATTGAGGATGATCGTGGTGCCGGGAAACGCGCGGGCCAGCGAGGTGACGTCCGGGATCTGGTGGTGGTAGAGCCACGCCTCGAACGTGAGCTTGCGCGGCGCCAGATGCTTGAACCCAACGCGGAAGTCGTCGCGCAGCAACAGACCCTGCCCGGGCTTGGTACGGTGACTCGGCACGGAGTCGTTCGGGTCCCAGGCCGCGCCCAGCCGGATGCCACGGAACCGGCCGCCGCCGGCAGCGATCTGCGCGTCGAGCACGGCGGCCACCCCGTCGCCGAGGCGCAGGTTGGCCGTGCCGATGATCCCGGCGGCGATCCGCGTCTTGCCGTAGAGCCCCGACGCGCTCATCGCCGCGATCCCGTTCACGAACTCGGTCTCGCCGACCGGCCGCATCGCCTCCGGCCCGTCCTGCTTGAACATCGCGCCGCACTCGATGAACACGGTCGACACGATGTTGTGGCCGGCACTCACATCGGCGACGATCTCGTCGATCAGATAGCGCGCAGCCGTACGGGCGGTGTTCTGGTCCCAGAGGTGGTGGTGCGGATCGCAGATCGGCAGGTCGGGTTCGAGCGCGGTCTCGACGGTCTGTGCGAGCCAGTCGTGGTTCTTCGAGCGTGCCGTCATGGCGAGTCTCTCCCTGCGTCGCGCCATGCTTGGGCGCCCACGCGCGCTCATGATGCGCCACGGGCGCGCCGACCGCAAACGCCCGGGATGTCGCGGCGCGCCCTCGTGACCACGTATAATCCTGACGCGCGCACGAGACGCGCGGCGGTTCGCGCCGTAGCCGTCGCGGGGCTGGGGCCCCGCCGGCCGAGGCGCGACTCCAAATTGAGGAGGCCGACGATGGCGGTGGAGACCTCACGAGAGCCGATTCGACCGGTGACGGGAACGCACGTGGTCCGCGTCCAGCACGAGGGCATCGCGACCGCCGATGCGGAGCGGTCAAAGGACTTCTATTGCCGGGTGCTTGGATTCCAGGTGCTGCCGCGCCCGGCGTTCACGTCGGGCGGCTACTGGCTCGGTACGCCCGGTATCTTTCCCCAGATCCACATCATCCAGTCGCAGATGCAGCCGCCCGGTTCCAGCGCGCCCATCAGCCCGCTCGGTCGCCACACCTGCTTCGAGGTGGCCGACTACGAGGCGATGAAGGTCACGCTCGAGCGCGAGGGGATCAAGTACGTCGAGAACACGCAGCCGGGCGGGCGCGTCCAGATGCTGTGCAACGATCCGGACGGCAACACGCTGGAGTTCCAGCCCGCGACCGTCTGAGCGCGCGGCAGACGCCGGGCCTGCCTCGTCGCGTCACCCTCAGAGGCCTGACGCGTCTCCGTTACGCGCGAACGCTCGCGCGGAAGCGATCGCGGAGCTCGTGCGGCGTGTAGGGAATGCGAGGGACTGAGGCTTCCGCGGTCGTCACTTTTACGAGGATGAAGTGCGGGCCGGGGCTGTCGAGCGCCGTCCGCACCGCCTGGGTGATCGCGTCGGCGGCGGTCACGGCGGCCACGGTCCGATATCCGGCCGCCTCGGCCAGCCGGTCGAGGCGAATCTCGGCGGTGATCGATCGCTGGCTTCCCGTGGACCCGTAGACCTCGTTGTCGAAGACGATGTGGACGAAGCGCCTCGGCTGAAGCGCCGCGACGAGCGGAAGAATGCCGAGGTTCATCAAAAGATTCCCATCGCCGTCGAGCACGATCGTCGGCGTGTCGCGGTCCGCGAGCGAGAGCCCGAGGCCGATCGCCGAGGCCAGCCCCATGGAGCCGATCATGTAAAAATTCTCCGGCCGGTCGCCCAGAGAGAAGGACTCGCGGCACATGTAGCCGTTGGCGTGGATCACGGGCTCGCGTCCGAGAGCCTTACGCGCGGCGGCGATCGCATCGAGCCTCGAGAGACGCGGCGTGAGAACCGCGGGCGTCCCGGCCGGCCGCGAGCCCGCGGCAATGGTCCTGTCGCTCGCGACGAGTGGAGTCCGGCCGGCTGCTCCGTGCCCGGCTTTGCCGATCTCGACGACATCGGGGGGCACGAGGAGGGCGACGGGCTGCATCGCCTTGTCCATCGTCTCGACTGTCCAGGCGAGATCGGCTTCGAGCGTGTCAGCGGCGAGCACTCTGTGCGGAATTCTGAGCAGCTCGAGTAGCCCGGGCGAGATCTCTCCGGTCAAGATGTGCTCCGGCGCGTCCTTGCCGCGATGACCGCGCCAGGTCACCATCAACAGGGCCGGGAGACCGTACATGAGCGCGAGCGAGGCGAGCGCATTGAGGCTCGTGCCGAGGCCGGAGTTCTGCATCAGGACCGCGGGGCGTCGGCCGGCGAACCATGCGCCGGCCGCCAGTCCGACCGCAACGTCTTCACGCGGCGCGGGAATATACGGCAGGGTGGGGTGAGCCTCGAGCACCGCGATCAGATCCTCGATCAGCGAGCAAGGCACGCCGGCGAAGAAGTCGAATCCCTGTCGCTCGAGGAGCAGGGCGAGCGCTCGCCCGGACACCGCCATCGCGTCAAGTCTAGCGCAGCGTGTCGGGCCGAGGTTCATTTTGAGTCCTGGCATACTGATCTCGTGCGAGCTGATCGGCTGACGATCGCCCGGGCCCTGCGTGAGATGGCCGGGCTCCTCGCGGTGTCCGGTCAAGAGCCTTTCAAGGCGCGAGCCTACACTCGCGGCGCCGAGATCCTCGAGCGTCTCGACACCGACCTCGGCGAGCTCGTCGAGGCGCGCCGGCTCACCACCTTGCCCGGCATCGGCGCGGCGCTGGCCGCGATGATCACGGAGCTCTACCAGACCGGCCGCTCGCAGGCGCTCGAGGAGCAGCGCCAGCGCGTGCCGGCCGTCGCGCTCGAGCTCTCCCGCATCCCCCGCCTGGGGCTCGACAAGATCACCGTGCTCCACGAGGCGCTCGGTATCGAGACGCTCGACGACCTCGAGGCCGCCTGCGTGGCGGGCCGCGTGCGGACGATCAAGGGCATGGGCGAGAAGACCGAGCGCCGGCTCCTCGAAGAGATCCGCCGTCTGCGAGCGCCCGAGGCCCACCGCGTGCTCCTGCCCGAGGCCCTCGCGGTCGCCGATGCGCTGCGCACCTACCTCGCGAAGACGTCGGGCGCCACGACCGCCGAGGTGGCCGGAGAGCTGCGTCGCTGGGCAGAATCGGTCGACGAGATCTCGCTGGTGGTGACCTCGGATCGGCCTGTGGACACGATGCGGGACGCGCTCAGGGCGCCGGTGCTCGCCGAGGTGGTCTCGCGCGACAAGGCCGCCTTCGAAGGGCGCCTGGCGACCGGTCTCCCGGTGCGGGTTCACGTCGCTCCACGCTCGTCGTACGCGACCGCGCTTTTACGGGCGACGGGCTCGGAGGCGCACGTGCAGCATCTCGAGCGGCTGGCGGCGGAGCGCGGCATTCGTCTCGCCGGCGAGAGCGAAGAGGCGATTTACCGTCGCCTCGGGCTGCCCTTCATCCCACCCGAGCTCCGAGAAGGCGAGGGCGAGATCGAGGCGGCCAGATCCGGCGATTTGCCCACCGATCTCGTCAGCACGGCGGATCTCAGAGGGTTCGTGCACTGTCACACCGTATTCAGCGACGGCCAGCACACCGTCGAGCAGATGGCGCGGGCGGCCGATGCGCTGGGCATGGAGTACATGACGATCACCGATCACTCGCCGTCGGCGGCCTACGCCGGCGGTCTCACGGTCGACCGGCTCAAAGCCCAGTGGGAGGAGATCGCGCGTGTGCAAGAGAAGGTGTCGGTGCGGCTCCTGCGCGGCACGGAGTCGGATATCCTGGTCGACGGAAGCCTCGACTATCCCGACGCGATTCTCGAGCAGCTGGACGTCGTCATCGCGAGCATTCATCGACGCAATCGGATGAACGCGGATCAGATGACGGAGCGTCTGGTCCGCGCCATGGCCTTACCGTGCTTCAAGATCTGGGGCCACGCGCTCGGCCGCATCATACTTTCGCGCCCGCCGGTCGAATGCCGTGTCGAGGAGGTGCTGGACGCGGCGGCCGCCGGCCGCGCGGCCATCGAGATCAACGGCGATCCCAGACGTCTCGACCTGGCGCCGCGCTGGCTCCGGGCCGCTCGCGAGCGCCGGCTCAGCTTCGTCGTCTCGACGGACGCCCACTCGATGGCCGAGCTCGGCAATGTCCGCTATGGTGTGGCCATGGCGCGGCGAGGCTGGGTGCGATGCGGCGAAGTGCTGAACACGCGCAGCGCCCCGGAGTTCGCGCGGTCGGTGGCGCCGACGGGCCTCGTGTGAGCCGGATCTTTCTGCTCTCGCCCGCCCACTGCGGGGGGCTGCGCGCGCGGCTTGTCATGAGCGAGCGCGCATCGTTCGACCTCGCCCAGCGCGTTCGCGTCGGCGCCGGCGCGCCGCTCGGAGAGGTCTTCTCGTTTCTGAGCGGGCTCTACTTTCGGGGCAAGCTGACCTACGCGCGCGCGTTCGCGCGGCCGACGGACGGCAGCTCGGGCGTCTTCGTCATCACCCCGACCGACGGGTTGAGGCCGGCCGACGAGCCGGTGGACGTGGCGCGGCTTCGACGCTTCGCGACCGTCGACATCGAGGGCGACGATCCGCGCTACCGCGAGCCGCTCGACCGCGACGCGCGTAAGCTGGCCAAGCGCGTCGGAGCAGCCGGCGAAGTCGTCCTGCTCGGTAGCATCGCCACCGGCAAGTACGTTGATCCGCTGCTGGCCGTCCTGGGCGAGCGCCTGCGGTTCCCCGCCGACTTCGTCGGCCGTGGCGACATGAGCCGAGGGGGGCTGCTGCTCCGGTGCGCGCGGGCCGGCACCGAGCTCACCTACGTCGGCGTTCGCGACGTGATGCGCCGAGGGCCCCGGCCGCCCCGCCTGCCGCCACCGGTCCGATTGCCTCCGCCAGTCCGATGAGCCCGGCCCGCGCGAAGCGTGCTCGCGCGCCGCAAGCTCGCGCGACGGGAGCGACCCGTCGCGTGATCCCGACCGACGTCGACACCCTCGAGCTGCGCGCCGGACCGCGCGCCGTTCACCTGACGAATCTGCGGAAGCCGTTCTGGCCCGAGCTCGGCATCACGAAGGGCGATCTCCTCCAGTATTACGTCGACGTCTCGGCGGCGCTCCTGCCGCACCTGCGCGACCGCGCCATGGTGATGAAGCGCTATCCGAACGGCGCCGCCGGCGATTTCTTCTTCATGAAGCGCGCGCCCTCGCCCCGCCCGGACTGGATCGAGACGTGCTCGATCGAGCACGAGTCGGGCAACGTGATCGACTTCCCCATGATTCAGGACCTTCCGGCGCTGCTCTGGGTCGTGAACCTCGGCTGCATCGACCTGAACCAGTGGTACGCGCGATGTGACGACCCCGATCGACCCGACTATCTGCACTTCGATCTCGATCCGGTGAAAGGCGCCACGTTCGCGCAGGTGAGGGAGGCCGCGCTCATCCTGAAGGAGACGCTCGACTCCCTGAAGATGCCGAGCTATCCGAAGACGACGGGCTCGCGCGGGATTCACGTCTACGTGCCGATCGTGCGCGGGCCGACGCAGAAGGACGTGTGGTCGATCGCGAAGACCATCGCGGTCTCGCTGGCGGGTGCTCATCCGCGCTTGCTCACGGCCGAATACCGCGTGGCCAAGCGCCCGACCGAGCGCGTGCTGGTCGACTACAACCAGAACGCGTGGGGCCGTACCCTGGCGTCGGTCTACTCGGTGCGGCCGCACCCCGCGGCCGCGGTCTCGACGCCGGTCGAGTGGTCGGAGATCGAGCGCGGTCTCGCCATCGAGGACTTTCGGATCGACAACGTGCCGGCGCGCGTGGCCGAGCTCGGCGATCTGTACGCGCCTCTCCTGGCTCGTCGGCACCGCGTCCGGCTCGACGCCTTCGCGTAATGCTGGGGCCTCGGGTGACCGAGGCCCCACGGAGAGCGCTACAGCATCTGCTTGCGCGCCTTCTTGGCGCGCGCCGCCCCGATCGCGGTCTTCACTTCCTGCTCTTCCTCTGGCGGCGGCAGCACGGCCGGCATGCCGAGGGACTCGATCCACAGCTCGCGGCACCAGCCGGTCGTGTGGTACAGGTGCTCGTCCTCCTCGTCCTCCACCTGGTCGTAGGCGCTCATCAGCGTCTGCTTGAGATCGCCCTTCGCCTTCTCGGCGACCTCGTGGATCAGCTCCCAGTTGAGGTGGTCCTTGGTCTCGGCCTCGACCACGCACTCGCACGCGACGAGCTGCGCGGCCTCCGGGGGACCGTCGTCCTGGGCCATCTCCATGGCCTCGACCAGCGACTCACCGATGTGACGGACGACTAGCCGCCCCGGCGTTTCCAGCTCGGGGTCGAGCGCGAGGGCCTCCATCACCTCGAGGACAAGGCGCTCGTGGTTGCGGGTTTGCTCGAGGTATTCCTCCCACTCCTTCCTGAGGTCGGCATTGATGACGCACTCGAGTGCGGTCTCATAAACCTGGATGCCGCCCTTCTCGGTCTCCAGCGCCTGATACAGAAGCTCGGCGACCTGTTCGTTTTTCATAGTTCCTCCTGAGTCGGCGACTTCGTGTGAGCCGACCCGCATGGCGTGAGGCAAGGGTCATGCCGTCGAGATCGAGGGGTGTCGCGCGGTGATCATCGCTTCGGCTTTTCGTGCGCTCTCGACGCGGTGGGGCGGGAACTCGGCGAGGTCGACCGCGTGTCGGGCGCGCGCGGTCTACCTGGTTCGGCAAACTTACCCGGTAATCGTTACGCTCTTCGCTGAGCGCCGATCCAGCGGACGACGAGGTCCGCCAGCTCGCGCTCGTGACCCTGAAAGCCGTGGCGCGCCCGTGGAACGACGACGCCGGTGAACGAGCGGGCGCGCGCCGCGTTTCGGCGAAAGGCGTCGATCACCGCCCACGCCGGGCGGTCGAGATACTCGTCGCGGCTTCCGAGGATCGCGGCCAGCGGCAGTCGCACCGACCGGAACGCCGTCCAGCGGGCGTTCGGCCGATAGTACGGGAACACGTCCTCGTCCTCGCCAGGCCGGTAGAGGCTGATGTACCGGTGCGCGCTCCAGAAGCCCCAGGCGCGCGGCACGAGGGCCTGAGGGTCGCGCGCGGCGATTCGTTCAGCTCTGGCCACCCGACGGCCTAGCTCGCGGGTGCCGAGTCGCTTGACCTCGGCCGCCACGTCGGAGACCGGGCCGACCAGGATGATCCCACCGACCCTTCGATCACGGACGCGGGCGCCGTAGTACAGCACCTTGTTGGCGCCGGTGGAGTGGCCGGCCAGGAAAACGCGGCGGTATCCGCGCTGACGGACGAAGGCGACCATCGCCCGGATGTCCTCGACGCTCTGCCGGAAGCGCTCGAACGCCGCGCCGGCGAGATGCCGGCCCCGGCCGGCGACGACGTCGTGGCCGCGGTTGTTGAGCTTGAAGTATGCGATGCCGGCCGCGGTCAGGCGCGCCGCGAGCTCCCGATTGAGCGGCTGGCCCGAGGAGAACACCGATCCCAGGCCGTGCACCCAGACGAGCGCCGCGCCCCGGCGCCCTTTCGGCGCGGCGACGATGCCGTCGAGCCAGACGCCGTCGCGAGTCGAGATGCGCGCCAGCGAGAAAGAGACGTCGGTGGGCCTGGGCACCACCGGACAATGGCGGGGTTCGAAACGGCGGTCAAGGGCAAATGGTCACCCGGCGGCGGTGGCGCGGACCGCAGTATAATCGGCCAGGTTCTGGCAGCCGCTCGACCCTGAAGCGTTCAGCGGGGAGGGACACCATGCTGACCCACGAAGAGAACGAGCTCATCACCCGCATCGGTGCCGGCACGCCGATGGGGACCACGATGCGGCGCTACTGGATCCCGGCGCTGCTCGCCTGGGAATTGCCCGAGCCCGACTGCCCGCCCGTCCGGGTGAAGCTCCTGGGCGAGGATCTCGTCGCCTTCCGCGACACCGAGGGACGCATCGGGCTCCTCGAGGAGCTGTGCCCGCACCGGCGCGCGTCCTTGTTCTTCGGGCGCAACGAAGAATGCGGCCTGCGCTGCGTCTACCACGGCTGGAAGTTCGACGTCACCGGCCGCTGCGTGGACATGATGAACGAGCCGGAAGAGCTTTCCTTCAAGAACAAGATCCGCCAGCCGTCGTATCCCACGGTCGAGGAGGGCGGCATCATCTGGGCCTACATGGGCCCGCCGGACCTTCGGCCGCCGCCACCCAAATTCGCCTGGACGCAGGCGCCGCCCACTCACCGGCACGTGTCGAAGGTGATCGAGGAGTGCAACTGGCTCCAGGCGCTCGAGGGCGGCATCGATACCTCGCACGCCCCGATCTTGCATCGGCTCCTCGTCCCGAGCTCCAAGCGCGGGGGCCTGAATCCCACGACCGCGTTCGTGCGCGGCAAGGCGCCGTCCCTGGTCGTCGACCTGACGGACTGGGGCTACCAGTACTCGGGCATCCGGCCGCTCGGTGAGAGCGAGATTCACATCCGCACCTATCACTTCGTGATGCCGTTCCACCAGATCCGGCCCTATCTGACGCACAAGGGCTTCCCCGCCGTGGCCGGGCACATCTGGGTTCCGATGGATGACGGCAACACGATGGTCTACAACTGGCACCACAGCACCACCGAGGAGGCGCTCGACGAGGAAGATCGGCTCGAGCGTCGCTCGGGCAACGGCCCGGACCACGTCGATCAGACGACCTTCCGCTCGAAGGCCAACCGGCAGAACAACTATCTGCTGGATCGGCAGGTGCAGAAGACCGAGACGTTCACCGGGATCGACGGCATCAACACCCAGGACCGCGGAATCCAGGAAAGCATGGGGCGCGTCGTCGATCGCAGCAAGGAGCACCTCGGGCCGGCCGATAAGGCGATCATCCAGGCCCGTCGCCTGCTCCTCGCGGCCGTGAAGACGGTTCGTGAGGGCGGCACGCCGCGCGGGATCAACCCGACGTACTACCCGCTGCGAGCCTCCGAGGGCGTGGTGCCGCGTG
>Ga0207684_10005771_pt1 | contig 11362 bp, 11 predicted proteins | sample KBSK5501metaG_FD_184342 | JGI IMG/M metagenome (GOLD analysis project Ga0207684, IMG submission 184342) | Corn, switchgrass and miscanthus rhizosphere microbial communities from Kellogg Biological Station, Michigan, USA - KBS K5-50-1 metaG... | ecosystem: Host-associated > Plants > Roots >... | reverse complement strand
GTCCTGTGCGCATCCGAGCCGGGAGCGACCGCCTGGCGTTGCTTCAGATCACTGTTCTGACGAGCACGCCGAACTCGATCGAGAGGAGAAGGACCCCCATGGCCAGCACGGCCACAGCTACCAGCCGTAAGGTGCGCTGGACCCGGGCCTCATCGGAGTAGTAGGCGCGAGACCGGGAGGTCCACAAGAACAGCCGCCGGTACCACGGACGCTGGTAGAACCGCCAGCAGGCGCGCGCGTAGCTGGTCAGGAAGCCCCGGTAGTCCGTGACCAGGAGTGCCGCTGCCACCGACACGGCCAGGCCGCTCAGCGTGAGGACCGCGAACTCAGCGGGCGGCTGACCGGAGGGCTGCATCACCACTCCATCATCCGCCGACGGCCAGGATCCCGGCAGCGGTCAGTCTTCCCGGCCTGGACCGCGATCGGCACGGAAACGCTGACGATCAACCCGGAGATGGACCGTGGATAGATAACCCGCACGAAGAGAAGTCCCGCAATACAACGGTGCCGGAGCGAGTTCGGCCTCTGGTACGGAGAGAGTCAGTCTGGTAACGGAACCCATCCGGTCACGCCGCATTTGGCGCGCCGCCGGTCCGGAAGCAGGTTCTAGCCGAGCGACTTGCCCTGCTGCGCTAGCGCTTCCTCGAGGAGCTTCAACGCCTTCGGCCCGGCTCGGTGCAGCTTCTTCGGCTCGGCGGCTGGGACGTTCGCAAGTTGCCCGAGCTCGGTATATCCGGCTGCGGTCAGCGCTCGTGTCGCTGGTGCTCCGATATTCCCCGGGAAGCCGGTACCCGGCGATGTCATGCACGCGATCGTATCGGCAGCTATCTCGCGCGGGCTGCCCGCAACCCCGCACGGCGGCATGTCAAGTTCGACATCTCACGCCCGGTCATGCCGCGCAGCGGGACTTGGACTGGCGGCCAGGCCAGGTCTATTTCCTGACGCTTCTCGAACCCTCGCGGGACGACCGGACTCTGGCCCTTACCGCCAGGTCGGCCAATCGTCTGCCACGGTAGGCGGAGTCAGGTCGAAGATCGACCGATTTACCGCTCATGCCGCGACTGCTCGCACATCTCCATTTACCGGACGGCCTGCCGCGGCGGATGATGGCGGCATGGCACAGGTGCCCGGCAATGAGCGCTGCAAGCACGGCGAGATCGCAGCATGGTGTGGCGAGTCGGAATGCATGGCGGCACGCAAGGGACTTCCAGTCCGGGTGTGGCGGACTCCATACGGCAGCGCGTATCACCGCACGCCGACCTGCCAAGCGCTCCTTGAGGGACATCGGATGGCCGAGCGTTACGGTCGCGAGACTCACCCCGCGGAGGCTGTCCCGTTGTCAGAGGCGATGTCCGCCCTGCTCGGCGAATGCTTCCACTGTTTCCCGGAGAACGTCCCCGCGGACGCGAAGCCATGTCAGGTCTTGTTAGGCGGGGTATGGGTAGACGCATTCCTGCTGGAATGGCAACGAGGCGCAGACGGCCGGTGGAAAGGCCTGGTGAACTACCGGCACGAAGCCGGCCGTCGCGTCGCTCTCAAAGACCAAGCGGAGCTCAGGCCAGGTGGCAGCCCAGGCGTCCCTGACGATTAGATGCGCGACGCCAACGGCACGATCGACCGAACTGTTTCTCCCCCGCCACTGACGCTACCGGCGTTTGGTGATCATATGAGTTGTTCACGAGCCGCCAACCTAATATCGACCCGGAAGAGCTACGCGACATAGCAGCCAAGTGTTTCTGGCAACCGCGTCCGCACGTCCCCCTACCAGGATGCGCTACGACCGGGCGCGCAAGAACCTCGACCGCCACCCCAACTACATCCTCGCCCCTATATGGCATCCCGCACCTAACCCGCCGGGCGTCCCTACGGCCGCCGAGATCGGCGAGTGCCACGGCTGGGTCTGCGGCATCTGCCAGGACGTCGGCCGCCTGGTAGATCCCCGGCCGACCGCACCTCGCGCGCTGCGCCGTGGACTCGACTCGATCGCGGCAGTCAGCCGACGCCGGTCCCAGATCGATGGAAGGTGGCGATCCAGCGCTTAACCCGCCACGCGGATCCGCACAGAGACAACAGCCGTTGGAGGCACTTGTACCTCTTCCCGATGCGGGAAGCGCTCCGAGCGATTCAGCCGGATAACCGCCTCCCGGCCCTTTCCGGTTACCATTAAATAGGACAAAATGGGTCGAAGGTCGAGCGGTCAGCTGACAGTCTTGCCACTCAAGCGCCACTCGCCACGGGTGAGGTACCCGGTTCTATATTCGAAAAATCTTCATAACCTTGAGCCCCTTACGGAATCGAACCGTAGACCTTCTCCTTACCATGGATAGCCGCGCCGTTCCGTAATTCCTGGTCACGAAGTCTGACCAGGCAGAACACGAGCACAGGCCAGCGCCCACGAGCTCCGGATGGGCTCTCGCGAGCGCCATTTGCCACTCAATCTGCCACTCACTTTGATCTTGTTGCGAGGAACTGACTCTCACCAAGACGACCATCCAGAGCGAGTTCGATCGTAGCCAAACCCGGCAAGGTCACAGCCACGGTCTCAGTCTCGGAGATAGTGCTTCAACTCGTTTAGCGGTGAACCAGATACCGCCCCGGACTTCACCGCACACGACAACGGCTGGGGGTGAGCTCGTCATGAACTGGGCACACCCGGGAGAGCAGACCGGCACCCCCGGCGACCACCTCGCGTACCTGCAGTCTATGACTCGGGTCTACTGCGGAGAGTTGTGGCTGTTCCCCGGATCGGGGGGCAACCGGAGCATGCATCCGCTGATGGCCTGGTGGGCGGTGAAGGAACTAGCCGCCGCGTTCTCCGTGGAGAAGTTCTGGCTCAGCTGCCCCAGACAGCGCAAAGCCCGGGCTTCCGTCGTCCGGCGGTCCACCCGGGCTCACTTCCAGCCCTCCAAGGAGAGCGGCAACAACCAGTCTACCTGGCAGGCCACGCTGCAGCCGATCAATTTCGGGCCGGCGGATCCACCCACGACATGGCCTTCGACACAGCCCCACCCGTTGTGGTTCGTGGCTGGTCCTCGTAACAATAGGTAACGGAACTGGGCAACCACGGGTCAGCGTCACCCACCTCGCCAGAGCCGGAAATGCAACCTCGCCACCCTGCAATGCGGCAGAAGCATAAAGGGCGCTGGCGTTTGGCCAGGCTGGCTACCCCTGGCCTTGGTCGAACAGGCGCCAGGCCGCCTTCAGCGAAAGTCTGCGCATCCGGATTCCCGCCATCTGCGTGATGCCGCAAATCCGCATAACTATCCGCTGCGGCTCGTGTTGCGAACGCACGGATCTGCCGCTGTGAGCGTGCGGACTTTCCGAACCGGCAGCGTGCTTTTGTCAGGCAGTGTGCCGCGGTGAAAGGGAGCGCCATGAATCTGCGAGTGCTGAGGTTGTCGTAGGCGTGTCGGTTGTCAGGAGTTGCGGGTGATACCAGCTAGGCCGGCAAGGTAGAACGCAACCAGGGTGGCGGCGAGGGCTCGCACGATCCAGCCAAATGTCAACAGCCACGATTTTGCGCCGGTGGCCGGGACGTCGCAGTGCTCTTCTGAGCTGCTGCTGAGACTGACGATCGGAAACGCCACCTCGATCGCGTAACTGATCCGGCCTGGGACGGAGCACACGACGGAGGTAGGGGTGGCCTGACCAGAGGTCGGGGCGGGAACACTCACGATGAGTTCTTTGGGGCCGAAATAGAAGACCGCAGCGAGAGCAGTGAGGACGAAGAGAGCTGCCAACCATGCGAGAGCCTGGGTCGACCGGTAGCCGTAGCCGATCAGGAGTTTCAGAATCCACTGCCCGGTCTTGCTCAGGAAGCTGAGTCGGCCGCGCTCACGTGCATCGTCGCGTTGGGCGATGAGCACGCGGCGGGCGGCGTCGTGATTTCCAGCGCCCTGGTACGCAGCGGCTAGCTCTTGATACGGCTGGGCTGCATAGACGGCTGTGCGACCTTTTCCAAGGCACGAGATCCACTCGTTCTCGGGCTTCTTTTTGTTCTGGTGCTCCTGCTCTTTGGGCAGCCTGGGCAATCCGGTGTACGTCAGGCCATCCCAATCCATGAGACCGTGCGCCTCACCGCCGACCTTGCGGGCGAAGCCCGGGTCATAGACGAGCGTGCCGACTTTAGCGAGGGCGAGGGACAAGGCAAGGGCCTGTCCGTCCGGGTGCCAGTTGATAGTCCGTCCACGGCAGCGGAGTTCTTTCGCGATGCTGGCGTCGGCGAGCTGGACGGCTGCGAGTTCCTTATCCGTCCCGAGCGCCGTGAAGGATTGATCCAGGCACGCGGCGCCCTGGATCGTAACGGAATCGGCCATCAAGGCGGGGCCGTTGTCGTCGGCCAGGATGGCGCCGCACAGCACCAGATCACTGCCGACCACGGCACCTGTCATGCACACCGCTCCGGCGGACCTGGCCGGGGAGGCATCACCGACAGGGACCATGGTCTTTGCTGTGCTGGCGGGCGTGCCGCTAGCGGATACGCGGCTGGTGATCTGCGCCTTTTCCAGCGACAGCTGGCCGCTGATGTTGGCGCCCCGCAGCCGGACTGTACCCTCCGCGCCACCTGCGGTCGCCTTGAACGGCTTGCCATTGCTGGCGTCCCAGGTCATCAACAGGTGATGCTGGGCGGTGAGCAAATCCGCCACGAGCGCTGGCCCGGTGTCGTTGACCAGGGTGGCGCCGCAGAGCGTCAGCATGCCGCTGACCTTGGCTTCCACCAGACGGACCGCGCCGAGCCTGCCCGTGCCGGTAGCCGTGAAGCCCTGATCCAGGAACGCGGCGCCCTGGATCGTGGCGGAGTCGGCCATGAGCGCCGGGCCACTGCTGTTGGTCAGAGCTGAGCCGCTGTTGGTGAGGGTTGTGCCGCGCAGCGACAACTGGCCGGTGATGGTCGCGCCTCCTATGCACACAACGCCAAGATCACCAGCTCCGGTCGCCGTGAAGCCCTGGCCGGGTTCCTCACAGCCGAACGCATCGCCTTTAACAGTCAGGTAGTCGGCCATCAAGGCGGGGCCGTTGTCGTCGGCCAGGATGGCGCCGCACAGCACCAGATCACTGCCGACCACGGCACCTGTCATGCACGCCGCTCCGGCGGACCTGGCCGGGGAGGCATCACCGACAGGGACCATGGTCTTTGCTGTGCTGGCAGGCGTCCCGCTGGCCGATAGCCGGCTGGTGATCTGCGCCTTTTCCAGCGACAGCTGGCCGCTGATGTTGGCGCCCCGCAGCCGGACCGTGCCCTCCGCGCCACCTGCGGTCGCCTTGAACGGCTTGCCATTGCTGGCGTCCCAAGTCATCAACACGTCACCTTGGGCGGTGAGCAAATCGGCTACCAAAGCTGGCCCGGTGTCGTTGACCAGGGTGGCGCCGCAGAGCGTCAGCATGCCGCTGACCTTGGCTTCCACCAGACGGACCGCGGCAAGCCCGCCCGTGCCGGTAGCCGTGAAGCCCTGATCCAGGAACGCGGCGCCCTGGATCGTGACGGAGTCGGCCATGAGCGCCGGGCCACTGCTGTTAATCAGAGTGGCGCCGCGCAGCGACAGCTGGCCGGTGATGGTCGCGCCCTTTAGGCACACTGCCCCCGCGGCTGCGGTTGCGCCGGCCGCGGAAAGACCGTCCATGAAAGCGCCAGCACCTACGGTAAGGCCCGCCGCCATCAGGGCTGGGCCCGCTTCGTTCTCAATATGTGTGCCGCTCACCCGTAGCTCGCTGGCCACGTGGGCGTTGGCCAGCCGAAGCGCTCCATCTGGGCACTTCCCGGTGAGCCAGCAGCCCCGAATTGTCAGCGTGCCGATCTGCGCGCGGTCGGCCGTAGCCGGCGGCAGCACGCATGTGTCCAGTTCTAGCCAGCGCAGACTGGCGTCCTGCATCGTGAACGCGTCGAGTCGGCACGCTGTCAGGCGCAGCCCAATTTTGGTCTCGACACCATCGAGGTCAAGGACTCCGCGGACCCACGCCCCGCGAATACGGATTCCCCTCGGGTCGAGCGGAGGCGGCGAAGCCTGCGAAGTCCCAGACTGCGGAGTCTCAGACTGCCGAGTCGCAGCCGGAACAATCTTCCCGGTCAGGATATCGCGGATAATCCTTGCGTCGATTATCTTGTCCTGCCCAAGCGCCTTCACTTGGTCCAGGGACAACGGGGTAGCAGGAGAGCAATCTAGTACCGCGCCGTTTACCACGGTTTCGAGCAAAATGTCCGATAGAGGCGCAGATGGCATATCACAGACGATAGACCAAACCACTCCAATCCTTCCAGCTCCTCCGGCTGGCGGCACAACACAGCCTCTACTGGCAGCTGGGTACGGAGCTGAGACCATCGACGCGACGGCAGGCTGCATGCAGATGCATCATGAACCGGCGCCCTGTCGTGCCGAGGCGCTGAGGCGCAGCGGCCAGCATTGTCAGCGGTGGCTATCCCGTGGTAATGGATAACATCCTTCCGGAAACGGCGCAGATCACCTAGTGCCGCATCAAGCTACGTTTGCTCTGTCGATGATGCGGCGGAGCCGTTCATCGTAGGCGTGGTCGTTGCGCCAGATGATGTAGCGGCGGATCATGCTGGCCTGTTCTTGGTGGGTGGCGTGGTCGGTCCCATCGAGGGCGAAGTACCGCAGGGCGGTGAACTGCGCCTCTACGCGGTTTAACCAGGACGAATTTGTCGGCGTGTAGGCGATCTCGGTGTTGTTTGCCACGGCCCACTGCCCGACGCGCTTGTCCTTGCAGGTGGTCAGGTGGGGTGAGAAGTTGTCGCAGATGATCGCGATGCGGACGCTGGGCGGGTAGAGGGAGCGCAGGTAGCGGCAGAACTCCAGGAACCGTGCCCGGTTCTTGCGTGGCTTGATGTGCCCATACAGCTTGTCCTCGCCCCAGCTCGTAGGCGGCGAACAGGTGCCGCACCCCCGCGGTGCGGGTATATGTCGCGCGCCGGCGGCGCCGCGGCTTACGGCCTGGTTCTTTGTTCTTGCCGCTGACCGCGGCCCACTGCCGCCCCGGGTGCGGCTGGAGGTTGAGCGGCCCGAACTCGTCCACGCAGAAGATGACCTCTGGCTCGGCGCGCTCGGGGATGACCTCGCGGTCGGCGATGGCGTACAGGTGCTCGATCCGGGCCTTCTTGACCGCATAGTCCGGGTCTTTTGGATGCTTTCCAAGTTTTCAGACGTTGAAAGGTGACGCCCTCCTCGCGGAGCACGGCCCGCAAGCCCTCATAGCTGATGTCGTCAATCACCCCCTCGGCGACCAGGAAGTCGGCCAGCTTGGCCAAGCTCCAGGTAAAACGGCAGGCCATGCTCACCAGGCTTGGACTTGGCGACCTTCTTGATCTCCCGCCGTTGCGGGAGGGTGAACTTCGGCGGACGGCCACCTTTGTACTTCGGGTATAGCGAACTGAACCCATCGGCGTTGAAATTGTGGATCACATCGCGGACCCGGTCCTCGCTGGTGAACGCCACCTTCGCGATCCCGGCCACGTCCATGCCCTGCGCTGAGAGCAGCACCATCTGCGCCCGCCGCCAGGTCACCACCGAACCCGTGCCCCGGCGGACAATCCGCACCAGCCGCCGGCCCTCATCGTCATCGATCTCACGCACCCGCAGGCGTTCTGTCACCCGGCCAGTCTCCGCGATCACCACCATCAGTGAAAGCCGTCCCGTCAACCATGCCTGCAAGGCACAAACGTGACCTGCTACGGCACTAGGACCCTAAACCTGACGTGATGGGGGAAGGCGGCTGACGTCGTCGTCTGGCTGGGGTGCACCCAGAACGACATATCAGGCGTCCCGATCCAGGCACCTATCCCCCGTGGCGCTCGCGGCATAGCCTCCCTACTTTGTCCCGCTTTCCGAATCACGCAGCCACGCAGGGCAGCATTTCAATATGTCCACCAGTCACCGTCGCCAAGGCAGACATAGGTCAACGTGTTCAGCCTTTCCTGAAGCCGTGCAAGATCTTCATACCAGGACGCATGCGTCTGCCAAACGTTCTGGATCCCATCGAGGACTACAGTCACCCTCAGCGACCGGAGGTGGCCGTCGTATCGTGCTGATTCCCGGCATAGCGCCTGGTGAACCGCCCGAAGCTCGTCGAACGTCTGCTGTACGTGCCGGCGTCTCCCGAAAGCTCCACGCAGTCCTCCCTGTGCCGTTCTCTGCGCCTGCTGAAGCTGTGCATCCAGTCGCGCGGCTCCAGCCGGGGCCGTTACCGGGCCGGGGATGAACGTCTCGGTGGCAATCCAGAGGCGCCGGGCTCCGGCAGCCACGATGAGGTCGTAAAACTCCCCGAAGCCCATGGTGCCGGTTAGATCGACGAACGCTCCGCCCCGTGGTGCTCCTGGAAGGATTACCAGCCGCCGCTCTGTGCCGAGTTGCCGGAACTCGTGCAGCAACCGCGTGAGATCATCGGCGGGATCCGGGGGCGCCATGATCACCATCCGCGTCGGAGACTATCCCTTAGGGTTATTCTTGCGACTTCCTGTCCCTGAATCGACCGACCGGAACGTCCCAGCCGTTCTGGCGAGCGCAGCCGCGACATGGACACCTCAACTACCCGTGTCAGGACACACCCGCGTCGTAAATCTCCTCCGTCAGGCTCCGCCCGCGAGCCTTCGCCAGCCGGGGCCGGTATTCCTCGTCCCACAAGGCATACACCGCCACAATCCACTGCCGTCCGAGGAGTGCCTCGACCGGCCCCTGGTCCTGGACTTGACTCTCCGCCTCGAAGAGCTTCCATTCTTCATGGGGAAGCCATCCCGGGTTCTATCACGGAAGGGCCTTTTTTGCTAACGCGCGCGCTAACAGCGACTCTAGCCGGTGGCTGCTATCGCGCGGGCGAAGATGTCTGCGGCCTCGGTGAGCTGATCGCTGATGACCTGGGCGTACACGCGCAGCGTGATCGAGGGGTCGGCGTGACCGAGCCGGGCGGCGACAACGTGCATAGGGACTCCTAAACTGGTAGAGAGCAATGTTCCAACCCTGTTGAATACCTCAGCACGAAGAACGTACCGATGCACGTCTCTCCTCGTTGCTGCCCTTGATCGTTTCCCTTGGTGCATCATGCCGTCGTCCGATACAACCGTGCCGGATGCCTCGTTTGGGGCATCTGATGCAACCGGGGGTGATGGCATCGCAGGTCACCGACGACCGGCAGCCAGCCTTGCCCTTCGCACCGCTAAAGACCCACACGCTGCGGCGCAGGCAGCGAGCATTCACCGATCCTGCCGAATGATGCAGCCGCTGCAACTCCGCTCACTTGCAGGGTAGTGGCATGGATGTGGCGCAGATCGTGCGTGCCGGGCATGAGGAAGCGGATCCTTCGGCTTCTCCTCGTCCTACGGATCGTTGTGAGCGTTGATGAGGACGGTCATGAGCGATGACACCGTGTCGGGGTGGATTGGCTCGACCTCAGGCGGTGGAGAACACGTAGTGGAAGTTGGTGATGACATCCCCGCGTTCCCCGACCTCTACTAGGTGAGCTAGATCCGCCGAAGCCGGCAAGATCGGTCAAGTTGCTGACCGTGTCGGGGTGCTGTGTGGGGTAGTAAATATCCGTGCGCAATGCTAGGCATATGTTCGTTCACGAGATGCCCAAGGGATGGGACCGTGAAGTTGTCGCAGGAGTGCACTGGCACCGCCGATTTCTTGATCCGTTCCCGGCTGGCTGGTCTGTCGGCTTTCAGGGAATTCGTCACGGGTTCTATCGGGCGCGCCGAGTTCCAGAACGCGCTGACCGCAGAGCGCCCCGAGGACTGGGGGCTCAACGAGGACCAGTTCAACCTGGCCACGCGGCTGTCAGTGGATGACGAGTCTGCAGTCGACGGCATGCTCGCCCGGCTCCACTCGGACGGCATCCTGCCCAAGAGCGGCTACGACAAGGAGCGATTCGCCCAGTTCCGCGACCGAGTGGCCGCAGAGCTAGATCATGGCGACCACCTCACCTTCATATTCCCGGAAGAAGCCCGTCTGCTGTACGCGGTCGCGGAGATCACCGCTCCAGCCCGTGTCCTCTTCCTCGGCTCGTATTACGGTTACTGGGCGATTTGGGCGCTTCCCGCAATCGCCGCCGCCGGAGGTACGGCGGTGCTGATCGACCCGGACGCCGAAGTCTTGGACCTGTCCGCGGCCAACACCCTGCGACTGGGTTACGCCGGTGTCTGTACGTTCGTCTGTGAGGACGCCGTCGCCTACCTGGAACGCGAGCCGACGGGTTGCGACTTCGTGGTCCTGGACGCCGAGGGGCCGACTGCCGAAGGGCCGGCAGACCGGCGTGGCAAGGCCATCTACGGGCCGCTCACCGCGGTCGTAACGCCCCTGCTCCGGCCTGGCGGGTTGCTGCTGGCGCACAACATCTTGCTCGACAACCTCACCGACAACAACTATTTCGCGGGCCGGATCGCCCACAACATCAAGCAGTTCACCGAGTTCTCCCGGATTCTGGAGCGCCACTACGACCGTGCGCTGAACCTCCCGACCTCGGAGGGAACGGGCGCCTACCGACGCGCCGTACAGGACACCGGGTGATACCCATGGAGCGGGACCGCTGGCACCGGGCGGCTACCGTGCGCACCGCGCCGCAGCGTCGGTGGCAGCCGGACTCACAGGGCACCGGTCGTTTGTTCTTCTCGACCTCCCAGGTGCTAGCCGCCGGCCATCGACTGCTGCGGGAGCGGCTGGACCGCGGTCACTGGGAGGAACTGCACATCCAGCACTTCTACCGGTTCATGGCGTTCACGATCCGACTGGAGCAGTATGTCGTGAACCCGGCCGTCCTCGCCATAGCGCACCGGGAAGTTCCGGTTGAGATCCGGGAGGAGGACGCGCACGGCGCTCACCGCATCTACGTGGACGAGGGCTACCACGCCCTTGAGGCGGCGGAACTGATAGACGACGTCTGGCGCGGCACCGGCGTGGTGCCGGGTACCGGCCAGGGAGCGGGAATCGACCGGCGGCTGGAGGAGTTGCTGGCAGACCTGCCGGACGCCAGGGCGCGGGCGCTCGCGCGCCAGCTGTTCGTGGTGATATCCGAGACGATGATCTCCGCCACGCTGTCGACGGTCCCCCACGACGAAGAGGTGGTGGACACGGTCCGTGCGGCGATCGCCGACCATGCCGTGGATGAGGGGCGCCACCACCAGTTCTTCGCCTCGTACCTGCCGAAGCTGTGGGAGGGGCTGGGGACCGCCGACCGGGACGTGCTCGCGCCGCTACTGCCGCGTTTCATGGCCGAGTTCACCGCTCCGGACCTGAACGGGCTCCGGCGCGAGCTAGCCGGATACGGCCTGACCGCCCGGGAAGCCTACGCCGTGTGCGACGAGCTGCACTCCCCCGAACGGTTGCGCACAGAGATGGCGGCGACGGGTGCGCGCGTGATG
>Ga0207684_10005768_pt1 | contig 11363 bp, 8 predicted proteins | sample KBSK5501metaG_FD_184342 | JGI IMG/M metagenome (GOLD analysis project Ga0207684, IMG submission 184342) | Corn, switchgrass and miscanthus rhizosphere microbial communities from Kellogg Biological Station, Michigan, USA - KBS K5-50-1 metaG... | ecosystem: Host-associated > Plants > Roots >... | reverse complement strand
TTGATCGTTGCTGTCGTTGCCGGGGATGCAGGTTGCGCGGAGTTGGCCTGCACGAAGCTAACGGTGACGGCAGGCACGTACGTATAGCCACCGGCCAGCGTGCCGGTTGTGCCACTTGGATTCGTGACCACCACCGCGGCGAGCCCGGTCGAACCCGCTGGCACGTGAGCCTGGATGGTGTTGACGTTGGCAACCAAAACCTGGTCAGCGGGAACTCCTCCCACCGTCACCTTAGCGCCGGCGGCGAAATCGCTGCCCGAGATGTTCACGGCGGTGCCCCCGTTCGTGGGTCCCGTGTTCGGTGTGATGCTGGTGGACGTCGCCGTACCAAACGGCGTGCCGGCGGTGAAGTTGAAGGCGAAGGGCGGAGACGCTTGGCCATCAACATTAGTCACAGTTATCCCCGCCGTCCCGATTGGGAAAGAGGGAGTCAGGCAACTGATGTTCGCATTGGGAGAAACCAGCAGAGTAACGGCGCAATTCACCCCCGCAGCAGAAGTACCTCCGGTGTTGCTGAAGCGCACGGTGGCGCCAGGTTCAAAGTTCGTTCCTGTAACGGTAAGCGCGATTCCTCCTGCTTCGGGGCTCGAGGAGGTCGAAAGAGACGCAATCGCGGGAGCCGAAAAGGTCGGCGCTGTCTGCCCAGCCTGCCTGAAAGCCACCATCTGCATGACCCAAGTGCCCGACGTGAACGTGGCCGTGGCGTTGTAGCTTCCCGTGGCAGCTACGAAATGATCCTCGACAATGTCACCAAACCCGTTCAACAGTTCCTTAACAAAGCCTGGGCCGCTGTCCATAAATGCAGTCGTAATCGTACCGGCGCCGAGTATTAAGTCGTTGGCAGAGTTGGTTGTGACTGCACCACTGTCCGCAGGAGTCGAACTGCCGGAGCTTCCCACCGAAGTGTCCAATGGGTTCGCAGGGTCCAATCCGCTGTACTCCACGATCCGAATACTTTGGACCGCGGTGTTCTGATTGAAGGTGACCGTGACCGTGTTCGCGCCAGCATTAATATTCTTGGCGTAATAAATTGCCTGCGAGACACCCGCCTGAAAGGAGCTCGGGAGTGGCGTGGATACGGTACCCGCGGCCAAAGCGTAAGTATTGCCGTTGCTGTCTGCAACTGTGGCGATCGTGCTGGAGGTGTCATTCCACCCCACTACCACGACATTGAGGTTGGCCGCTGCTTGTGCGGCGGCAAACGGCACGTCAACAGAATTTGTGTACACGAACAAATTGGGATTGCTATTGACCTGCACAAAGCTTGCCTGCCCTGCCGCCAGAACTGGAAGCAGGAGCGACATGAACGTCACTGCAAACCCGGACAGACTTGGGAAAAGCTTCAGAAGTTTTTCGTATGCAAAATTTACTTTCACGAAATTGGCCTCATGGATGACCGGTGTACTGGCCGGCGCAAGTTTAGGCGGTCCGTTGCTTCCGGCTGTCGCCGTAATAGAGACCGCTGACGGGCTGGTCCAGCCTTCAGACTGGGCTAGCGAGCCGCCAACATCAATGTAATTAGCAGTTTCCAATGTTACGAAAGTCATTCCCCTTACTCGACCGCAGGGCGGGCTCGCCTGCTTCCCTGTAAGGTAAAATTCCGGCGTCCAGGCCACTTCCGCGACCAAGTTCACATCCAAAAGAATTATCGGAAAATGGGTCGCGATCGACTGCCCTGGGCGCCAACTTCGGGCACACACTCTTGGGGAGGGTCGCGAACGAACCGCTGTAGTTTTTAGCATCCTATCCTGAAGCCAGAAGCAGGAAAACCATGCGCCGCTGTTTGCGTGAATGGCCAGTATTGGGGAAAAGAAGGAGCGGCGAGCGGCGCCTCCACGCTCACAGAATTCCGCGTCACCAGGTGAAGACGAGCTACTAAACACCCTCACTTCGTCTCTTCCGCTTTCGCGCCTGCAACCAGGGATTTCATGGTTACAGTGGGAAGGCAGGAATGCTTGCCAAGTTCAAGTTGGCTGCCGTCTTTTGTCTCGGCCGTCTCGGTGGCCTTACGGGTGGAACATCGCCATACGGAAGTACCAGGGCAGATCACCCGGGGAGTGGAGATCCATAGTAATGAAAATCGTGCGGAAACGAGCAGTGGTGCTGCTTCTGGTCTCGCTCAGCTGCGGCTGCGGTGGACCAACTACATCAAACCCAACAAATACGCTTGACCGGCCGGGCAGCTACTCTACAAAGTTCCCACTGACCGAAAATCCAATTTCTGAAGGGGGGAATTGGGTCAGTGGAGGCGTATTGGGTCTCGATTGGGCCAACGTCTCTACCACTCTGGGCCGAGCCGTCGGGAACGAGACAGGCGCCAACTTCTCGGACGCAACCGCGGTATTGCAGACTCTAAACTGGAAGCCAGACCAGAAAGCTACAGCGGTAGTTTACACTACCGGCGCCCCCCTTGATGACTGTTCCCAGGAGGTTGAGCTGCGCCTTCGGACGGTGATATCAGCCCACAACATTACGGGGTATGAGGTCAATTACAAATTCTCTACGAATTCGACCGCTTACATGCAGATCGTCAGATGGGACGGCGCTTTCGCAACCTTCACCGTGCTTCAGAGTTTAAATGGACAACAATTCGGGATCAGCAACGGCGACACCGTGTCGGCGACCGTGGTGGGGAACGTAATCACGGCCTACAAGAACGGCGTGCAGCAGGGCCAGATTACTGACAGCACCTATTCGAGCGGAAGTCCTGGGATTGGATTTAATCTCGACAACGGCGTGAGTAGCTGCCCGGGAACGAATGCGACCTATGGATTCAGCAGCTTCACTGCCGTGGATAGCAGGCAAGGTTCATTCTAGAGGACCACGCCGGACGCCATGGAGACTCTCCGCGAATCTGACCAAGTACATCATCGAACTCTTCAGAAGCGGATGGCATTCAACCTGGCTTCGCTTCTCCGACTGGCGAAAAGGCGGCTTTAGCATCGAGGCGCTGGCACACCGACGGATGAGTCCGCACTCTTTCGCAATTTGCCAACCGCGTGTCAGCACTTGCAGCACTCGGCAAGGTAGAGTCCCGAAACCAGGTTTCCTTCGTAACCTGCGCGGCAAGGCGGACAGTCTGGATTTCGCCCGATAGCCCTATAATATCTCTCGAGTTTCAACGTCAAATCCGGTCCAAAAGTCGACAGTATTAGAGCCGGCAGTAGCAGTTAAGAAATCACTCTGACTGGTTGCCGAAACGCATGTCCTCCAACCGCCCACTGACCGCAGACCATCAACAGCTGACCATTGACAGCCGAAGACCGGCCTACAGCATCATCATTCCTGCTTACAACGAGGGGGAGCGGGTCGGCGCCACTCTCGAGAAAGTGCTTGCCTACGCAGCCGAGCAGGGCTGGGATGCGGAGGTCATCGTGGTGAACGACGGCTCGCGCGACAACACCACGGAAATTGTCCGCAGTTATGTGGAGAAAAATCCCCGGCTGCGGCTGCTGGAAAATCCGGGCAACCGCGGCAAAGGCTACAGCGTGCGAAACGGGATGTTGCACGCGCAGGGTGAAACACTGCTCTTCAGTGACGCCGATCTTTCGTCGCCCATCGAGGAGGCGGAAAAGCTGTTTGCTGCGCTTGAAAACGGCGCCGACGTCGCGATTGGTTCACGCTGGCTGCAGAGTGATCTGCAAACCCAACGCCAACCGCTTCACCGACAGCTCTTCGGACGGGTTTTCAACTTGCTGCTGCGAATGATATTGGGCCTGAGTTTCAAGGATACGCAGTGCGGTTTTAAAGCCTTTACCCGCCCTGCCGCCGAGACGATTTTCCCACTGCAAAACATTGAACGGTGGGGCTTCGATCCGGAACTGCTGTATCTGGCGAAAAAGTTCAAGTTCAAAGCAGTGGAAGTCCCGGTGGCATGGGCTCATCGCGAAGGCACGCGCATCAATCCGCTCCGCGACGGAGCCAAGATGTTTCTGGAAATGCTGAAAATTCGCTGGAACGCGTTGACTGGAAAATACGCTGGCAGCGAAAAATAGGATAGTCAGGTTCTGGCTCGGAATCATCCTCGCCCGGCTCAAAATTCCTGGTCTCAAAAAACTGTGACTCTCGCCGGTCCGTCACCCCACCTCGATCAACTCACCGACAGGCTCGGGGAGAGCATCAGGGGCATTCGCTATGACTGTTTTCCCTCGGCGTTCTCGACGAAGCCTTCGGATAGGCTGCTCAACAACGTAGAAGGAGATAGTGGCAGCCAGCACTGTGAGGACAAGGTTTTGCGGAAAGGTTGTGGCCCACGATCGCACATTCTGGTCTGTGAATGGCATGTTCCACAGATACAAACTGTAGCTCAGATTTCCGATCCAGACAAGAATCGGAGTATTCAGGATACGTGGACGCACGGTGATTGCATTCTGGATACAGAGAACAATACCAAGATTGAAAACGGTCATACCGGACATCTGAACCAGTCCGGATACGTGCCAAAAATTGAGCAGGTAGTGGTAATGCTGCAGAATAGGAACCGACAAGGTAAGCGCCCAAATTAGCGGGAAGCCGCGCCAGGCAAAGAAGGGGCGATGCTTCCTGAATTGAGTTTGATACAAAGCGAGAAGACACCCCGCCGCCAGTGAATCTATTACGCAAGGAAAAATTGAATCTATAACGTACGGAGCCCCCAAAGGCGGACCGATTTTTACGAGTACAAATCGAAGCAACGGTGCCAAGGCGAGGGCACCGAAAGCGAGGCGAGGCGCCACCAAGACACCAAGCCCCATCACAACTGGCCAAACTAAATAGAATTGCTCTTCCACCGAAAGGGACCACAGATGCCGCAAAATCCACGGCGAGTGAACCGCGTACGACGTTAGATAAGTGTATGCAGTAACCAGATACTTGAATGGAAGGGACGAGTAAAAGACGATGGTCACCACAAACAAGTAAAAATAGGCAGCGGGGAAGATGCGATAGACACGGCGAATGTAAAACTGCTTAAGATTTATTGTGCCGGTTTCTTCCCGCTCTCGCATTAGCAGGGTGGTGATCAGGAAACCCGAAATGACGAAGAATATCCGCACTCCATAGTGAGCATAAGCATCCGTCCACCAACTGCGATCGATAGGAAAACCTGCGCTGAAAGCGAAGTGGCCCAACAACACGAACGAGATAGATAGGGCACGTAGGCCGTCAAGCGAGGGGATACGGGATGATTGCACTGAGCAGATCCTCCTGTCTCTATGGAAAAAATTACCCATTTCCCTCTCAATGGGGACACAAGTCCGCAACACCAGTTCCAGAATCGGAATGCCGCTTCCGTGATTAACTCAAGGGGCAGTGGTCGAAATCGACTCTCCGAATAGCTCCCGGCGATCAGCCTCGTTTTGAATGCCTTAACGGTTAAGACGGTTGCTTGCGCGGTTTTTACCGCGCACGGCTAACCCGGCCTACCCATAGACAGGCAGTTTGCGTACCAGATCAAGTTGTGTGTACGTACCTGCAGTGAAAGAGGCTTTGCGTCTGGAACGAGGCTCTCGCTAGGTGACTGTGCAAACATTTTCACCTCAGGACTGTCCTGACCAGAACTTCCTCAGGAGTCGGACAGGTCGTATCGGCGCCCACACTCACCAGTCCACTGCTCGACTTCCTGGTAAGGTCCAGTTTCCTTCCTGCATTTGCTCTGCCATACTGGTTTCTCGAATCTGGAGATCACATGGTAAGCGACCAGGGAGAGCTAGAACGGACGATGAAACGCGCGGTAGGGGCGGTCAGGCAATGGGTAGTATCGTCGGGCGGCTTGATGCCGGTGATACGTAGGTATATGTCGCATTGAGCACGATGATGCGCGGCACGCACGAACATATTCAGAATCATATCCCATCCGTTTGGGCCAGGGCGTCGCTTCCATGAAGAAATGTGCCAGGTGCGCTGAAGCTGCTGCGGGGTAATCTGCGGTAATGTGCAGCGCATCGCGCGGCCGCGAGCCTCGGAACCCTCTCCCCACCCCCTTGTTCAAATTCTCCGACGTGTCAGGCTGCCTTCGGCATGGCGTTGTCAACAGCTCGAGCTTCTTCCGAGCCCTCAAGCAACCGACACAATGCGGCGGAAGCATAAAAGACCGAGGCAAATATCAGTAACATCTTCATACCAAAAATGAACGAGACATTTTGTGCCAACCCCCCCGCCACCGAGCCCACGATGTTGGCTCCAAACGCCGCAGATTTCTCTGCGTGGCAACGGAAAGACTCGGTGAAGATGATTCCTGCGAAAAAGACGGGGACCGCGTAAGCGATGCTGAGCAAGACTCCTACCGTTCGAGCCGCGTAGGGGAGCGCATGCCAGGGGAAGAAGTAGTTCCCCAGCAAGAACAAGATCAGCAGTGCGTAGTAGGGTTCCAGGCGATTCGCTCCTCGGTGGGCAACATAAAGATTAGCCAGAACAAGCACCAGGAGAATGGCCGTCAGCGCGACACAGTTGACCAGCCAGGTCGTGCCGAAATAGAGCGCCAGCCGGCTTATGAGTTGCGTTTCCAGCAGCAGGAAGCCCGCCCCCAAGAAAAAGAAATGCCAGGTGGAGGCCTTTCCAGGTTCCAGCGTTCCTCGTACAAGAAAAATTGCCATCGCCAGCAGGATCAGAGAAATTGTCAAATAGGTCCGGGGGATCGAATGACCTCGATGGTAGGCGTATGGCCAATCATCAGTGGTGGGTGGTGGGGCTGCCGCCAGGTCCAAAGGAAAGCGTAGAGGGTTCTTGGACACAATCGCGGCCAGCGACGTTTGAGCGCTCCGCTCCCATAGGCTAGGGTCATTCGACTCAATAAATACCGTGGCACCGGGAAGCTCGCCGAGTGGTTCAGCATAAAAAACAATGGGAGATCTCCCGTAGATCTGATTGAGCATGGCATTAAATCGCTGGCCCATCCATGTCCATGGAGCGCGCACTTCGAACTTCACCACCATGATTCCGTTCGGCTTCAGCAGTGTTCGAGCCTGGCGGAATGCCTCCTCCGTATACACATAATTGTCGATCCGCATATTGCTGTAGTCAGAGAACTGAGTGTGCGAGTCCAGAAGCCCAAATACGATCACGTCATATGTTTCTTTGCTCTGGCGCAAGAAGGCGCGAGCGTCGTTCAGGACCTTATGCACTCGCGGGGAGCTGTAAGGTTTGTCCGGATGCAGGCGTTCCCCCAGAGAAAGAATGACCGGATCGATCTCCACTGCGTCGACCTGCTGGGCCCCATTCCGCAAAGCTGCGGATGCGTCATTCCCGGCGCCCGCCCCAACGATCAAGACCCGGTCCGAACCCTGAGCGAAGCGGAATGGAGCGTCGTAGGAACTTTCACGCCTGTAACTGGCTGCGATCTTAGGATTCCGGCTAAGGAATTCTTGGCTCATGTTGGCAAGATTCATGTAGCCGGTGTTGTTGACTAAAATGCCGTATTGGTCGTCCGCGAGCGGCTGGACCTCTAGCTTCTGATAGGGCGACCAGTAAGTCGTTCGCTCCGGGTAACGGGAATGTTGCACGAGCAAGAAAACTCCAACCGCTGCGATCAGAGCGCCAAACCCCAGACGACGTGAGCGAGGCGGCATGAATGCCAAGAGCGCAATTGCTAAAACCAGCCAGTAGGCAGGCTGGACCCGAAGAAACGCCATGCCAGCGAAGATCCAGATTCCAGCGACGCTGCCCAGGAGGTTGGCCGAGTAGGCTTGAATTGGATTGGACGCACGATCCAAGTAGAACCCCACCCACTGGCCCAGCGGAATCATTACCACGATCAATAGCGCAAGGAAAGTTGCAACTGCCAGAACTGCTGCGGCAAAAAGCAGGAACCAAGTAACCGAGCCAAAGCTCGCTTCATAGAGGAACCCCCACATGGCCGCATCGGTGGAGAGCGAGAGTCGGCTGGAAAGAACGGTCAAAAATACCTGCCAGGTGCGTATCGGGGCTTCCGCCAGAACTGCCAGGCCAGCGATTGCTAGCAGACCGAAGACTAAACTCTTATGCCGCCGTGACCAGTAACACCCCAAGCCAAAACCCAGAAAACATGCGATCAAGGCTAGGTTTTGGAAGTAAGCAAAGACTCGAACTTCGGTACCGAGCCATCGGATCATCATGATCTCAACGTAGAGAGCCACAAAACTGACCCAGAATAAACTCCAGTTTGGGTTCGAGTTGGGTCTCGGCTCGGGAGAAAAGAACTTGCCCACAAAGTCAACCCACGCTTCCAAATGGCGGCGCTTGCGATACGCCAGGAAGATCGCAATCGCGGCCAAGCCTAACGCCACTAAAATCGGGATTTCATGGTTGATGGTTTTTGGATTCATGAGATTCTCACCTCGACAAGGTCCGCGTCCGTCAAGAGGCCGGCGGACGCGTTGGGGGCAGCGATGTTACGACCGCCGACGCGGTAAGTCAAACGGTAAGTACCGTCCCAAATTGGCATTAGGACACTACGGTCGGATCTCGGAGGCATTCTAACGATCCCGGCCACGGTCATGCCTGTTCACGAATAACCTTGTATGTGTTTGAAATTGAAGGTTCAAGACGACACCTGACTCCGCCGGCAGAGGGAAATGTTCACGCCTCACATTGGGGCGGCATGACCGCGAACCACCCCAGGCCGCAATTCAGCGATCCCGTCGTTTGCCGTCCACCACGGGCGGAATTTTGTCGGCCTCACTTGCCGCAGACTTTCCCGACGTCAATACACAACTACATCGGGCAGGCGCTGTGTTCTTGTAGCATTCTGTTCTGCGCAGTAGTTACCTGGCGTCTTGCTTGAGCTGGCATTTTTGGCCCCTGCGTTGGATCGCGCGGTCCTCGAACACCACGGGCTCGAGTCGCTTCAAACGGGCGGGCAATCGCATTGCTGTACGTGTTTGGCAGCTGGCCGGACTATAGACTTTCCCCCGTCAGCGCGCTTTGGCGGAAGGCAGTCTGTTACTCTCAGGTATTCAACCACCAGCTGTGCGCGTGGCAAAGGCGCAGAGACCAACCGGAAGATTGCGGCTCAGGTTGGACCCGTCTACAGGAGATTTCCAAGTGGAATCGCATTCTGCTGAGACAGTATCTCGAATTCGTTTCCCCGCCTGGCTACGGTGGAATCCAAGCGTTGCGGTTGCGATCGCCTTCCTCATTGGTTTTTCTTATATGAAGTGGATCGAGCCTCTAGATGTGACTGTGGTGCAAACTGACAGTCGGGTCGCGGATCCGGAAATACCTGGCCGAGCGCTGATTGACGACGAAATACAGTACTTGCAAATCGCAAAGCGTGTCGCTGATGGGGTTGGATATCAGCGCGAACCGGGGGGAAAGCCCACTGCGGTGCGCGTTCCGGGCTATCCACTCTATGTAGCCGCCCTGTTTAAGGCTTTCGGTCCGGGCGTGACCGTGGCACTGTTTGGGAACGCGTTACTCATTTCGCTGCTTCCGGCGTTGGCGTTTGCACTTGCAAAACCTGTTTTCGGCTACAAGACTGCGGTGGTGGCGTCCTACTTTTGTGCTTTTAATCCCGGGCTATATTACTTAGGCTTGTCGCGCGCCTATTCCGAACCTCTGTTTGCGGTGCTTCTGTGCTGTGGCACCGCCATGTGGCAAAGGAAAGACCGCAGCCGCCGCCCAGCCAATGCCTTCGCCGCGGGCGCACTCTACGGCGCCGCCAGCCTGACAAGAACAGGCTACGTCGGCCTGCCCGTCCTGCTCACGTTGGCGGAAGCGGGTTGGCCCAAGCGCAAATGGCGCTGGCGGAATGCCATCGCGCTGAGCCTTGCATTTCTGCTGGTACTATCCATGTGGGGGTTGCGCAATTGGATTGTGATGGGCACACCGATGTTGAGCAGCACGAATGACGGTGTGACTTTGCTTGGAACCGTCCTCGCGGCTGAACGGGGCCGTGGAGATTGGCTGAACCCTGAGGATGTCGCTCCGCGATATGCCGAGATACAGCGCCTGCCGAATGAAATCGAGAGCAGTAGGACAGCGATGCAGACGGCGCTGGGTGAGCTGCGAGATATCTCTCCCACAACTCTATTTAAGGTTGCCGCCAAGCGGGTGCTGCGTTTTTGGATCCCGTTAAATCGCATAGTCAGCGACGAACTCAGCCTGAAAGCCAATATCACCGCCAATCTTCTGTATTTTCCACTTATCCCTCTCGCTGCAGTGGGGTTGTGGAGAGCGCGCCACAGTGCTTCCATCATCCCGCTGCTTAGTCCCTGTTTGTACGCAACCCTGCTCGCTGCCATTTCCTGGGGTGGCACGCGGTTTCGCTATGGGTTAGAGCCCATTCTGGCCGTATTCGGCGCTTACGGTTTGGTGCAAATCGCCCAAAGGTTTGGTATTTTTTCTGGTCCACACTTCGCGACAGCAGCCCGCGATGAGGCTGGCATAGCGGTCAGACGACCCACTGGGGTTGATATCTTGGACCGGCCGGCGTAGCTGGTTCACATTGACAACCGTCGATTCAAAGTGAATCGCATCTTGAACGCCATTGCCGATCCTACCCGGCGGCGGATTTTGCACGCCCTGAAAGAACACGGCGGATGTTCCATCGACAAGGACGTCGGCTTGTGCGCCTCGGATATCGAGCGGCGCATTCCGCTTTCCCAACCCACCATTTCGCATCACATGGCGATCCTCACCAAGGCGGGATTGGTGGACGCGAAGAAAATTGGCCTGTGGAAATGGTATCGGCGGAATGAAACCGCTGTGCGCGAATTTGCCCGCTGAAGAAGATCTGTAAGCCCGCCCTCGGACCTCGGACGTCATGTGGGGCGGACACTCTTGTCCGCCGCCTTTGAAATTGATTCTTTGGTCCAGGGAACGTGTTCTGGCCCTCAAGAAACCAGAGGAGCGAATTAGTTTGCAACGCTAGAGTCCACGGCAAGAACGGCGGACAATTATCTGGCCAGGCCTGAAACCTAGTGAGGTGTGGATTGCTATTCAGGAATTTGAAACTGTTTAGCATGTTCTTGAGACTGCGCCGTACCTCCTCAAGGTCGAAGGTCAGGAGGTTTGTCGCACACAGCTACGACCACGGTCACGATGCAGTAGCGGACTCCAGTGTCCCGACCAATGTAGCCGAGCGATGAGGTATCTAAAGCCACCGTGGCTCGGGAGTCCCGATTTCACCGGTCTGACCTGCGATGATCGTTTAGTTATCGCCGGGTGCTGCGTTATTGGAGGGCGCATGCTGACAGCCGGAGGGGTAAGGCATCAATTTGGGATCGGGGTCATCAGGCGTTACCTGCCAGATTTGGCGGCCCTTGAAATACTCAAGCAGCCCGCAATTGTTTTCCGGACCAAAGTCACGCGCCCAGACAATTGGAGCGGAATCGATATCGGCGGTGTTGTAAACCCACTCCTCCTGCGGTTTGCGACTGGGCATGTACATGACAATGACGAGATGACGC
>Ga0207684_10005767_pt1 | contig 11364 bp, 8 predicted proteins | sample KBSK5501metaG_FD_184342 | JGI IMG/M metagenome (GOLD analysis project Ga0207684, IMG submission 184342) | Corn, switchgrass and miscanthus rhizosphere microbial communities from Kellogg Biological Station, Michigan, USA - KBS K5-50-1 metaG... | ecosystem: Host-associated > Plants > Roots >... | reverse complement strand
CAGATGGTGAACGCCGGTTGCGAGAGGCGCAGCAGCGAGTCGGAACACATCGAGAGAAATCAGACAGGTAAAGGGCGGTTTTCTGTTAACTAGCGATAAATCGCCTCACGACGGGTTCTGAGCGCGCGAAAATGCCAGCGGGTCCATGTCATGGATGCTGCTGGCCTGAATAATTGCGGATTGATTCGAGCTGTTACCGTTCTCTGCCCAGACCCCGACACCGCAGCCATCGGCTCTCTGACCGCTGACCACGACCCGGTTAACCTCGCCGGAAGAGCTGGAGTAGAAAATTCCCGCGAGCCAGATGTTGGACGGAGTACATCCCTGGTCACCACCCGTGCCATCCACAGTGATATTGGTGATGTTGAAGGGGCCGGCACTCTGGACGAGCACTTGGGCGGCCACTGGTGCTGTAAAGATACTGGTCACGTTTGCGGCCAGGCCGGCGCTGGGCACCGTAATGTCGGCGAGCTTCGTCTGATTCTTGACCGCCGCCACGACCTCCTCCACCGCTTCCGCCACGGCCTTAGGATCATCAATTTGAATGTCGTGCCCGCTTTTGACGTCAAGAACGAACTTCGAATTTCGTGAAAGATGTGCAGCCTCAGCACGATCTTGATCGATCGCGTGCCTAATATCCTTGTACGAATCTTCCGTCATTCCAGGTGGTGGAGGCCGTTTTCCCGCTGCCAACACAAAAAGCGGACGATCACCGAACGGCTGAGGGTTCTTTTCTCTCTCAAGGTAAAGGAGCTGAGCTTCGTCTCCCAGATAGTCCTCCTCAGGCTTGTATCCGGTGCTTGGCGGTCCGGTGCTCCGCGCCGGTGGAATCGTCCGCCCTCTAGCCTGGTCCCGTAATTTCATCCACCGTTTTGCCGGCACATTGAACAACATGCTGATTTCGTCTGCGGGAACGACCAGGACAATGCCAGCGACGTCATTCCCATAGTCCTTGGTAAAACATACAGCGCCACTAGCGATTGGCCTACCAGCACGAACGGGCCGGATATCTTTGCTGACTCCAGAAGGGTGTGTAACTCGAATACCTCTTGCGCCAATGTCCGGGGCGCAGGTCCAAGATCGCTCCAGCCAGGCCCCGCACGATCGTATGCACAGGTTCTGACTCGTTCCGCCAAAAGGCGCTGGACGGCAGCCCAATCTCTTGAAAAAGTCCCGCCGCCGGCTTCGAGAATAACTGCTGGTTTTGCGTCATGCGGCCCGACACAGTGAATGTGCAGTTTATGGCCATCAACATCGATCATTTTTCCGGGCGCGGGCCCCAGCGGGGCCGAAGATTGCGAAAATCCAGCGATGACGGTGCAGAACATCAACGCGAGTAAGGAACGCAGCAATGAGTTTCTCGTGGTCATTGTTCAAGCAAGCGGATACTTCAAATGCAAACGCGGCAAGTCCGAATCGCCAGGAACTAGGACATTATCATCTCTCGCTAGTTGGCGCTAAATGCGATATCACTCGATGAGCGTCGGTCAAAACGTGTAAATGCGATTTCGCCAACCATCTCCCAAAGCTAGCCGTTCTCAGTTCGCATGCATGTGTGGGGAGTTCGCTGCCTCCGACCACTAGGCTGCTTACGGCTACTAGTTATGAGAGAATTCCTCTTCGAGACCACCGATGTTGCCTTCCACCGTGACCGGCCAAAAGAGTCCACGCGCTCATGGTATTGAACAGTTGCTGTCCATGCGCGTGTTCCTCGTATTGGCATTGTGCTTGGTAGCGCTGGTGTTTGCAGTGTACAGCCCGTGTCTGGGATTCCAGTTTATTCTCGATGACCATCGCTACACGGCAGACCCGAGGATTCAAGATGCCGGCCATATCTGCGAATACTTTACGAGTTTTGTCTGGGCACAATTCAAAGGAGGGCCGAATAGCTTTTATCGGCCAGCCTTTCTGCTGTGGATGAGGTTCAATTTTCTACTGAACGGTTCGGCTTCTTGGGGCTGGCATCTGTTCAGCATCCTGAAGCACATTTTGGTTGCGGCGTTGCTTGGATCGCTGGTATGGAAGCTGCTCCGAGATTCTGCAGCTGCATTGTCCTCAGCAACGTTGTTTGCCTTGCATCCTGCGCAGACAGAATCGGTTAGCTGGGTAACTGTACCAGATCCGCTGGTGGGCGCTGGGCTGCTTATTGCTCTGCTCAGCTACTTCCAGTACCTGCACCCCCCAGCGATAAATGATCAGGTAGGCCGGACCAAAGGCAAGAAAAGGTCAAAACCGGAGACCACCAAATCGGGCAAGTGGCTGGTCGCTTCGGTTGCTGCATATTTTGCGGCGCTGCTCGCCAAAGAAACGGCAATCGTGTTTCCCGTCGTTATCTTTGCCGTCAGTTTGAATCCCTCAGCCAGTCAGTCAGCTTCGCAAAATCAGGCCAATAGGATTGGCCCGAGCTACGGGACCTGGAAACAATCGGTCCGTCATACACTGCCGTTTATTGTAGCAACCGGCTTATATCTTCTATTGCGTTTAAACGCTTTGGGCGTTGCTGTGGCTGCAAACACGCAGCAATTGCCTTGGATCAGCGTCGTTCTTTCTTGGCCCGCAATTCTCTGGTTCTACGCGAAAGCGCTCTTCTGGCCGTGGAGGCCGCATTCCTTTGCTGATCCCCTCGTTATAGGCAGGTTTTCCGCTCGAGAAGTCTTGTTGCCCTTGCTGGACGTTGTGGGTGCTTTGGCGCTGGTGGCTGCAGTCTCGCTCTGGGCTTTGGCAAGAGCCAGGAGGAATCTGGGTGGAGAGAAAGCCGCTAGGGTAAGGTGCGTGAGTGTGATCGGAATCCTCTTGCTCATACTGCCGCTTCTTCCGGCCTTGGATTTGAATGGACTAAATCCGGGCGACTTCTTGCATGGCCGATACACCTATTTATCATTGCTAGGTCTGATGCTGCTGCTTGCGGTTGCCTTGAGCACGGCAGAGCATCGCAATGTGCTTCTGTTGGTCTCTTGTGCATTGGCGATTGCATTCTCCGTCTCGACCTTTGCCCAGGAGAAGCAGTGGAAAAATGATGCGACGGTCTTCGCCATTGCGCACGAAATTGCACCCAACAATCCGGTCGTTGCCCAAAATCTGGCTGATACTCATGTGCAAGCAGCTATCAAATTGGGTGATGAAGGGCACTGCAGTGAAGCGATCCCGATTCTGCAACAAGTAATTCGCGATTTCCCGCAGGATTGGAAGGCATGGGCTGCCCAAGGCAATTGCTATGTCCAACTCAACAACCTGGTCGCTGGCGAGAACTCACTCCAACGCGCAGCCGCCATCTCTAAAAACTCAACTGTGATTCAGTACTGGCAGGAATTGCGTGCTCGTATGGGTCTTCCCGCCACCGGTTTGCCGAACTGAATTATTCAAACTTCACAACCAGCACACTCGCGTAGTTTGAAAAAGCCCTGCCGCGTACCCTTAAGTGCGACTGTCAAGATGGCGGCCAACCCGTCTCGCGTGGGAAGAATCCGGGAACGACCATCATTTCTTTGGGCGCCTAAGACCTCTTTTCATTCTTAACCCCATCTTCTAGGTCCTTTCCAAGGGGACCAGTCCCTACTGATCCGGGATGGAGCCCGAAGTCGCTTTTGACGGTAAGCCCTGTAACGCAAGATCATGTTTCTAGAGTTTATGGACAGATAAAATCAATCAGAAGTAGTTGGCAGGAAAGCAATTGCCACTTCATTCTCTCGCCGTGGCTAACGTACAAAGACCCTCGATATTACACTATAGAAACCCGCACCCTAACATGAAAGTTTGCTCCTTGAAGGCCTTTCAGGTGCCACAGGGAACGCTGGACCTGCTTATTCTGAAGACACTTGCTCTTGGACCACAACATGGTTGGGCAGTTTCAGAGCGGATTCAGCAGGTCTCAAGCGAAGTGCTTCGCGTCCAACAAGGCTCGCTTTATCCGGCTCTTCATCGCCTGGAACGCAAAGGGTGGATCAAGGCGAAGTGGGGATCATCGGAAAACAATCGGCGCGCAAAATACTACGAGTTGACGGCAGCCGGTAAGAAACAGCTGGCGGCAGACGAGGTCTCCTGGAAGACGCTAACCGACGCTGTGGCTCTAATTTTGGGAACTTCATAGGGGGCGGGGATGTTTAGTGACCTCTGTTTTCGACTACGTGCCCTATTCCGCAGGACGGCTTCGGAAAGTGAACTCGACGCGGAATTGAATTTCCATTTTGAGCGCCAGGTGGAGAAAAACATGCGTAGCGGCATGACACGTGAAGAAGCCGTGCGCGAGGCGCGAATGGACTTTGGGGGCATGACGCAGGTCAAAGAGGATTGCCGCCGTGCGTGGGGAACGGCTCTGATTGAGACGCTGGTTCAGGACATCGGCTATGGTGTAAGACTGCTCGTGCGCAACCCCGGTTTCAGTACTACGGCACTGCTGACCTTGACGCTCGGCATCGGAGCTACAACCGCAATCTTCAGCCTAGTGGATGCCGTACTCCTGCGCCCGCTGCTTTACCGAGATCCACAAAGGTTACTGGAGATTTATGAAGATCACGGCGGAGTGGGGTTGGGCCTAACCTACGACGCTGATACACCCGGAGCGTACGTCAGCCTCAAACGGCAGACGCAGATCTTTGAAGATGTAGCGGCAGTTGACGGCGGCAATGAGTTCTCTCTGGTCGCGGATGGCGGGGAAGCTCGCACTGTGATGGATGAGAGCGCATGGTGTCTTCGTTCAGCTGGATGTGCTCTTGTTCGACGCCGCCAAAGACCATCCCACCCAGCCTGCCATTTCCGATGGGCAGCGCGTCGCCCCACCGTTGGGCCGGGTGCGTATACCAGAGCACTGGATCGGCGTCTGCCGCCGAAACCGGAAGAGCCAAGCTTAAGAAGAGAATCGAACTCCAAATGAGATTGTCCATAAGATTCTTTCAAGAAAACAAATACCCGGAACCGCGATCGTGAACATACGCTGGCGCCGATTATCCCGTGGTCACGTGCTCAGCCCACTCGATCGGCTGGTACATGCCGAGCTTCAAACGCAGGCTCACAGGTCTTCGTTCCGGCAGGTGCAGATCGACATTGGCGCTGCCTTTCTGCAGCGGTGTTGCGAGGACGCCCGCGGGGGCGCTGATTTCTTCGATCCGGTGCGTTTGAACTCATTAGGTCACATGAAATTTGCTCTCCTGTCTGGGAATGCTCTGTACTCCATGCCTCGGGGGATGAAGTTACCGATAACTATAAACCACTGGTATTCCGGCTGACGTTCGCAGTCGCGCGCAGTACGCACATCAACATCGATTTGTCCCAATTTCCGAATCCCTGAAAGCTCTATGCGATGAAACTTTGGAGTAAAGCAATCCAGGAGGATTTGATTTCTATGAGGAGACTCGCTGTTATCTATATTTTGCGGATTGCAGTTTCTGTGTCTCGTTATGAATTTCAGTCCGCGTTAGGAGAACCGGTTAAAGAGGGTGTCTGTCGGGAGCCGGAAGCCTTGAGCCTGCTAGCGACCGATTCATCAGCTGCTTTGGTGAGTATCTTGGTTTCTCGAACCCCGCAGCCGTCCCTGATCGGCGACAGGCAACCAACCACGATTGGGTATACGAAATGTACACATCCGGGATCCCGCGATTAGCGGAATAGCCGATGTGTCATACCGCCCGACGTGTTAGCTCGCGTCGGCGGAACGGCGACATGGAGATGCAGTAAGTCACAACGAACTTTGAATCGTTTGCGTTCACCTACAGGGTAATGCTGAACGGTTTGAAACCAGTCCCATACGGGCATGGGAGAAATTTCACTTAACCGGCACCATCCCGCAGCAGACCTCATTCTGCTATTTCGCAGAGCATCATGCCCAGAACGCGTTTTGATGAGAGCTATTCGGGCAAAGCGTATTTGCCGTCAAAGTGGAAATGGCCGGTGACACCGGGAGTTCCCGTCTCAGGCTGCCCGCCACCGACACTAATGGTGTAGTCTCCTGGAACGATGATCGGATTGCCGTCCTCCGTCACCATGCTCAAGTCGCGCTGCTTCAACTCGAAATGAACTTTCTGACTTGCGCCCGGGTCGAGGTGAACTCGCTCAAATCCTCGAAGGGCGATGAGGGGCGCACCCTTAACCGGCGGGAATTTGAGGTACAGCTGCACGACCTCATCGCCTGGTAGCTTCCCGGTGTTGGTCACCGTTACATCTGCCTCGACCGATTGTCCCGCAGCGATGCTCTGCTCTGGCACAATGAGATTGCTATAGCCGAATTTCGTGTAGCTGAGCCCGTAGCCGAACGGATATAACGGCTTTCCGGTGAAATACCGATAGGTTCGGTTCGTCATTCCGTAATCTTCGAAGTTGGGTAACTGGTCAACTCCCTTGTAGAACGTAAGCGGCAATCGGCCGGCAGGATTGTTTTTCCCGCTAAGAGTTTCAGCCACGGCCGTGCCGCCCTCTTCTCCGGGGTACCAAACGTCGAGAATCGCGTTGGCATGCTCGTTAATCCAGTTGACGGCAAGAGCGCTGCCATTCATGAGAACGACGGCAATAGGTTTTCCGGTCGCAGCGACAGTCTCCACCAGATCTTCCTCAGCCTGAGGAAGGTCGATGCTGGTGCGATCTCCGCCGAGGAAACCGGGTTCGCTGACCGGCATCTCCTCGCCTTCAAGCTGACTGGTGATTCCGACGACAGCGATAACAACATCGGCATTTTTCGCAGCGGCGACGGCTTCAGGCGAAGGAGCGCTGCTGAACTTGGTCCAAAAAAGTTCGCTCTGCGGCTTGGCGTTCCTGGTCCCGTAGGAGATTTCGAGCGCGACCTTATGGCCCTTTTCCAGATGAACGCGCCCCGCGCCCGATACGAGTCCTCGTGATCCACCGCCGAAAGCCGCTGCTACTTGCTTGCCATCGACCGTGAGCCTGCCGAATCCCGTACTGCGAATACCGATGAGAAAGTCGCCAGATTCCGAAGGCGTCAGGAACCCGGACCATTGCACGCCGAAGGTTTTCTTTCCCGCGACTTCTTTCGGGAGATCGTTTTCGGTGAGCTTCACGTTCGTCTCTGTGCGGCTGACAAGAGGAGCCGGGGGCGCCCCTTGTGAGGGCTCGCCTCTCCGGATGGCTTCGGTGTAGTCGGCTTTGAGTCCGGGCTTGCCGTCGGGAGTCTTCAGAAGAGCATCCGGCACAGGGCTTCCATCCGCGCGAAGGAACTGCGTTCCCGGAACGAAGTTGATAGTTGCATTGGGGAACTCGGCGCGGAGCCCATCGAGGATGGAGACGATATGAGTGGGCTGGCCGGCATAGTTCCCAAGGAGCGGCCTCGTCTGATCGGCAAGAGGCCCGACAACGGCAATCTTCCGGATCCCGGGCTTTAAGGGAAGCAAACCGTCATTCTTCAGCAGAACCATGGATTCATTGGCCAGCTTGCGGGCGTGTGCGCGATGTTCCGCACTGTCGAGCTCCTTCTCGTCGATCTTCGTGTATGGAACCATATCCGGTGGATCGAACATTCCCAACCTGATGCGTGCAGAGAACAAACGAATGAGCGCTGTGTCCACTGTGCTTTCAGGCAGGTATCCCTGCTGGACGGCATCGATATAGGCCTTTTCGACAGGTTCCCCAAACCTCGAAGTAAAGGTGACGCACTCGTTGTCCATGCCTCTGATAACGGAGATCGCTGCACCCTGTGCCTGCGTTGGGCGATAACGATGATTGGCGGCAACGTCGCGAACCGCGTCGCAATCCGAAACGACATACCCTTGAAAGCCCCACTTGCCCCGCAATTGGTCCTCGAGCAGGTACCGGTTGGCGCATGCGGGCTGGCCATTGATTGCGTTGTAAGCGCACATGACAGACCCGGCTTTGCCTTCAACGACGGCGGCACGGAATGCGGGTTCGTAGGTATCGACCTCGTCGTGCTTGCTTACGTCGACATCGGCAAAATGGCGGGTCGGTTCCGGGCCGCTGTGCACAGCGAAGTGCTTCGGCGTCGCAATCGCCAGGTAGTACTTGGGGTTATCACCCTGCAGTCCGGTCACGTAGGCAACTCCCATGCGACCGGTGAGGAAAGGATCTTCGCCGTAGGTTTCCTGACCGCGACCCCAGCGCGGATCGCGGAAGATGTTCAGATTCGGAGACCAGAAATCTAGGCCTCCCATGATGCCGGTGTGTCCCTCGCGCGCGTTTTGGACGTGCTTGATGCGGCCCTCAACACCAATCTGCGCCGCCATGGTGTGAATACCCGGCGCGTCGAACGTCGCCGCAAGCCCGATCGGCTCCGGATATTCGGTCACTCCCTCGTTAATGACTCCATGAAGGGCTTCGCTCCACCATTGATACGCAGGAATCTTCAGCCGTGGAACGGCCGCCGAGTTGTTCTGCATCTGCGAAGCTTTCTCCGCGAGCGTCATACGGTAAACCAGGTCCGAAGCGCGCTGCTCGGGTGGAAGCTGGGGATCCAGGTAGGCAGGGTTTGCGGATTCCTGCGCAACTGCACTTTGCGGCGTTGTCCCCATGGAGAGCGCTCCCGCACAAACAACAATCCACTGCATGGTTCGCATGATCCGGCATTTCATAGCCTTCTCCATTCTGAATCTGGAATCCGTGCATCTCGACTGCACTGCTCATCTCTATCCCGTGCTCAAAACGGATGTGACTCCCTCCGTCTTCCCAAGCCAGGTGTCGGTACAGAACAGAGCATTCGCAGACGGCCGGTACCCATGTGTTTCCGAAGTGAGCCGAGAAGGTAACTAACTGCACTCTTCGACGGCATCAAGCACTCGCGAGTCTTTCAATAATCCGTTCCACAGCTACGTCCATTCGCGTGTACTCTTGATCACGGTAATACCGCAGCGAGTCGATGTCCAATCACTCTCCGCAAGGGCACTATTCCGCCAGGTTATGGAATGCGAAAGAAAGACGGACCAGAATCCGCGCTGCCGGCCGCGGAGCAGTTTGTCTATCGGAGCAAGTCGCATGCCCTTGGTCTGCCATGATGGGTTGATGTCAGCCCGAGCTTGCTTCCGTAGCATCTGCGACCGAACCCAGTTCGTGGATGGTCGGCAACATATTCAGCTTGCGCGCAGGGAGCCACAACCATGAACCTTTCGATGGAGAAGGATTTGGCCGCCCGCGCTTCTACAAACCGCGGAAGCAGAAATGCGGCCCGGATGGGCCGCATTTTCTATGCCGAGACTATAGAGTGTTATCGGTCTGTACAGACCTGTGGATTTTTCGTGCCAGCGTTGACGACTACGAAGTTCACCGATCCGCTATTTTGTGGAGTTGGATTTGGGTTTAGCGTGGTTGAGGTTACTGTGGCTGTGTCGGTTAACTTGCCAATCGGGCAGGAAGTCTTCACAGTCAAGGTGAACTGTGCGGACACACCATTGGCCAGGCTGGACGCGGTACATGTGACCGTACCAGACGTCATAAACGCGGGCACCGTGCAACTCCATCCGGCAGGAGCCACGAACGACCTCAATAATGTGGTCGAAGGCACCTGCTCGGTGAAAGTTAAGTTAGCTGCATCGTTCGGGCCCTGGTTATCGACCGTGGCCACAAAGGTTTCGAGTTTCCCACTACCGACTGTCCCCGAACTAGCGGCAACGGTTGTGACCAGGTTCGCACCGGGCAATGCGAGCGGGTCCACAATGCCCGTGTAGGCGAATTTGTGCTGCAAGCCAGAGTCGAACGGCAGCGGTGCGTCCGCGACCGTGACGCCCGGGCATCCCGCCGCATTGGAATGCGGGTTGAGCCAACTGTCGTCATCGCCCAAACCCCAGATCGTCACGCTGTCGATTTCGTTCTTCAGGCTCTTGAATATCTGGAAGTAATCGCGGTAACGATAGCCTTCATTGATCAGGTCCACCGTATCTCCCGCCGTCAGATCGTCATAGTCCGAATAGAAGGTCTGTGAACAGTTGCCGAAGCGATACATACTAATGTCAAACTCCGTCACTTCGTTAATGATGGGAACGCCTGCCGTCGAAGTGAGGCTGGCAAACTGATTGAGAGTGGCGATGACGTTTTGCTTCGAGTTCGCCGAACCCAGGTCATCGATGGGGAAATTAATCGTGTTGTGGAACTGGTTGCCAACACAGTCAATCGGAATGCTGCGCGCAATCGCGCCCTGCACCCAGTTGAAGATGAATTGGCGCTTGGCAGGGATGGTCGTGTTGAAGTCGTTGTAACAGAGCTTCACCTGGGTGCGGTCGAATCCGGCTGCATCCAGGGCCTGGCGCGCATAGATGAACGCGTCATCCATGAACTCGGGAGGAGTTCCCGGAGGAAGGCTCGGATCCTGAGTAATCGTGTACCACTTGGTACGACGGAAGCCGTCGGACTGGCTTTCATCAATGGCCTCGTTCACCACGTCCCAAACATAAATGTTGCCCTGGTAGTGGTTGATCAAAGCGTTAATGTGGTTCTGCAGCCGTGTCAGCAAGAGTTGTTTGTTCGCTTGGCTGAACGGTTCGGTAGACATATCCACGCCGCCTGCATCCTGGAATACCCAGGCGGGTACCTGGTTATGCCAAACGAATGTATGTCCTCGCATCTTGATGTTGTGCGCCTGGGCAAACGCGAGGATATTGTCGGCGGGTGCGAAGTTGAAGTTTCCTTGCGTGGGCTCAGTCGTGTCCCACTTCAGGTCATTTCCAGGTGTGACACTGTTGTAGTGAAGCGCCGCGAGCTGACCGTGTGATCCGGTGAGATCCTGTTGCCCTGCCGCAAACCCTACCAGGAAATCTCCCGAATATGTCTGCGCGATCGAGGGAATGTTCTCGATCACCGGCGGCGGCAAGAACTGTATCTTCGCGTCATCGATATAGAACTGGGCAGTCGGATTGTTGTTGGTCTGGAGGTAGAACACCAAGTTGGTGTAAGCACCCGAGAAAGTGTAGGGCTTCGCTTTCAGACGGACCCACGAGGTTGAATCTACCGTCGCAGTAGTCACAGACGGGAAACTCAGCGATCCGGTAGCATCGGTCAATTGCAGGCTTAAGTTGACAGAAGTAGTCGGCTGACCTGGCGCCATCTTGACCCAAACTTCCAGCCAATATTGCGAGCCGTTGCACATCTTTCCAGTGATGTCTCGTGCCGGGCCCTCGAAGTTGGCCGTGCGGCCGGTCACGATCAGGCCGTGGCTCCCGGTATGCGCATCCGCTGTGGTGTTAGTTACCGTATTTATGTTGAATCGCGTACTCCAACCCTGCAAAGTGCCATCTTCGAAATCGCTGAACAGGCCGGAGTTGTCAGGAGGGTTGGTGCAACCCCCACTGACGGTGGAGACGGTAAACGTATCTATGTAGTACTCGGCATTGGCGTTGCTATCGTCCTCAACGTAGACGAACAGATTGTCCGTGCCATTGGGGGGAGGGTTGAACGGTGTTGCTGACCGTGGCCACGCCCACC
>Ga0207684_10005764_pt1 | contig 11369 bp, 11 predicted proteins | sample KBSK5501metaG_FD_184342 | JGI IMG/M metagenome (GOLD analysis project Ga0207684, IMG submission 184342) | Corn, switchgrass and miscanthus rhizosphere microbial communities from Kellogg Biological Station, Michigan, USA - KBS K5-50-1 metaG... | ecosystem: Host-associated > Plants > Roots >... | reverse complement strand
TGCCTAATCGCGCCAAAAGTTTTTGAACCTGTCCGGTGCCAGCTCGGTGTAACGCACCGTGTGCTGAATGTTTCTGTGCCCGAGCCGTGCCTGCAGCGCCAGCGTATAGCCGCAACCGTGGCGCAGCATGTGCGGGTGGATGGGGAAGGGCATCTTGGCCCAAACACCAATGCGGCCGAACAGGGCATGGAAGCTTTTGGGCGTCATCGGACCGCCGCGCTCGGACTGGAACACATACGGTGATGGCCCACACTCGCGCTGCAGACGGCGCAGCGCGCGCAATTCCTCGCCCCGCAGCGGATGCACGCTGGGGGTGCCGTTCTTCGCCCGGCGCACATGCAGGCGGCCGGTGGCAAGCTCGACCTGAGACCATTGCAAGTCACACAGCTCCGAGGCCCGCAGGCCGTGTCGGTAGCCGAGCAGTATCATGGTCGCGTCGCGATGCGCCCAGCGGCTGAACTTGCGCGCCGCGGCTTGCAGCCGCTCGACTTCTTCACTCGATCACCTCGTCGGCGCGGGCTAGCAGGGTCGGCGGTACTTCGAGGCCAAGCGCCTTGGCAGTCGTCAGATTGATGACGAGATCGAACTTGGTCGGCTGCGCGACCGGGATTTCGGCGGGTTTCGCTCCGCGCAAAATCTTGTCCACGAGGTCGCCAGTGCGCCGCCACAGGTCCAGAAAGTTTGGCCCATATGACATCAGGCCGCCCGCTTCCACGTACTCCCGAACGCCATACATCATCGGCAGTCGCGCGGTGAGCGCCAACGTGTTGACACGAACCCTGTTCGTGGTGGTCAGGATGTCGCTACAGACATAAAGTGCCTCCGCACGGCCCTTGAGCGCCTCAAAGGCGGACGCGATATCCTCTTTTGTCCTGATTGAATGATCCTTCCACCGATTGAGCCCGCGCAGCCAGATTGGCCGGAATGATGGCTGCCGGCAGCCGCGCCCCAGTTTTCAAAATTATGCGGCCTGCGGTGAACGTGCCAACTCTTAACTTAGGCCCTTGCAGGTCTACGAGGGTGGCGATGATCTTGGCGTTGCGGTGACGGCGCATTTTTTGTCGCGGCCTTAACTGGCCGGCTTTCCTTGGCTTGGAGAATGAGGATGGCGCGGAAATCGTTGACATTGGTCAGAGTGGGGCCGGTGATGATTTGGTCACCGAGGGCCTCGAAGAAGGAGTGACCGTCATTGTCGGCTAGTCGCGCTTTGGCATTGATCCCGCGGTCGATTGCGCGAGTGAGGGTATCAGGAGTTACGATGGCACCGGCGATCTCTTTGGCCCCATCCACGCCGTCGGTATCACCGGCCAGCGCGAACACGCTCGGCAGGCCATCAAGTTCGACGGCCAGCGAAAGCAGAAATTCGACGTTGCGACCTCCGCGTCCGGATCCTTTGACAGTGACGGTGGTTTCACCCCCGGACAGTAAGACGACGGGCCGGCGAGTGCATGCAAAAACACGAGCCGCTTGACGCGCGATCCCCGCCATAACCCGACCGACCTCGCGCGCCTCACCCTCAATTGCGTCACCCAGAATGAGTGGAGTAACTCCGCTCTTCCGGGCCACGTCAGCCGCCGCCTCCAGCGAAAGCTGTGGCGTAGCAACAATGGCAGTGCTGGTGTTGGCGAGGCGAGGGGCACCTTGCTTTGGAGTTTCATCCGCGGCACGCTTCAGGTGCTCAATTGCGGAACGTGGTTCGGTGATCCGGTATTTTTCTAGGACGGCGCGAGCTTCTACAAAGGTGGAGCTGTCGGGGACCGTCGGACCAGAGGCGATGACGGCTGGATCGTCTCCGGGCACATCCGAGATCACGAGAGTTACGAGCCGGGCCGGATAAGCCGCCGCCGCAAGCCTGCCGCCTTTGATGGCGGAAAGATGCTTGCGTACGACGTTCATCTCACTGATCGACGCGCCGGACCGGAGCAAAGCAGCGTTAACAGCCTGCTTGTCTTCCAGTGTCAGGCCCGTGGCGGGCAAGCTCAACAAGGACGAGCCGCCGCCCGAAATCAGCGCGAGAACGAGATCGTCGGGTCCGAGCCCTTGAACCATTTCCAACATACGCTTGGCCGCTCGGTGGCCGCTTTCATCGGGAACGGGATGCCGCGCTTCGACGATCTCTATCCGTTTACAGGGAACGGCGTGGCCGTAGCGCGTAACGACGAGTCCTGTCAGCGGGCCAGGCCAAAGGTCTTCGACCGCCTTAGCCATGGCAGCCGACGCTTTCCCCGCACCGACGACGACAGTGCGCCCCTTCGGCGACGCAGGAAGATAGGCGGGAATACGAAGCTTGGGCGACGCGGCGCCAATGGCCGCATCGAACATCGCCTTTAGCAGTTGTCGTGGCTCACCAAGCATTGGACATTTCCTGCGGCACCACGAGAGAGGTGCTGTGGCATAAATCTGTAAGGCTAGCGGCCCGAGAGACGGGCCGGCACGACGGCTTTTAGTCGTTGGCCTTTCGCAATTCCTCGCACACCGCTTCGGTGACTTGCTTCGTGGTTGCGTTGCCGCCGAGGTCGGGCGTGTGCAGCGACGGATCGGCTGTCACGCGCTCTACTGCCTTCATGAGTCGCTTGGCAGCTGAGTTCTCGCCCAAATGCTCCAGCATCATGGCCGCGGTCCAAAACGTCCCGACCGGGTTCGCGATGCCTTTGCCGGTGATGTCAAAGGCGGAGCCGTGGATGGGCTCGAACATCGAAGGCGCATTCCGCTCCGGGTTCAGGTTCGCGGTCGGGGCGATGCCGAGCGAGCCGGCTAGCGCCGCGGCGAGATCCGACAGAATGTCCGCGTGAAGGTTGGTTGCAACGATCGTGTCCAGGGTTTGTGGCTTCATCGTCATTCGCATGGTCATCGCATCGACCAACATTTTATCCCACGTTACGTCTGGAAACTCTTTCGCGACCTCGGCGGCAATCTCATCCCACATTACCATGGCATGACGCTGCGCATTACTCTTGGTCACAACGGTCAGTAGTTTGCGTGGCCGAGACTGGGCGAGTTTGAATGCGTAACGGATGATACGGGCCACTCCAGTTCGCGTCATGATAGAGACGTCGGTGGCGACTTCTTCAGGCAGTCCCCTATGCACGCGACCGCCTACGCCGGAATATTCACCTTCCGAGTTCTCTCGCACGATGACCCAGTCCAGCTCCGGACCAGAGACGTGACGCAGCGGGCTCGTGATGCCCGGTAGAATCCGGGTCGGACGTACGTTGGCATACTGATCAAGTGGCTGGCAGATCGCCAGACGCAGACCCCACAAGGTGATGTGGTCCGGGATGTCTGGTGCACCGACAGAACCAAACAGGATGGCATCGAATTTTCGGAGCTGATCGGCACCATCTGCCGGCATCATGACGCCGTGCTTCTTGTAGTAATCCGAGCCCCAATCGAAATCTTGAAAGTCCAACTTGAATTGACCATCGCGCTCAGCGCAGGCCTTAAGAGCCTGCACACCAGCCGCGACAACCTCCGGCCCGATTCCATCTCCGCCCATAGCGGCAATCCGGTGAGTACGCATTTGTTGCTCCTTGTTGTTTGATGAACGGCTTTGGAATGTGCTCACCCTCAGTGGAAGGTGTGCTGTCTTACTTTTCCGGATAATCCGGAGCTTAGTGATCGAACTGGGGTTGAGCCGACGTTGGCGCCGTGCGTTTCGAGCGCGAGAGAACCAGCGTAAGAACAGCCGATAGGACGAGCAAGCCTGATACAAAGTACAGCCCGCCCAGGAAGCTACCGGTCGTATCCTTGATCCAGCCGATCATCGCGGGCCCGGCAAAGCCGCCGAGGTTGCCGATCGAGTTGATAGTCGCAATGCCAGCGGCGGCCGCAGATCCCGACAGGAACATGGTTGGCATCGCCCAAAGCGGCGGTTTTGCTGAGCTGATGCCGACATTGACGAGAGTGAGTGCGGCAACAACCGACACCCAGGACCCGGCGGATCCTGCGAGCGCAAGGCCCACAGCTGCGGCGATGCAGGCTGCAACGACATGCCAAGTACGTTCGTTCGTCTTGTCCGAATGGCGAGCCCAGAGAACCATTGCGATAACGGCGACAGTCGGCGGGACGGCGTTGAGGAACCCAACCTGCATGGTCGACAGGCCAAATTCGTTGATGATCTGCGGCGCCCATATGCCGAGCGTATAGAGGCCGGCCGAGGTGCCGAAGTATATTAGCGACAGTGCTAGGACACGCATATCGGCCAAACCGCGCCAGATGCTGTGGCCAGCTGTAGCAGCCTTCGCCGCTTGCTCTGCGTTCATTTCGTTGACAAGCCACTCACGCTCGTCATCTTTAAGCCACGTCGCCTTTTCCGGCTTGTCTGTCAGGTAGCTCAAAACAACGATGCCAAGAAGAAACGCCGGGATGGCTTCCATAATGAACATCCACTGCCAGCCCCTGAGGCCAAGCAGGCCGTCCATCTCTAACAAAGCGCTCGAAAGCGGCGAACCAAGAACCACCGATATGGGCGCTGCCGCCATGAACAACGAAACTACGCCTGCGCGGTAGCGCGCCGGGAACCAAAAGCTGAGATAAAGAATGATGCCGGGAAAGAAGCCGGCCTCAGCAACACCAAGCAAAAAGCGCAAGATGAGGAAGCTCGTCTCTCCCCTAATAAACGCGAAAATTCCCGAAATGATCCCCCAAGTGATCATCACTCGGGCGATCCAGAGCCGCGCTCCAACCTTGTTGAGGATCAGATTGGACGGCACCTCGAAAATAAAATACCCGAGGAAGAAAATGCCGGCTCCGAGACCGAAAACTGCCGGCGAGAACCCTAGGTCCTTATTCATCGTCAACGCTGCGAACCCGATGTTCACACGGTCGATGAAAGCGATAAAATAGAGCAGCATAATGAAGGGAACGATGCGGAAGCTAATCCTCCGCATCACGCGCTTTTCGAGCTCGGCACTCATTGGGTGGGCTCCTCGCCTGATTTGTATTGCTTTTGATTTCCGCGCCATCTGGCGCGTTGAAGGCCACGCTGCGACCATTCCCGTCAGGACTCAATTAGCTGCCGTTTATACAAAAAAATGATATAATTGAGGTCCAAGAGAGAAACGATGGATCTTAATCAATTGCGATGCTTCGTGGCGGCGGCCGAAGAACTGCATTTCGGCAGAGCCGCGCGGCGGGTAGAAATGCTGCCCTCGGCGCTTGGACGCTTCATCAGGCTTCTTGAGGAGGACCTCGGCACCCGCCTGATGATGCGCACCACCCGCAGCGTCACGCTGACCGACGACGGGGCTGCCTTTCTCAAGGAAGCCCGCGCTTTGCTCACGCAGACCGATGCTCTCGCTGCCAAATTCCGAACGCGAGGCCGAAATCAGGCCGCCACTGTCCGTGTGGGGGCGATCGATAGTGCTGCCGCTGGACTTTTGCCGATGCTGCTTCACGATTTCCGAGAGCAACGGCCGGATGTCACGGTTCAATTGGTCGAGGATAAGACGATACGCTTGCTGCCTCGACTTCTGTCTGGCCGAATCGATCTTGCTTTTATCCGCCCTCCCGAAAGCCCGGATAAGCGGCTGGAATTTATGTTTCTCTTTCATGAGACCGCCGTCGTAGCGGTCTCCGATCATCATCCTTTCGCATCGAAGAAGCGCGTGACCATCGCCGATCTCGCAGATCAGCCGCTGATCGTGCCCGAACGACGTTCGCGACCACACAGCCATGATCTCACTATGAAACTATTTGCCGAAGCTGGGCTTGAGGCTCGCATCGTCCAGATTGCCGATGAAAAGCAGACTATCGTCAATCTTGTGTCTGCTGAACTTGGTATCGCGATCGTCCCTAAATGGACATCGCGCATGGCGGCGCGTGGTGTTCGTTACGTCCGGCTTGCGGCATCCGATATGAACAAGTTGCCGCTAGCGGCTGCTTGGACCCGCGGAACGCGCGACCCAATCAGGGATGATATGCTGGAGATGCTCAAGGCTCACCTGTCGCGCTATGCGCGGGAGGCATAAGTAAAGACCGCTTTGGGTGCTAAATCATGCTGCACACACGCCGCTCGATCTCTGACTTGAGAATTGTATTTTCTACATTTCGGCGATGTATGAGTTTTTACACAGCTAGGGTCATTCGCGTCGATTTTGGTGATGAGCCAGGAACGCATTCATGATCGCAGTCAGGAGCAGCCCGGAAGTTCGGACAAAGGCGTCATGCTGTATCGCAGCTTGCTCCGGCGCGAACTGGCCAAGCTCAGCGATGGAAAAGATCCGATTAACGTCTTTTCGCGGGCCATCCCCGAACGACCGTATCGAGCTGCCGCGCAAGCCGGACGGCATCAGCAGCCTCTATCCGCGCGCCGCAGGTCGGCCGTCCGGAAACGTGCAGCTGTGGAGTCCGTTTCTGTCGCAAATCGAGCGTCTTGGAATCGATCTGAATGAAGTGCTTTTTGGAGCGGGCTCGTCACCGCCCTGACGAGGGTCTGGGCGACTCGGCGAATGCTTCAACGATGTGGATTTCAAGACAACGGTGAAGTGTCGCCGTCGGGGTCCCGCATGATGACGAGCCCGACGGTGATGATCAACCTTTGTCCAAAAAAATAGAATTGCAAACGATAATTTGTGTTGGCATTCCGTATTGGCGGTTTTGGAATTTCTCCACGGGAGTGAACATCACGATATTGAACTCGGTTGCACGCGCATCTTTGCGCGTTGTCGACGCTGCGCAATTTTACTGGTCGCTCGCGGCCATCCCACTTGCCAGAAGCTGTTCGCAAAAACAAAGGCATGCCGGAGCCTCCTCGCCGCGAAAAGCTATCCCAGCGCGTATGGCCCCGAGTGATGATTGGGGTCATATTCGTACTCGAAGTCGCTTGGATCGTCTTCTTGGTGTATTTATCGATCGTGTTTATCGGGAGTTCGCTTTTCTAAAATCGATGCCGCACGCGCTCGTTGCGCCGAACAGTCAGGCGATTTTCTTACGCCGTCGCCACCAACCGAGAAGGCCACCGCCCGCCAAGATCAGGCCGGAAAGAAAGTTCATCCCCCGGCTATAAAAGGTAGCGTCGCCTCATTGCGGCTTGACGATGTCGAAAGGAAATAGCCGCACGAACGGCGTATCCGACCGCAAATCCCGCAGCCAACCCAATTGCGAACACCACCGAGATATCGGTCATACTTTAGCTAACCCCACAGCGTCCTTAATATAGCGGTGGCCGAGTAGAAGATTGCCGCCTAGTCGCTACGAAGTGGCTGCTGCTCAAGCAGTCCGCTGCCGCCGTCGCCACCAGCCGAGAAGGCCACCGCAAGCGAAGATCAGGCCGGGCAGTCCAGCACCGACGATGGGGGCGGGAACATTTATCGCGCCAAACAGCCCATCCGCCTCGCCGTTGATGCCATCGGTGAAGAAGAGCGTGTTGGGGCTCCCGTTGCTGCCGCCGGTCCCGAAGCCGAGGGACCAAAGGCCGCCTTTCGTATTGCCGATGCCAACGTTAATCGGGATCGTGCCCACGAAATTTCCGTTCGGGTCGAAGACGTCGATGTCGTTGGCCATTAAGCTAAAGCTGAAATTGCCGACCAGCAGGTCGCCGCCGAACGGACCGAAACCGGCCGGGGCGAGAGCAAGGCCCCACGGCGCGGCGAGGGGGCCGCCGACGGCGGCCATCCGCAGGAACTGTCCGTCCTCATTGAAAACCGCCACCGCTCCCATCCCCGGAGTGGCATTTCTCTGGGCTACAACTCCGGACGGCGCATAGGTCACATAGATATTCCCGCCGATGTTCTGCACGTTGAACGGAACGAGTCCGTTTGGCTGCGGCAGGGTAAATGCGCCGGAGCCGAGGTTCAGCTTGGCGAAGGATTTGTCGAAGACGTCGATGCTGCCGGAACCCGCACCGTTGGCGGCGTACAATCGAGGCTGAGCCAGGGTGGTGCTGATGGCAAGCCCAGTGTAGAGAGCGCCCGAGCTCGGCACCGCAATAACGGCGTTTTGGAGACCGGTGAAGGCGGAGATGGTGCCGTTCAGATTAGCAAAGATGAAGCGGGCGGACGTGCCATTTACTAGGAAGGACGACGTGTCTGTATTGGCGACCTGGCCGGTGGGTCCTTGAGGTCCGCCTACCGTTGTTGGGATACCGATATTGCCGTCGGTCCCCGCAGGGGACACTTTCATGAGGGTTGGCGTCACCTGGTACAGAGTGGATGTATTGGTACCCTGGTTCGAAACCCAAATGGGGCTCGTGCTGGTATGAGAAATACCCCAAGGGTTATGCAGCTCTGGGTCAGTGAGGGCGGCGAGCCCCTGGATATCCGAAACGAGATTTGTCTGAATAAAGTCGGCGTCAGCACGCCAGGCACCCGCGTAGAGGGTGCCGACGACGATGGCTGTGGTCACCAGGAAGGACCGAGCTGTTTTGTTCATGACGAGCACTCCTCCGTGCGAGATAGGTCCGCTCACGGCATCGTCCGGTACGGTCAAGATTAAGAATGGTATTCCCCCGTGACATATGCGTGACAGAGCCCCCTGTGAGCAATCGGTCAGGAGACAGACCCAGGGACTTTAACACATAGCTAGCGCCTTTATTCCGAGCGGTCGGTCAGCAGATAATAAAAAAATTGCGTAGACCGCTCACAAGCGAAGCCGAGCTGACGAAGTTCCAAAATTGGGAACCAAGCGGCTAGGCGGTGAGTTTTTGCCAGCAATCGCCCGCTTGGTAAAACAGGCTGTCATGCCATGGACTTGGAATAGAATGCGCGTTCTGTCGAAGAAAAACTTGCCACACATCTCATTGGGTCGTCGCCACCAGTTTTTTTAACACTGCGATCTGCGCGTTAATGAGTACACGGCCTTAGATCAGCCGTCTCAGCACTATCAGCGTTCCTGCCAAACCCAGAACGGCCATTGTGATAAATATTTTCGTGTCGGTCGGCATGTTTGTCAGAAACTCGGTCATCTCCCTTCTCCGCTGCAGTCGCCCAGTGCGAGAAGAAGAACACCGCAATTGTGAGCAGGTTCCAAAAAGACCGACGCGATCTGCGCGTGCCGGTTTGTGATATTTATCACTTCTAGGGACCCAGTTTCAGGATTTGGGTCCCAATCGAGAGGCAGGAAGCGACTCCGACCGGCGGCCCGCCCCTCCCCGGCGGGGCCCTGGGGGTATGCACCGGATCCGATTTTCAGAAGACCAAAAACAGCAGAAAGATTTCTTTTGTTTCTTGGATAAAGACTGTGAAGAAAACTTTTAGTTCACAGTCAGAAATAGCGGGCGCAATAACATCAATCACTTAGCAATAGGCTTATTCAGCGCACTAACCATCGTAAACTTGACAGTCAACGCCGCTGGCCACTCATCGCAGCAGCATCGTCAACGCCTGCACCAGCCACAGCAGCAGCAACGGCAGCAGTAGCATCACCACAATCGGCGCTAGGTCACTCATCGAAAAGCCCCACGATGCAACGCGAAGCGCGAAGCGAATCGCCGTTTATCCGCCTAAGCCCTGCATGAACCGAACGCTTCAATTACTGTTCGGAAGCAATTTCGGGGTAGACTCAGATTATGAGCGCCCAACGTCCACCTAGCAGCGAGATGGGGGCAGCAGCTATCCCGCTGTGGCTGCGAATACTGGCCCTGGTTCTTCGCACGCTATTTATTGGGGCGCTCATTGCTGCGACTGTACGTCTCAGCAGTCCGCAGAGCGAAACCGTTTGGTCCGCACACGAGACTCCTGGCGATCTCATTAGGCTTGCTCTCGGATTCGCGGTGTCTCTATGGATGGTGATCCATCTTTTCATCTTCCCCAAGACCGCGGAGGGATATAGGACGTGGGTCTATCTCGGCCTTGTGGTCACCCCCTTGCATTGGCGATCGCCATTGCCGTCTGGCGATGACTTAGACAATGGCGTGACGCTGTGAGGCGTACGCTGTGAGTGGACGCAATACTTTGTAGCCGAGCTGCTTGGTGATTGACTTTCGTCTGCGTCGGCTGTGTGCCTTGGTCAAGGCGCGGACTTGCTGGAAACTCGCGGCCGAGATGACCTGTCTAATCGGGCGATCGAGGTCTCGTAGTCGGCGTCCAGTTCTTTTCTCACGGCGTCGAGCTGACGCAGTTCGAATTCGGTGAAGCGTAAGCCTCGCCAGCTTTCCGCAGCGCGGATCAGGGCCCCGAACATCAGCTTTAGGACCGGCTTCTCGCCGAAGGCATTAGGCACGATCTTCAGCCGCCGGCGTTCCTCGCCGAACAAACGCTCGATCAGATTCGTCGTGCGGGTCGAGCGACGATGGGTAACCGGCAGGCGCAGATGCGCGATACAGGCTTCGAAGTCGTCGTCGAAGCACCTCACGGCAGTCGGCAAGTTGTCGGCATAATCAGCTATGATGCCGGCGCGCAAATCACGCGCGATCGTGCGCGAAGGCGCTTGGTAACAAGCTGTGACGCGGGCTTTGAACTCCGGCCATTGGTCGGCCGGCACCTTCACTGCGAGATTGCGCATCCGGTGCGCCAGGCATCGCTGCCTGGCTGAGCGCGGGAAGCATTCCTCAATCGCCCGGATGATGCCTGGTGCACCGTCGCTGGCCACCAGGATCGGATCGCCGAGCCCGCGAGCGCGCATGTCCTGGAAGAACGCGCGTACCGTCTCGGTGTCCTCCTTCGAGCCACTCATGAGATGCAGCAGGACCTTCTGCCCATTCCGCCCGATCCCCCAAGCGGCGATGACCGGCTCGCGCGGGCAGCCGGCTCGCAGCCGCTCAGCAATGCCATCGACAAACAGGTAGACAATGTCGAACTCCGATAGGTCGCGGCGCGTGAAGGCCTCGTATTCCTCCCACAGCCGCTCGGTGATCTCGCTGACCGCGGCGCGGCTCACCAGACGCCGGCCGTCAGCATCGGTAAACGCTGCCTCGATGTCGCGCGTCGACAGCCCGCGTGCGAACAGTTCTACCGCCAAGTCCTCCAACGCCTCGGTGCGGCCAGCGAGATTCTCTCGAACCGCCGATACGAAAGGCTCGGCCGTATCGCGCAATTGCGGTGCTGAGAACCTCACCGACCCCTCCGCCGTCTTCAGCCGGCCTGTCCGGTAGCCGTTGCGATAGCCAGAGGGCTCGCCCTCGGCCCGCTCGTAACGTTCGCGCCCAAGCTTGTCGCGCGCTTCCGCCTCTAGCACCTCCTCGATGATCAACTGCACCGCCAGGCGAACCAGATCCGAGCGGTCAGCCCCTGTCCCCAGCCGTCCATCGATGAGCGCCCGAAGCCGCTCGCGTGTCTTCTCCGTCGCCGCTATTCTCTTCATCATGGGATGCTCCCTGAGGGCCTCCGGCGCCAACCGAAAGCCCGTTCTCCTGCTTCACTCAGGCAGGGTGCATCCCAAACCTTTTTCCAGCAAATCTACGCCTTCACCACGGCGTCCCGCAGCCGGGCGTA
>Ga0207684_10005763_pt1 | contig 11371 bp, 7 predicted proteins | sample KBSK5501metaG_FD_184342 | JGI IMG/M metagenome (GOLD analysis project Ga0207684, IMG submission 184342) | Corn, switchgrass and miscanthus rhizosphere microbial communities from Kellogg Biological Station, Michigan, USA - KBS K5-50-1 metaG... | ecosystem: Host-associated > Plants > Roots >... | reverse complement strand
GCGCGTGCGAGGATACCCTCGAGCCAGGCGAGTTCCGCTTCGCGCCCGATCAGGCGCGAGAGTCCCCTCCGCCCGGCAGCCTCGAGTCGGGTGCGTACCGGACCGATGCCCTGGAGCTCGAAGACACGGACCATGTCGCGCACGCCCTTCAGCTCCCGCGCGCCCAGGTCGCCGAGCGTAAAGAAGCCCTCGACCAGGCGCGCCGTGTGCTCGGTGAGGAGCACCCTTCCCGGGGGCGCCAGCTGCTCCACGCGGGCGGCGAGCCCGACGCAGTGCCCCTGGGCCGTGTAGTCCATACGGAGGTCGTCGCCGATCTTGCCGACCACAACCTCCCCGGAGTTGAGCCCCATGCGGATCGCGAGATCGAGGCCGCTCCGGGCTCGGAGCGTGCGGGCGTAGCCCCGGAGCTCCTCGGCGGTGGAAAGGGCGGCGTGGCAGGCCCGCCGCGCGTGGTCCTCGTGCGCCACCGGCGCGCCGAAGAGCGCCATGATGCCGTCGCCGGTGAACTGATTGATTGTCCCCTCGAACCGGTGCACGCCGCGCATCAGGATCTCGAAGACCCGATCGAGCACGCGGTGCCACGGCTCGGGTCCGAGCCACTCGGCGAGACGCATGGACTCGACAACGTCGGCGAAGAGGACGGTCACCTGCTTGCGCTCTCCCTCGAGGGCGCTGCGGGTGCTGAGGATCTTCTCGACGAGGTGCCGCGGGGTGTACGCGCGAGACTCGCGCTCCGGGGTCGTCGCGGGAGCGCTCGCCGCGATCTGGTGGCCGCAGGCGTCGCAGAATCGCTGGCCCCGGGGGCTCACGCTCCCGCAGCGCAGGCAGGGAGCGCCGCGCTCCAGCGAGGCGCCGCACGCCCCGCAGAAGCGAGCGCGCTCACGGTTCTCGTGCCGGCAGTGCGGACACCGCATGCGGGAGCTCCGGCCGCCAGGATAGCATCACCGCGATGCTGTGGCCGGCCCGAGGGGCTATAGTCTGCCCCCATTTTGCTCCCATACGATCCCGAAAAGGGCCGAAATGGGAGCAAAGATCACGTGCCAGTAGAGAGCCTGAAAGGCTGTGTCACCACGACCGTTTTTCGAAAGCTCAGAGGGTTGACCGACATAGCCTGCGCGCACTCATAATCCAAAGGTCGCTGGTTCAAATCCAGCCCCCGCAACCATAAACGACTAGGGGTTAGCGGACGTTGCAGCCGCTAACCCCTTTCGTTTACCCAGACTTCACCCAGGAAGTGGTTGCAGGCGGGAAGTACATCAACGAGCAGTTCTGCGGCGCCTAGCCCACCGCGAGCTCGTCGAGCAGGAATTTCGCGGCCCGGAGATCGGCGGTGTCGAAGCCCTCAGTGAACTGGCCGTAGACCGGCGCCAGGAGGTCACGCGCCGGCTCGGTCAGGCCCTGTTGATGCCACAACCGGGCGAGGCTGGTCGCGCTTCCCAGTTCCCACCAGAGGGCGCCCTGTCGTCGGGCCCAGTCGAGCGCCTGTCTGAAGCACTCCTCGGCGTCCGCCGCGGCGGCCGGGGCACCCCGCAGGAGGAGCAGTTCGCCCTTTTTCCGCAGTAACTCCGCGATGCACCAGCGCCCTGCCGTGCGCTCCACGCGCGCCAGCGCCTCGTCAACTGCCGCGAGTCCCTCCGCGATCTGCCCGGCGCCGCCGAGGGCTTCAGCGAGCTCAGCAAACAGCACAGCTGAATGCATGAGGAAGGCCACCTCGGGGAGCTCCCCGAGCGCTGCCTGCAGCAGCCGTGTGCCGGCGCGGCTGTCCCCGCGCTTGATGAGCAGTACGCCCTCGAAGCATCGTCCGGCCACCCTATAGCTTTCCTGCGCGTGCTTAGCCGCCAGATCGATGAGCAGCTTCACGTGGCGGTCGGCGACCACGAGATCACCCACATAAAGCGCGATGGGACACGCCGCGTGGTGCAGCGCGATCAGGAGCGAGTCCAAGTGGTCCTTCGCGCGGGCGTACTCGACGATACTATCCGCAACCCGCCGTGCCTGATCAGCGAACCCCTGCAACCACAGAATCCGCGCGTAGAAGCAATGACCCGAGACTCGCGGGTCAAACTGGTAGCGGATGATGTGCGATCGGTGCGTGGCTAGGAGGGCAGAGTTGATCGCCGGCTCGACGTGTCGCCGCGCCGCGGACTGGTCACCGAGAACATGCACCGTGGCGCCGATCGTTTGACGCGCGATCAAGGCATCGTCGGGGTCACCCGTCCTCTCTGCAACCGTGGCAAGCGTCTCGACCATGGCAAGGGCCCCGCGATAGTCGCCCGTGACGAAGTGATAGACGAAGAGTCCGTACATCGCTCGCAGGCGATAGTGGGTGTCATCGAGGACCTCAGCGAGCTCGAGTGCCTTCGCCAGTGCCGCGGCCATGTCCGTGCTTGGTGTACCTCGCGCATGCAACAGCGCCCTTCCCAGCGCGAGAAATAGCCGCATGTCGCGCCGGGTGTCGGGCACGTGACGTGGGAGACTCGCGACTGCTTGCTCGGCCCGGACGAGACATTCCCTCATCAACGACAAGTGCATCCACAACGGTACGGCGGCCACCGTAAGGGCCACCCCCAAAGCGGCGTCGCCCTGGGGCGAGAAGGCCCAGTTCAAGGCCAGGCGAACATTGTCGAGCCGACGGCGGTAAACGGCAGTCCCGCCGGCACGCGGGCCCGTCTCCCATTCCAGCTCTGTGCGCTCGCAGAGTGCGCGGTAGTACTCGGTGTGTCGGCGCGCGACCGCATCGAGTTCTCCGGTCTCGGTCAGCTTCACCGATGCGTAGGCGCGCATTGTGTCAAGGAGGCGGTAGTGCGTGAGATCACCGGGATCCGCGGATACGAGAGATCTCGACACCAAGGCCGCGAGCCCATCGATGACGTCCTCCGCCGAAAGCCCGACACCCCGCGCGACTTCGGTTGCCGCTGCGAGCGTGAAACCTCCGGCAAACACAGCCAACAGCCGGAACACCAGGCGCTGCTGCTCTGATAGCAGCTCGTAGCTCCAGTCGAGCGTGGCGCGCATCGTCTGGTGCCGCGGCAGCGCGGTCCGGTGGCCGCCGCTGAGCAGCCGGAACCGGTCATCGAGACGGGCAGCGAACTCTTCCAGCCCGAGCGCGGGGGTGCGGGCTGCTGCGAGCTCGATCGCGAGGGGGATGCCGTCGAGGCGCCGACAGACGGCCCCCGCGATCACCGCGCTGCGTGCGTCCAGGGAGAAGCGGAGGTCCAGCGCCTGGGCCCGCGCCACGAACAGCTGCACGGCGGGTGCTTCCAGCAGATCCTCGCTCCCCTCGGCTCCCTCCGCCGGCACCTGGAGGGGGAGGACGCGGTAGACGTACTCCCCCGGCGCGCGTAGCGGCTCGCGGCTGGTCGCCAGCACGCGGACATGCGGGTCGGCACGCAGCAGCGCCTCGGCCATGCGGGCCGCCGCCTCGATCACGTGCTCGCAGTTGTCCAGCACGAGCAGGACGCGCTTGGCGCCGAGGGCCGCCGCCACCCGCTCGGGTGACTCCGCGCCGGCGGGGAGCTTGAGTCCGAGCGCCACCGCGACGGTGACCGGCACCAGGCCCGCATCGGACAGCGGCGCGAGCTCGGCGACCCACACTCCATCGCCGTGGCCCGCCAGCTGCTGGCGCGCGGCCTCCAGGCCGAGCCGCGTCTTGCCGATGCCTCCGGCCCCGATCAGCGTGACGAGCCGATGAGCCCCCAGCAGCTCCATCACCTCCGCGAGCGCGGGCGCGCGGCCAATCAGCTCCGAGGTCGGCGCCGGCAGGTTCGTGGGCGGCGGAGCATCCGGCAGCGCGGCCGCCGCGGCAGACAGGAGATCGGCGATCGGGGCCGGCGCCGGGTGCCTGCTTGCCGGGCCGGACACCTCGCCCCGGTCGGGGCGGGTGGGACGCGAGCGCAGGGTCTCCTGGTAGAGCTGGGTGGTTTCCGCCTCGGGCGGCGTGCTGAGCTCCCGCTTAAGCGCGTCCACGCAGAGCTGGTACTGACGCAGCGCGGCCTCCCGGCGCCCGAGTCGCGCGTAGAGCCGGATGACCGCCCGGTGGACGGGCTCCTGTAGCGGGTCCAGCGCTAGGAGCCGGAGGCCGGTCTGGACGGCCGGCTCGGCGGCGCCGGCCTTCTGCTGATGGGTGAGCAGGCGGCCCAGGCCCTGGATGGCCAGCTCGTGCAGGCGCTCCCGCTCGGAGGTGAGCCACTCCTCGAACGGGCGCTGGGTCAGCGCCAGCCCGGCTAGCAGGTCGCCGCGGTAGAGGCCGGCAATCTGCTCGAGCGCGACGGGCCGGCCGTCGGCGACCAGCCGCTCGAACCGCGCCACGTCCACGTCCACGGCCGAAGGGTTCAGAGCCACGCTCCGACCGTCGAGGACCAGGCCGGGGCGGACGGTCTTGGGCAAAGCCTTCCGGATTCTCGAGAGAGCGTTGCGCAGGTTGCCCCGGGCCTGAGCATCCGGCATGTCGCCCCATAGCAGGGTCGCGAGCTTCTCGCGCGGATGGGCCTGGCCGAGCGGGAGAGCCAGGTAGGCCAGGAGGGCCTGGGTCTTCCGGGTGGGAAGGACGAGCGCAGTGCCGGCGTCGAGTTGGGCTTGAAAGCCCCCAAGAAGTGCAAGTTTCAGACGCACCGCGACCTTCACTGCTCCTCCCAGACGCTCGGCAAGAGGCGTCGCCGAGTATGCCATAGCCCCGGTACCACCCTCCAGCCAAGCATTTTCCACGTTGCTCGGTACGGTCTTGGTATGGCGACCCAGGTACAACCATCACGAGAGCAAACGCATGAGCGATGAGCAAGGTGAGCGGAGGAATGGAGCCGACAGAGCATCTAGGCGACCACATGACCCTCATCGTCCGCATTCGACAAGACGATGCGGGACGGCTGAGCGGCGTGGTGGAGCGCGTGAGGACCGGGCAGAAGGTCCAGTTCCACGGCCTCGAGACCCTGAGCCGCGCGGTGGACGCGCTGCTCTCGACTAGCACCGAAGGGAGCTGACGATGACGACGAAGCTGATCGAGTTGGGCGCGCTCGCGCGGGCGATGGGTTTGGCCGAGACCCGAACTCGGCGATCGTCGTTCAGACGGTCCGCGAGGCCCATGCTCACGACTACGTTCATCGTGGCCGTCGCGCTCGCGGTTCATACGCCGTGCGTGAGCGCGCAGACCATCGACGATCTGAGGAAGCGGATCGAGCAGCTCGAGCAGTCGACACGGGACCAGGTGGAGCTCCTCAAGCGTCAGATCGACCGACAGGAGGCCGAGCGCGGCCAGGAGCGGCGGGCGGCAGAGGAGCGAGAGCGGACGATCCAGACGCTGCAAGAGGAGGTGGCGCAGCAGCAGCTCCGGTTCAGCGCGCAAGAGGAGCGCCTCACAGAGCGGCTATCCAGCTGGGCGCGGCTCGTGGATCTGAACTCCGGAGCAAAACAAACCAACAACGGGCCCCCGCCGCTCCTGGGAGAGGACATCCCGGGCAATGTCTACTCGGGCCCGGACTTCAAGATCCACCTGGGCGGCTCGCTGCGACTGAACGTCCAGCACAACGACACGCCCGTCGGGGAGTCTGTCAACTCGGCGCTGCTCCCGAACACGGCGGCCCCGGGCGGTGGCAACAACGGCAGCAGGGACGTGTTCCGCGCCTTCGCCCACCGGACGCGGCTGAACCTGGCATTGCAGGGCCCGGAGACCCTGGGCGGCAAGACCTCCGGGTTCTTCCAGATGGACTTCGACCAGCAGGCCAACGGGCCCGGCGAGACCAATGCGGTCAACAACAACCCGCGGCTGCGGTGGGCTATTGGGCGCTGGGACTTCCGGAACTTCCTGACGGCCGGCAATGAGCTGATCTGGACATTTGGACAGGGGGATGCCTTCGACCAGATCGTCCCCGACACCGTGGACCACGACACCCTGCTGGCCGGACTCGGCGCTGCCGAGCGGCGGAACCCGCGCGTCGAGGTCGTCGACAAGTACCCGCTGACCTCCAACATCAAGTTCCTGACCTCACTGGGTTTTGAGCGACCCCTCTTCGACAACCAAGCCCTTGGGGGCACGACGGGCTGCGGCACGGGGTGCCTGAGCGGCTTCCCGGCGCTGAGCGCCGGAATCGGGCTCGAGGCTGGCCGGCTCGGGAGCGACTTCGGGATCGCCGCCACCAAAATCTATGCGCGGACGACGTGGGGGGAGTTCCAGGAGCGCTTCGACACGGGCACGTTCACGCCGAATCTGAACGCCCAGACGAACTTTACTCAGCACACCTTCGACAACCAGACGGTTGCTTTTGGTGTGAGCCTGGATCGCATCGGATTCAACAAGACAGGACGGGCGTTGACACTGAAACTGGCGGGAGGTGGGGTGTGGACGCGAGGAGACGGGCAGATTACCGATTCAGAGTTCGACCGACGGGTGATTCTGAACCGCCACGGGAGCCTCACGCCAGCTCAGAGCCTGGGAGGATGGATCAACCCACAATTCTTCCTGACCGACACGCTGAGTCTCCGATGGGCGGGCGGCACGCAGTGGGCACTGGACAGCAACCGTCCGGCCATCACCGGAAGCCTGATCGCCGACCCATCGGGGTCGGGGCTCCAGTTCTTCCGGGTGAACAACTTCCAGTCCGAGGTCTCGCTCTGGTGGACGCCAGGCCCGTTCACCTTCGCGCTGGCCTACAACTTCACGACCACACGGTTCCGCAGCGTCAATCTGACGGGCGGCTCTCAGAGCCGCGAGAACGAGAACAACAAGATCGAGTTCATCTCCTGGTTCAGCTTCTAGGGCGCATCCGAACGGATCAGGTCCTCCAAGAGGAGGTCATCGTGAAGCTAAACGTAAATGGCCAGCAATCAACCGCACGCGCACCGCCGGCGATTGCACAAGGCTCGCTGGGTAATCGTGAGGCCCAAAACCTGTCACATCTAAGGGTTGAATATAGGAGAGATCACATGGCGGACATGAGAAGAGAAAGCGACAGTCTCGGTGTGATTGAAGTGCCGGCGGACAAACTGTGGGGTGCTCAAACCCAGCGATCGCTCGAGCATTTCAGCATCGGCAAGGATCTGATTCCCCGCGAGATGATCACCGCCTACGCCACGTTGAAGAAAGCCGCTGCCACCGCGAACCATGCCGGCAAGCGGCTTGACGATCGCCGTTACGAGCTGATCGTTCAGACGTGCGATGAAATCCTCGCCGGCCAGCATCATGACATGTTCCCGTTGCATGTGTGGATGACGGGGAGCGGCACCCAGTTCAATATGAACGTGAACGAAGTGATCTCCAACCGCTGCTGTCAACTCGCGGGCACACCCCTCGGAAGCAAAGCACCGGTCCACCCTAACGATCACGTCAACATGGCGCAGTCGTCGAACGACTCCTTTCCATCAGCCATGTATATCGCGGCCGCCGTCAATGTGAAGCAGCGCCTGATTCCCGCGGTCGCTGCTTTACATGATGCGATCAGCACGAAAGCCCAAGCATGGGGTGACATCGTCAAGATTGGGCGGACCCACATGCAGGACGCCACTCCACTGACATTGGGCCAGGAATGGTCCGGCTACGCCGGGATGTTGGCGGACGATCTGGAGCGAATCGAGGTGGCGCTGCAAGGGGAGTACCGCTTGGCGCTGGGCGGTACTGCCGTTGGAACGGGCATCAACTCGGCGCCTGGTTTTGCCGAAGCGGCGGCCGCCGAGATCGCCAGGCTCACGGGCTTGCCCTTTGTAACCGCGCCCAACAAATTTACGGTGCAGGGCGCCCACGACGCGCTGGTCCAGTTGTCTGGCACGCTTCGCACCCTGGCGGTGTCGCTGTACAAGATTGGCAATGACATTCGCTTGATGTCCTGCGGACCTCGCGCCGGATTTGCGGAACTGGCGATCCCGGAGAATGAGCCGGGCTCCTCGATCATGCCCGGCAAGGTCAATCCGACCCAGTGCGAAGCGCTCACCATGATTGCCGTGCAGGTGATGGCCAATGACGTCGCGGTAGGCTTTGGCGGCGCCGGCGGCTATCTCGAAATGAACGTCTACAAGCCGCTGATCATCTTCAACATCACCCATTCCATTACGATCATGACCGATGGCTGCGTAAACTTCCGGAAGTTCCTGGTCGAGGGCACGAAGCCTAATTTGAAGAAGATCAACGAGTATGTCGAGCGTTCGCTGATGCTGGTGACCGCGCTCGCTCCAGTCATTGGCTATGACAAGGCGTCAAAGATTGCCCACTACGCCATGGACAACGATCTGACGCTCAAGGCTGCGGCGCTGAAACTGGGCTTTGTCACGGAGGACGAATTCGATCGCGTTGTTGATCCGAGAAAGATGGTTAAGCCCTACGTGGCGACCGAGGTCTAGACCATGGGCGCGTATAGTCCATTGTGCCGGTATGGCAGGCCCTGGGGTCAGGAGACGGTTGCCACTGTCGAAAGGATGAAGTGCCAGGAGCTCATATGACATTAGAGGAACGTTCCAACCTCGTCCTCGCCTTTGCCCGGGTTCTATACGTCAATGGCCAATCCACGGATCAGACTGTGGCTGCGGCCAGGCAGCTCGGCGACACCCTAGGACTGCGCGCCAAGATCATGCCGCGTTGGGGAGAACTGCAACTTCAGGCCCAGGGCAAGGACGGCGGACTCATCTCCGCGGTCGAGGCCGATCCCACCGGCGTGGATATGGATCGCGTGGCTTCCACGATGCGGGCAATAGAGCAGGTCCGTGCCGGGCGACTTGCGCCAGCCGCCGCGATGGAGGCGATCAGGGCGATCTCAGAGGCGCCACCGGCGCCAACATGGTTGTTCACGCTCGCGGCGGCGGCGGGCGCGGTCGCGTTAGCGGTGATCTTCGGTATCCAACACCTAACCGCCGCCGCGCTCATATTCGTGAGCGCGGCGGCGGGTGCCATTCTGCGCCGAAGCGTGGCGCAGTACAGCGGAAACGTCTTCTTGCAACCATTCTGTGCGGCGTTGCTCGCTGGCGCGATCGGCGCGGTTGCGGTTCGGTACCAGCTGAGTTCGTCACTGCGTCTCGTCGCGGTCTGCCCGTGCATGATCCTGGTGCCGGGCCCGCATGTGCTGAATGGCGCGTTGGATCTCGTTAAGGGCCGCGTCCATCTCGGCGCCACCCGCTTGATTTATGCGGGACTCGTGATTGTAGCGATTTCGACGGGGTTGTTGCTTGGACTCGCCCTTCTCGATGTCTCCTTGCCGGTAGACCAGACCGGCAGGGCCGTGCCCTTGTGGCTCGATACGATTGCTGCCGGCGTCGCTGTCGCCGCGTACAGCGTCTTCTTCTCCACGCCACTGCACATGCTGGCGTGGCCGGTGGCAATCGGCATGCTGGCCCATGCTCTGAGGTGGGGGTCGCTTGCTGAGCTTGGCTCTAGCACCGCGATCGGCGCCATGGTCGCCTGTCTCATGGTCGGGCTGGCCCTGACTCCAGTCGCGCGCCGGTGGCAGATGCCGTTTGCGGCCATCGGCTTCGCCTCCGTGGTGTCGATGATGCCAGGCGTGTTCCTGTTCCGGATGGCGAGCGGCCTTCTGCAACTGGCCGACGGCTCGCGTACGACGTTGGAGCTCATAGGCGCGACAATCGGGGACGGGATGACCGCCGTCAGCATCATTTTAGCGATGGGCGTCGGGTTGATCGTTCCGAAGATGGCGATCGATCGGCTTGGCGAGAGATCGAGGCCGGCGAAGTCGGGACAAGCGAAGGAGTATGCCGATGTCCACGATTGATTCTGGCGTCACGCATCCTTGGTCCCACGCGTCGGATGAAGCGTCGGCGCTGTCGAGAGTGGAGGCGCGGCTTCCGACGTTGCTCAGCGTCATCGCGGGGATGGTCGACCTCATTGGCTTCTTGACCCTCGGCAATATCTTTACCGCCCACATCACCGGCAACCTCGTTGTGATCGCAGCTGTGCTCGTGCGCGGCGGACCGCTGAACGTGGCGCAGGCTCTGGCTATTCCCGTCTTCATGCTCGGCGTCGCGGCCACGTGGCTGCTGGCGAGCGCGTGGGGCAGGCGCGGTCCTGGCTTGACGCGGCTACTTCTGCTGATTCAGTTCCTGCTGCTCGGTGGCCTTTTGACGTTCAGTGTCATCACCAGCCCGTCCGTCAGGCCGCACGGCTTGATGGCCGGCATCGCGGTGATGATTGCCGTCTCCGCCATGGCGTGTCAGTTTGCCCTCTTGCGCTTGGCCCTGCCGGGCGCGCCTTCAACGGCCGTTATGACCGGCAATTTGACGAACACCGTGCTCTCGCTGCTGGACGCGCTGTCGGGAAGCCAGCCGTTGAGAGGAGGCGCCATCGGACGATTGAGAAGCTCCCTCCACCTCCTCATCGGGTTTCTCGGTGGGTGTGTTGTGGCTGCTACGGCTGTCTCCCTCCTGGGAGACTGGGCGTGGTCGTTGCCGGTCGCGCTGGCCGGTGTGGCAGTGGGAGAAGTTTCTCTGTGTACGGTGAAGTCTTCGAACGGATCAAAAGGGTAATGAGCAGTCCGAGCGCCAACCCACACACAGGTGAGGAATGTCATGACGACCTTTACAACCAAGGACAGTGCGCAGATCTACTACAAAGACTGGGGCAGCGGACGACCGGTCGTCTTCAGTCACGGATGGCCGCTCAGCGCGGACGCGTTTGAGGACCAGATGTTGTTTCTCGCGTCGCACGGCTATCGCGCCATCGCCCATGACCGGCGCGGGCATGGCAGGTCAAGCCAGCCGTGGCAGGGTAACGACATGGACACGTACGCTGATGATCTGGCACAGCTCGTCGAAACCCTCGATCTGCGGGATGCGATCCACGTCGGCCATTCGACCGGCGGCGGTGAGGTCGCGCGTTACATCGGGCGCCACGGTACGAAACGCGTCGCGAAGGCCGTGCTGATCGGCGCGGTCCCGCCGGTCATGGTCAAGAGCACGAGCAATCCTAGCGGCACGCCGATCGAGGTGTTCGATCAGATCAGAGCCAGCGTCCTCTCCGACCGGTCGCAGTTCTGGAAGGACCTCAGTATGCCGTTCTATGGTTACAACCGCGCCGGGGCAAAGATCTCGGAGGGGGTGCGGGAGTCCTTCTGGCTACAAGGCATGATGGCGGGAATGCCGGCGGCATACTTCTGCATCAAAGCCTTCTCTGAAACCGACATGACGGAAGATCTGAGGAAGATTGACGTGCCGACACTTATTCTGCATGGCGACGACGACCAGATCGTGCCAATTGCCGATTCAGGCATGCTGTCGGCCAAAGTGGTCAAGAACGCCATACTCAAGATCTACAAAGGCGCGCCGCACGGTATGTGCACAACAGAGAAGGACCGGGTCAACAGTGACCTGCTCGAGTTCATCAAGGCCTGAATGTCGCAAAATGAGCGACCACCGAGACTTCACCCAGGAAGTTGCTCCCCACCCG
>Ga0207684_10005762_pt1 | contig 11372 bp, 9 predicted proteins | sample KBSK5501metaG_FD_184342 | JGI IMG/M metagenome (GOLD analysis project Ga0207684, IMG submission 184342) | Corn, switchgrass and miscanthus rhizosphere microbial communities from Kellogg Biological Station, Michigan, USA - KBS K5-50-1 metaG... | ecosystem: Host-associated > Plants > Roots >... | reverse complement strand
CCCGGCCACGCGGCAACATGACCGGCGTGACACTCATGGCTGTTGAGTTTAACGGCAAGCGCCTGGAGCTGCTGCAAGAAATCGTTCCTGAGTTGCGCAGGGTCGCCATCGTCGGCAATCCAGAGCATCCTGGCTCGCACCTCGAACCGCCTTCTCAGAAGAGACGGCGCGACGGCTGGGGCTGACCATTGAGTATCTCCCGACACGGACGCGCGATGAGCTCACGAGTGTCCTAAGCGCGATCAGTGCCCAGCCACCGCAGGCGATCTCTTTTACTTGCGGATGGCTTTGCAATCCAGAACCGGGAAATCATCATCGATTTCGCCATGCGCCACCGCGCGCCGGTCATTTCTGGCTGGCCGATCTTCGCCCGGAGCGGTGCAGTTTGCACATATGGGCCGCGCCTCACCGAGTCCTACCGGCGGTTGGCATATTATATCGACCGCATTCTCAAGGGTGCGAAGCCCGCCGACCTTCCCATCGAGCGGCCGACAAAGTTCGAGTTTGTGATCAACCTGAGGACGGCAAAGGCTTTGGGCCTGACGATTCCGCAGTCGCTACTCGTGCGCGCTGACGAGGTCATTGAATGAAAAGGCGCGCGTTCATCACGCTGCTCGGCGGCGCCGCAGCGTGGCCGCTCGCGGCGCGCGCACAGCAGCCGACGATGCCGGTGGTCGGGTTTCTCGACAGCGAATTCACTTGACCTGTATGCAGATCGTTTGCACGCATACCGCGGTCAGAGCAGCCGCCGGCTGTCCTCGATCACTCGGGCGCATGCGGTAAGGTTGAGGGGATAATCCTCGACGCGATGTGCTCGACAATCCTTCCGCAGTCAGGCGTCCACGTATCGACTGTTTGTGCCCTTGATGCCTCCCCGTTGGCGCCGAGCGGCCTTAGTGTCTTTGTCATCGTCTCCCGGTGCGGCCCGGACGGCCAACTTTTGCAACCTTGCGGTCAACCGCTTGAGTTGCTCGTTTGCGCCGAGTTTGTGCAGGCGGTCAATGCAGACCTGAACCGTTTGGGCGTGGTCGTTGGCGATATTGTAGATGTGTTCGGCGTTACTCATTAATCGTCTCCGTCCATTACGGTGCCAGTTGCGAATTTCAGTAACAGCGACGGCCACCGTGTAGGCCCCCACCAGGATGAACGGGATCAGAGAAAGTCCCGCCAAAAGTGGGGCCTGATCAGCACGGTTTTTTTCGGAAGGCCCCCCTTCCCAACAAAGCAATCGGCAACGCGGGAGATGGTTCCATAGCCCCGCCAGAAAAACGAGCCGGCCGGCATTCCGCCAAAATGATCGTCCTTTCCAGGCAGTTACGACCAGGGTCTGCGACCAGATTGCGGGACCTGCCGGTCCATGCTGCGGCAAAGCGGCCAGCACAAGTGTGAACCAGTTCACACACGCATTGGCAAAAACCTCGGTACGGTGGCCGCAACAGACGGCGATATCGCATTCACCGCGGGAGGGGAACCATGCCCGCCAGCAAGAAGATTTTAATTTGTGCAGCGTTGACGACGGGGCTTCTGCTTCAAGGCTCATCGTGTTTTGGGGAAGAACCCACGAGACTCACTGGCAATTGGAAACTGGTCGCGTTCATGACCGAGGATATTAACAACAGGGTGCGAGAAAATGTGTGCGACAAGGGGGCGGAGGGCTATCTGACATTTACGGCTGCTGGCCGTGTGTTCGGATTCGCGACCACGAAAGGCGGCGAACCGTTAGCGAGCACAACGAGGAGCTACAATGCATCCCGGCCGATAATTTCCTATTCGGGAAGCTATCGCTTTGAGGAGAGCGGCCTCGCCGCAAAGGTCGATTTAGTTTGGGATGAAGGATGGCCGCCTAGCGACGAACTGCATAACTACCGTTTGGACGGCGACAAGCGGCTCGTGGAAATTACCCACCACCGTTATCCCAATGCGTTCGGGAGCAGAATGATCAGCATTCTGATTTGGGAGCGCGAATAAGAAAAGATGTTCGGCCGTTTTAACCGGCGTATGCGCTCCAGAGGCCCCAGTTGTGTGTACTGAAAACCCTATCCGCGACCCCTCCGACAAAACGACCAACCGTGAGGCTCACCATTTCAGCCACATGCAATGTCGGCCCTTGGGGGTGCGGATGAGAAAGCCATTCGCCGTGATTGGCTTCGCTGCGGCAATAGTTGGTTCAACCCCTGCAGGCGCCCAGATTTCCAATGATATTGTCAAGATCGGGGTGCTCTCTGATATGAGCAGCCTCTACTCCGACTCCACCGGTCCGGGCTCGCTCATTGCCGCCCAAATGGCGGCTGCGGATTTCAACGGCAAAGTGAAGGGTAAGCCGATCGAGGTGATCGGTGCCGATCATCAGAACAAGCCGGATGTGGGCTCGAGCATCGCGCGCGAGTGGTACGATACCGGCAGAGTCGATGTCATCGTCGATGTTCCGACCTCGTCAGTGGCACTCGCCGTCCAGCAGATTACCCGAGACAAGAATCACGTATTCCTGATGTCCGGCACGGCCTCTTCCGATCTCACCGGCCCGGCTTGCTCTCCGAATGGCATTCACTGGACATATGATACTTACGCGCTCGGCAAGGTGGCCGGCAACGCCATGGTCACGCGCGGAGAAGACACGTGGTTCTTCATCACCGTCGATTACGTGTTCGGCCATACGCTGGAACGCGACACGGCGAACGTCGTCACCGCGGCAGGCGGAAAAGTCTTTGGTGCGGTGCGTGCGCCGATCAACACTCAGGACTTCTCCTCGTTTCTACTGAAGGCGCAGGCATCTCAAGCCAAGGTCATCGGACTGGCCAATACTGGCAGCGATATGCAGAACGCCATTAAGCAGGCATCCGAGTTTGGACTCCAGAGAGGCGGACAGAAACTAGCGGCTCTGCTGTTCGACGTCACCGATGCGTCTAGTCTTGGCCTCCAGGTGGCCGGTGGGATGATCGTAACGGCAGGGTTTTATTGGGACATGAACGAAGAGACGCGCGCATTCTCTAACCGCTTTATGCAGCGGGCCAAGCGCATGCCAACGATGTTCCAGGCGGGCGTCTATTCGGCACTCATGCATTACCTTAAAGCCATCGATGCGACCGGCACCGACGATGCGAAGACGGTGGTGGCCAGAATGAAGGCCACGCCGGTCAACGATTTTTTCGCCAAGAACGGACATATCCGCCAGGACGGCCGCATGGTGCACGACATGTATCTGATGCAGCTTAAGTCGCCGGCCGAATCGAAAGGATCCTGGGTTGTGTACAAATTGCTCGCCACTGTTCCGGGCGACCAAGCCTTTCGTCCGCTGCAAGAAGGTGGCTGTCCCCTGATCAAAAAATAAGAACGAGCAGCAACCGAAGGGCTCCTCTGCGGGAGCGGAATGGTCTACGAAGCTTTTCGGCCGCCGATATCGTGCATCCTGGAAGGCCCGCAAAATTGCTATTTCCTTTGCTTTGAACGTAGAAAGGGAGAACGCCCGTTCCAGATCGGCAAAGCATCCACGGCTATAAGCAACTGGACCCGCTTCATGGAATGCTTGAGCTGTCACGCGGATAATCCGGAGAGTGGCCGCTTCTGCACGCAATGCGGCGCCGCACTGCCCGCCAAATGCATTCAATGCGGTTCGGTGAACTTGCCAGAAAGTAGGTTTTGCGGAAGCTGTGGCGCCAGTTTGGCGCTTGCTACGCGGGCCCCGAATGGTTTCACCGCGGCGACATCAAGGCTGCCGTCGCCAAACAAACCCAATTTCATTTCCGGCGGCGAGCGACGGCACCTCACGGTTCTCTTTTGCGACATCGTGGGTTCGACATCTCTCGCCAAGTCGCTCGACCCCGAAGATCTCAATGAGATCACGCGTCGCTATTACGACTGCTGCACCGACGCGATCCATCAATTCGAGGGCCTCGTCGCGAATTACATTGGCGATGGCGTCATGGCGCTTTTTGGTTATCCACGCGCCCACGAAGACGATGCAGAGCGGGCAATCCGCGCGGCGCTAACCATCATTAGCGATGTCCGAGCAGCGAATGCCAAGAGCAAAGCGCGCGTTAGGGTCCGGATCGGTATCGCAACCGGGCTTGTCGTCGTGGGTGAAGACGGCACCGAGCCCTTGACCAAGGAAAAAACAGTCGTCGGTGAGGCACCCAATCTTGCAGCTCATCTCCAATCCGAATCGCAACCGAATAATATTTTGATTTCTGACGCGACACGTCGGCTTGTCGGTGACGTCTTCCAGCTCGAAGAACTGAAGCTCGGCCGTTTGAAGAGCGGCAAGGAGCCGGTAACGATTTGGCGCGTGATTGGAGAGAAGGAGGCAACGAGCCGTTTCGCCGCCCACGCCGTGAGCTTCACGAACTTCGTCGGTCGGGATCAGGAAGTGGCCCTGCTGACCGATCGCTGGCATCAGGCGGTTCAGGGTGAAGGACAAATCCTTGTGCTTTTGGGAGAGGCGGGCATCGGCAAGTCGCGCATTGTCGAGACCTTCCGCCAGCTTGTCTCCGATGAATCGCATATCACGCTGCGCTATCAGTGCTCCCCTTATCACATCGATAGCCCGCTCCATCCGGTCATTCGCCAGCTCGAGCATGCCGCGGGTCTCGCGGCAGACGATTCCCCATTGGTGAAGCTCGATAAGCTCGAGGCTTTGCTGCGGCGCAGGACTACCTCGTTGGAAGAGGTCGTTCCGCTTTTTGCAGCACTGCTTTCGATCCCCACAGACGGGCGCTGTCCACCGCCAGACCCCGATCCGCAGCGCCGCAAGGAACGCACGCTGAACGCGCTCATCGATCAACTTGCAGGTCTAGCTCAGGAGGGACCCGTTCTCATCATTCTCGAAGACGTGCACTGGGCCGACCCAACCACCCTCGAATTCTTCGGTCGCACGATCCCGCGGCTTCCGGAGATGCGCGTCCTCCTGATCATGACTGGCCGGCCGGAGTTTAAAGTCCACTGGACCCACTATCCGCAGGTGACCGCGCTGCTTCTGAACCGACTGGGACGCCAGCACTGCCGGGCGATGGTCGAGTCGATCGCTCAAAAGACTCTGCCGTCAGAGGTGACGGAGCAGATTATCGCCAAGACCGACGGCGTGCCGCTGTTCGTCGAGGAACTCACCAAGACGGTGCTTGAGTCAGGATTGTTGCAGGAGAAGGATCGCGCGTGGCTGCTTACACAGCCGCTCCTGGAGCTTACCATTCCGGCAACACTGCAGGATTCGCTCATGGCGCGGCTGGATCGACTTGCACCGGTCAAGGAGGTGGCACAAATCGGTGCCACGATCGGTCGCGAGTTCTCCTATGCGCTGCTGGCAGCGGTGTCCTCGATGCGCGAAACGGAGCTCAAGGACGCACTGGCCAAGCTCGCCGCTGCCGAGCTTATTTTCCCACACGGCGCACCGCCGGCCGCGAGTTACATGTTCAAGCACGCACTCGTGCGCGATGCCGCCTATGAGACACTCCTGAGAAGCAAACGGAAACAGCTTCACGGGCAGATCGCAAAGGCTCTGGAAACCCAGTTTGCCGAAACCGCGGAGACACAACCTGAAATTCTCGCCCACCATTACACCAACGCCGGTCTGACCGAAATCGCGCTGCAGTGGTGGCAGAAAGCGGGCGACGTGGCGATCAGGCGCTCGGCCAATCGTGAGGCGGTAAGTCATTACAGTCGCGTCATCGAACTCCTTCGGCTGTTGCCGGAAAGCCCCAAGCGAGACGCGAGCGAACTCGTGACGCGAATCAAACTGAGCGGCCCTTTGATCGCGACAGCTGGCTACATCACTTCTGAATTGACCGAGAACTACGCCCGAGCCTGGGAGCTCTGCACCGAGCTCGGCGATGACAAACACGCGTTTCCCGTGATGTACGGGCAGTGGGTCATCCCCTACGTGCGCGGTAATATGGCGGAGGCGCTCAAGAATTCCGAGCGGTTCCTGCGCCGGGCCGAGCAGCAAGATGATGTCAGCCTTCTTATGATGGGGCACCGGATCTACGGCTCGTCGCTCGTATGGCGGGGTGACACGCTGCAGGGGAGCTCACATCTCAAGCGCGCTCTATCGATATATCGCCCCGAACACGCTCAGCTCGCCTACGTTTTCAGTCAGCACCCGCGCACAGCGGCACTGGCGCACCTCTGCCTCGCGCTCCAGCATCTGGGCCATCTCGATCAGGCGATGGCCGCCGGCTGGGAAGCGATCAAGGAGGCGAAGCGGATCGAGCATTTCAACTCGATTGCCTATTCGCTGTGCTTTGTGAGCCTCCTCATCATGTTGCGCCTGGACGTCGCGACGCTCAAACGCACTTCAGGGGAACTTCTCGAGTTGGCCGAGCAGCACAATGCAACTTATTGGGCGCTGTGGGCGAGGCCGATGCTAGGCTGGATCGAGGCCCAGGAGGGAAACATCGAAGCCGGCATTCACCAGATGCAACAGAGCACGGCGGAGCTTCAGGAGCAGGGGGCCAATCTGTGGGTGCCGCAGACCCTGCTGCTCGAGGCCGAAATTCTGGGTCGCGCGGGGCAATGCCAGAATGCTCACCGGCTGCTCGATGAGGCGCAGGCGCTAATCGAGCCGCTGGACCAGCGCTTCTATGAGGCAGAGCTGCACCGCGTCCGCGGCATGGTCATGCTCTCCGAGGGTAACGACGTCGATGCCGCGGCCACCAATTTCGATCGTGCGATCGAAGTTGCGCGCTGTCAAAACTCGCGATTCCTCGAGCTGCGCGCGGCCACGAGTAAGGCGCGACTCTGCCTCGACCGCGGTCGCCACCAGTCTGCACGCGATCTGCTGGTGCCGGTCTATAGCTCCTTCTCTGAGGGCCTGGACACGGCTGATCTCGTCGAGGCACGATCGCTGCTGAACGAGCTGATGTGACCCTTCACAGCAGAATCTGATATACTAATTTTGAGAATTCGTAGCGGCCGTTCGCTCAACAACTATCGACAAGGGGCGGCTATACCGCCCGGGTTCTTAAAAGTGGCAAAGCCCGCCGGCCTACCAATCTTGCAGCAGACGAAATTCGAGCTTGTGATCAACCTGAAGACCGCGAGGGCGCTGGGCCTCGAAGTGCCGCCGACGCTGCTCGCCCGCGCCGACGAGGTGATCGAATGAAACGCCGCGCGTTCATCACGCTGCTCGGTGGCGCAGCGGCGTGGCCGCTCGCGGCGCGCGCGCAGCAGGCGGCGCCGCTGGTCGTCGGATTCGTAAATGCCGGATCGCTCGATACGCCGCTTGCCACCGCGTTCCGCAAGGGCCTCAACGAAGCGGGTTACGTCGAGGGCCAGAACGTAACGGTGGAGTACCATTGGCTGGAGGGCAAATTCGATCGCCTTCCGGCGGTCATGGCTGACCTCGTGCGTCGTCGTATCGCCGTTATCGCTACGCCAGCCGGCAACGCTGCTGCGCTTGCCGCCAAAGCTGCGACCACGACGATCCCAATCGTCTTCGGCGTCGGCGAAGACCCGGTCAAGCTCGGTCTCGTCGCCAGTCTTGCACGGCCGGGCGGAAACCTGACAGGGATCAATTTTTTCGCGACTGAGTTGACTGCGAAGCGGTTGGCACTTCTGCACGAGTTGGTGCCCAAGGCCGTTCGGATTGCCGTGCTGGTCAATCCGGCCAATATCGCAAGTACCGAGAGCATACGAGATATATCGGAAGACGCCCGTGCAATGGGACTGCAAATTCAGGTCCTGAACGCGAGCACCAGCCGCGAGATCGAGGCGGCCTTCGCCACCCTCGTGCACGACCGCGCCGATGCGCTGTACGTCGCTGGCGACGTGTTCTTCACCAGCCGACGCATCCAATTTGTCACGCTCGCGGCGCACCACAGGATTCCCGCGAGCTATGCCAATCGCGAGGCCGTCGAAGTCGGCGGGCTGATGGCCTACACAGCCGATCGTGCGGATATGTACCGTCAGGTCGGCGCCTACACGGGTCAAATCCTCAAGGGGGCCAAGCCCACCGACCTGCCGGTCTTGCAGTCGACCAAATTCGAGTTCGTCATCAACCTGCAAACGGCCCGCGCACTGGGCCTTGAGGTGCCGCCGCAACTACTCGCCAGCGTGGACGAGGCGATCGAGTGAAACGCCGCGAGTTCATATCGCTCATCGGCGGTGCGGCGGTGGCATGGCCGCTCGCGGCGCGGGCGCAGCAGCGTGCGCTTCCGGTGATCGGACTGCTCAGCAGCCGCTCGCTGGCGGTTGACACTCTTCTCATTGGAATCATCCGCCAGGCTCTCAACGAGGCGGGGCTGGTCGAAGGTCAAAACGTCACCTTCGACTATCGCTGGGCCGAGGGTCGATACGATCGACTGGCGGGACTCGCCGCCGATCTCGTGCGCCGGCAAGTGGCCGTCATTGTCACGATGGGTGGAGACGCATCGGCCCTGGCGGCCAAGGCGGCGACCGCGACCATACCGATCGTGTTCGCGGGGGGCGCGGACCCGGTCAGAATCGGCCTCGTGACCAACCTGAACCGCCCTGGCGGCAATATCACGGGCTCCAGCAATTTCATCTTCGAGCTGGAGCCGAAGCGGCTGGGGCTGCTGCATGATCTGCGGCCCCATGCCACGAAAGCCGCTGCCCTCGTGAACCCCGAAAATATCGCTCACAGCGAAACTCAGGTGAGCGACATTCAGTCCACGGCCCGAAATCTTGGGCAGGAGGTCACGATCCTGAAGGCCAGCGCCGTTCCCGAGATCGACGCGGCGTTTGCGAAGCTGGTCGAGATGCGCGCCGATACACTCCTGGTCGCAGCCGATGCGTTGTTTTTCGACCATGCCCCACAACTGGTCGTGCTGGCGGCTCGCCATGCGATTCCCACGGTGTACTCCCGACGTGAGTTCACCGCCGCCGGCGGGCTCATGAGCTATGGAGCAAACGCCAACGAGTCCTATCGTCTGCTCGGCCTCTACGCCGCCCGCATATTGAAGGGCGAAAAGCCAGGCGACCTGCCGATTCAACGACCGACCAAGTTCGAGCTGGTCATCAACCTCAGCACTGCGAGGGCGATCGGCCTCGACGTGCCGCCCTCGCTGCTCGCCCGCGCCGACGAGGTGATCGAGTGAGAAGGCGCGACTTTATCACCCTTCTCGGCGGCGCGGCGGCGTGGCCGCTCGCAGCGCGCGCGCAGCAAGCGGAACGCATCCGTCGCATCGGGCTGCTCTTGACGGGGGCGGCGGACGATCCGGAATCGCTTGCCCGCGTCGGAGCATTCCTGCAGGGCTTGCAGCAACTGGGTTGGACTGATGGCCGCAATGTGCGGCTCGAGTATCGCTGGGGCTCCGCTGATGCTGAACGCATTCGCAAATCTGCGGCGGAATTGGTCGCACTCGCGCCCGACGTGATCTTGGTCAGTGGCAACTCGGGCATGGCGCCGCTGCACCGGGCAACCCGTACTGTGCCGATCGTGTTTGTGAATACCAGCGACCCAGTCGGCGGTGGTTTCGCCACGAGCCTCGCGCGTCCTGGCGGGAATGCGACGGGATTTTCCAGCATCGAATACGGCATGAGCGGAAAATGGCTCGAGTTGCTCAAGCAGATTTCGCCCGGCGTCACCCGCGCGGCGGTCCTCCGCGATCCGAGCATCCCGTCCGGGAGCGGGCAGTTGGGCGCGATCCAGGCCGTGGGGCCGTTCCTAGGCGTCGAGATCAGTCCGATCGACGCGCGCGACGCCGGCGAGATCGAGCGCGGTGTCACTGATTTGGCGCGCTCGGCGAACGGCGGGCTGATCGTGCCGGCGAGCACGCCGACCATCTCTCATCGCAAACTGATCATCGCGCTGGCGGCGCAATACCGGCTGCCGGCGATTTATCCCTACCGCTTCTTCGTCGCCGAGGGGGGCCTGGTCTCCTATGGGGCTGACTCGGTTGACCCGTTCCGGCGTGCGGCCGCCTACGTCGACCGCATCCTCAAGGGCGAGAAGCCGGGCGACCTTCCGATACAGGCGCCCACCAAGTTCGAGCTTGTTATCAACCTCAAGACTGCCAAGGCGCTCGGGCTCGACGTCCCGTCCTCGCTGCTCGCACGGGCCGACGAGGTGATCGAGTAAATCGGGGTGGTGTACCAGCAGTGGCGCCGAGCGACGTCCGCTTTCGGGGGCATGACACGGCGCATCATACTGCTCAGCGGCGCTGCGGTCGCGTGGCCGCTTACGGGGCGGGCCCAGCAGCTAATAGGGAAGCTGTCATCGTGCATCTTTTTCACGATCTCCCGCGGGGTCTTAGGCTTTCGAGCAGCGCCTCGGCTCGGATCAGGTCGGCCGTGCCGAAGCCTTCCGTGAACTGATCATAAATGGATTGCAACAACGTCAAGGCTTCATCGCCGCGACCTTGGCTCTGCCAGAGGCGCACGAGGTCGCATGCCGTGCGTAATTGCCAAGAAAGAGCCTGCTGGCGCTGTCCCGTTTCCAGGCTCTTGACGAGCAGGCTCTCGATTTCGTCGGCTGCGGCCCGCCCGGTCGCTCGCAACAAGCCGGCCTTGATCCGCAGCACCTCGGCGACGGCCCAGCGTTCGCCGGTCTCGTCCGAAATGGCGAGAGCTTCTTCAATGACATTCAGCGCGGCATCGCTGCGGCCCGCCTTAGCGTGAGCCTCGGCTTTGAGCGCGAGAAAGATCGGCAGCCACAGGCGCGCGCCGGTCTTGCGCCAGGCCGCCAGACCTTCATCAAGCTTCTCAATCCCCTCGTCTACCTTGCCCTGGCACGCGACCGCCCAGCCGTCGAGAATCCGCCCGCCCGCCGCCCAGAACGGAAAGTCGTGCTCGGTGCAGATCGAAATGACGGTGTTGGCATAAGATCGCACATTCTCCGGGCAGCGGCGGAAGATATCCATCATGCCGCAGGCATGACAAATGGTGTAGGCGAGCGTAAACGGATGTGACGACGCCTCGGCGCGGGTCTTCGCCTCGACCGCGACCGCCGCCGCCTGATCGACATATCCGAGATGCCACAGCGCCCAGCACAAATAGCTCAGGGCGGTCGCTCCGATGTCCTGACCGTAGAAGTATTTGGATTGAGAGTGCTGCTCAGGATCGTATAGCTCCCGAGCGCGTTCGAGGTGTCGCCGCCCAGCGGCAAATTCGCCCATCTGCACATAGGTGGTGCCGAGCGTGCGGTGGGAGAGACAGATGGAGTCGGTCTCGCCACGCCGCTCCGCCTCGGCAAGAAACTCCAGCGCAGCCTTCTGCTGCATGGCGACCTCGCCGGCGACGTAGTAGGACGCCCATATTCCGTAGAGGATGGAGCACTTCTGCGGCACCTCGGTGTCTTCATCGGTCAACGCCTTCGCCCGCAGCAGCACTTCCCTGGTTTCGGGTGCGGCATAGCCGCGGCCTGCGATCTTCGCCTGAGCGAGCATCACGTGCAGTTCGAGTGCCTTTCGCCGGTGCTCGGGACC
>Ga0207684_10005761_pt1 | contig 11372 bp, 12 predicted proteins | sample KBSK5501metaG_FD_184342 | JGI IMG/M metagenome (GOLD analysis project Ga0207684, IMG submission 184342) | Corn, switchgrass and miscanthus rhizosphere microbial communities from Kellogg Biological Station, Michigan, USA - KBS K5-50-1 metaG... | ecosystem: Host-associated > Plants > Roots >... | reverse complement strand
GGACACCCCGTGGAGCCAGGCCAGCCAGGCGGCTTCCTCCGCTGGTTGAAAACGTTGCTCAATCTGGCCCTGGGTGTACAACTCGTAGAGGCGCTACTCTTTGGACCAGATCAGTGCGTGAAGAGATGCTCTGGACATCGGACCTTCCCTGTGTCTGCATTGTTCCCAACGACCCTTCAATTCCTCCCAACACCAGGAAGTATACCAAAGCGGAGGCTCACCGGCAAGGAGTATACCTCTCGGCGTGACGACCCGATCTGCTCGAGCGGCGCTGCCGAAAGCGGGAATGATCCGCAGGACTTTCGCCGCTTTATTGAGGGCAGGCGAAAAGCAGTTGGAAGGCGGTTTATCGCCTTTCGCCCGCGCTGCTCATACTCTCTTGCCAGTCGAGCACAAGAAGCGCCTGTGGGATGCCCTGCCGATAGGTCGGGGCAACCACTGGTTTCCAACCTAGCGAACGCGCCGCCTTCGCGTTGGAGACGCGCATGGAGGTCGTGAAGAAGTCGGTCGCCAGGGGGGCGAGTGGACGCATCATCCAGCTTGGGAGTGCAAAGGGCATCGGGAGGTGAGCCTGCTGGCAGAGGAACGTGAAGAAATCTTTATTGTGTACCGGTTCGTCATCGACGATGTTATACGCTTCTCCTGCCTTGCCCCGTTCGAGGGCTGCGACCGTGGCGGCTGCCGCATCTTCCAGATAAATCCAGGAGGTGACCGCGCGGCCCCCATCAGGCAGAGGAAGGCTTCGGCGGCGCAGGGTCTCCAGGAGAGGGACGAGAGATGCTGGCCCATAAAAGTATCCATAGCGGAGCGATATCCCCTCGATCCAGCCCGCTTGGGTCGCCTCCCAGATCTGCCGCTCCAATGAGCGGAACCCGGCCACGTGCCGTTCGAGTTGGGAAGAGCTTCCAGCAGGTGCGAACGGACCGTCTTCAGTGATGACCTTTTCGCCCCAGTTACCGTAGCCGTAGCCCAACGTCATCGACTCCGCTACGAACCTGTGTGCTCCGACCTCCCTGGCGGCGGCGAGCAGATTCGTGGTCCCCACATCGCGCAGCGCGTTAGTGGCATACATATCCTGATGACGCAGAGGCGTCTTCTTAAGCGCGGTCAGCGCATGAATAACGGCGTCGGCTTGCACCCCCTTGACAGCTCTGAGCAGCTCGTCGCGATCCATCACATTTGCCAGGATCGGGTGAGCGCCAAGGTGCGTGAGACGATCCATGCTGTCAGGGGAACGGGCCACCCCAAGAACTTCGTGTCCTCCCGCGATGAGGGCACGGGTCAGAGGGGTACCCAGAGCTCCACTCGCTCCAGCAATCAGCACTTTCATGAGAGCCTCCCTTCTGCTGACGAGCTACGAAACTATCTAAATGAACATTGACAGTAGTGTCAATCTTGAGATGAACCTGGTGGAATGTTGCTGATGACTCTGTTGATGAGCTATCCTCTCTCTCTCCTCATTTGGTCGGTCCTCTCGTTAATGTGAAAACCGTTCATCAACAGAAGAAAGGCCCAAATTTGACCAGGTTCATCTCAAAATTTACACTTGCGAGCCACTGGAGAAGAAATGGCACTGAAAAAAAAGTCTGAGCAGGCACCCGAACCAGAAGCCTAATTACCATCTATCCAGGACAACTTGTCTTCTGATCTGCCAGCGATGGTTCCTTTCAGTGTTGCCGAACTTCGATGGTTGTTCTTTTGTCTCGTTGACAAATCTTCTTTCTCCTTTGCCTATCATCTCGCCTGGTCATGCTGGCGGCGTGTGCATCAAGCTCTAGCACGATTATGCCATTACAAACGACGACGTGCTTTTGCTGGTCATCTACAACTGTAGGATTAGGAGACCATTCCATTCCGGGGGCTTCCTTCCGGCGCGGCTTTTGATCAGTACCATCTTGCGCGCCCTTCCTCAACCGATGCCGATAGACTCGGCTTCGCGATGATACGCAAGAGAGGAAGGGCATGAGCAGCTGAGACTCAGACCGTGCAGATGTATCACCTGCGCATCTGGATACGCCAGATGAGTCCTCAGATTTGGCGCCACGTCTCTACCCGTCACAAGCTGTTGTACTCTCGTACCAGGCTGTTGCCGAAACATCCCATGCGCATGGCTATGGCTTGAGGTCCAGCACCGCTTTGCCATGCTCCAAATCGACAGGCACCGAGTTCTGATGGTGCACGATCAGCCACTTGCCGTTGATCTTACGGAAGCAGGCGGTCCAACGCAGCCAGAGAGCGGTCTTCTGCCCATTGGTCATGGTTCCGCTTATCCGGTTGAGGCTGTGGGTGAAGGCAACGTCATCACCCACAGTGATGGACAGGTCGTGAATTTCATAGTCTATCGGACCCTGGAACGACGAGAACACCTCTTCCCAAACTTTCCTGAATGCATCTGCTCCCAGGTATCGCAGCGGGGGCACGATGTCGAACGACACGACCTCCTGCGCATAGAGAGACATGACGCCTTCGATGTTCTTGTCACGAAGCGATCTGATCCCATCGTCTAGGAGTCTTTGGATGGCTGCTTCCTCGTTTTTCTTGTTTGCTTCGACTGTCATAGTTTCCTCCTGTCTCCTGCTTGTTCTTTTCAGGACGGTCATTTTCGTTCTGTAGAAGGACGAATGAGTTTTGCCAAACGTGACAGTTTTTCCCAATGAGTTTTAAGGCAGGGTGTACATTTTGGGGAGAAGCTGCTGATTTCTGGGCAATGCTTCTGGTGAAAGCATCTCCCCTTCTTTCGCCTGTGAAACCGTTCTCGCGGGCCTCATCCCGCGAGAACGGGAATCGAGAACTCCCAGGATAATTGTACATACGCAAATGAAATGAAGCAGAACCTCCATAATTAATTTGCGTAGGGCGCCATCTCAAAAACTCATCAGTTTGAGGCGTTGATTATGGGATGATTTTCTGAGACAAGCGTTGAGCAGAGAAAGCAAGCTTTCTTCTGCTATTCAGATATCTCCAATAACGAACATTTTTCATACTGCTCGCTTCCTCACATAATTCGCAAGATTCAGGGCTCATGCGCACTTTCCGTGAGGAGAGTGTGGTGATACAATAGAAAAGATTTTCTCATCATATTCTTCTTCATGAAAGCGTTGGTATGGTATCTCTTTCCCTGTTATTGTTTCCTGCTTGTCCCGATTTGCTCATCGAGGATATCACCCTTGAAAGCAAGACCGTGATCATCTCGGTTCGCTCAACTAAAACGTCTGTCCAGTGTCCTGCCTGTGCGCGTCCTTCGGCAAAGGTCCATAGTCGCTACGTCCGTGTGCCAGCTGACTTACCCTGGATCGAGTATGGCGTCCTTCTGCATCTGGAGGTCCGGCGCTTTTTCTGTCAGCATGAGGACTGTTCGCGCAAGACGTTTGCAGAACCCTTTCCCGAATTACGTCTGCTGCGTCGGTGTCCCTTACCCGCCTCACCCGTTCCTCGCGTGCTTGGTCTCGATGACTGGGCCTGGCGCAAAGGACGCCGGTACGGAACCATTCTCTGCGATCTGGAGCGACAGGTGCCGGTGGATCTGTTGCCGGACCGCGACGCGGACTCTGTGGTGAGCTGGCTCAAAGAGCATCCAGGCGTCGAGATCATCAGCTTGGACCGGGCCCATGACTACGCCGCCGGGGCCAGACGTGGAGCACCTCACGCCATATTGATCGCCGATCGCTTTCACTTAACGAAGAACTTCGGTGATGCGTTGGAGCCGCTGTTGGATCGACACCAAGACCTGTTCCGCTTCGGCGAAGGAGTGGAGACGGCACCTGCGCTCTCGCCAGGAAAGTCTCTCCCGCCAACGGAAGACCTGCGCCCTGTTCCCTCCAAGCAGGCTGAACAAAGGCGATTGGCCCACCGAGAAGAGCGACTGCACCGCTATGAACAGGTGAAAGCTCTACGCGAGCAAGGACTCAAGATTGGCGCGATTGCCTCTCGCCTCGGGGTGAGCCGCAGCACGGTCGAACGGTTTCTGGCCACCGGCTCCTTTCCTGAACGCAAACGCCGCCGCAAAGAAGTGACCAAACTCGACCCCTATCGGTCGCATCTAGCCCGGCGGTGGCAGCAGGGGTGTCAGAATGCCAGCCATCTGTGGCGCGAGATCACGGCGTTGGGGTATAACGGTTCCTATGCCTCGGTGCAGGCCTATCTCACGTGCCTGCGGACTGGGAGTTCGTTGCCTCTCACGCCGGTGCCCCCACCAGTCCGAACGCTCAGTTCGCGGCAAGTCCGTTTTCTGTTTCAGCGAAGCAGGGCGGACTTACAACCACAAGAGCAGCAAGACCTCCAGGAACTCCTGCGACGCAGTGCCGATCTGGCTGCGATCTACCAGCTCGCCCAACGGTTTCGGGAGCTGATCCATCAGCGTGGGGCCGAACGGCTCGACGACTGGATGCAGCAAGCGGCGGGCTTCCCTGGTCCTGAACTGCGCCGGTTCGTGAACGGATTACGCCAGGACTATGATGCTGTGAGAGCAGCGCTCACCTATAACTGGAGCAATGGAATAGTGGAGGGGCACGTCAACCGGCTCAAATTGATCAAACGGAGCATGTATGGGCGTGCCAAGTTCGATCTGCTCCGACTGCGGGTGCTGCATCCGACGCCCCCCTCAAAGCAGGAGAAAGGCACCCTCGTGCCTGCGGCAGACCGTGGAGCGTGCCAGAAGGCGGCTCACGCGCAGACGAGCAGAGCGGCCTGAGACGGCTCTGGCAGGAGGTCTTTAGCTGCTGATGTGGTCACTTGTTGCGTCGGCCAAAGGATTGCTCCTCCATGACGTATGAGAGGATGGCGAGATCCTGTTGCTCTCTTGCTTCCTGGCGTCCTGCCTGATCTTCTGGTATACTGGAGAGAAGCTTTTTCAGAGACGAAAGAGGGTTCTGCTCCACGAGCACAGGAGATCAGCGATGGACAAACGATCTGAGGTATTCACGTCTCGTCTCGTGCTGGGGGTGCTGCTACTGGTAGCACTAGTAGTGGTCGTTCCCACCTTGATCACGCTGATTTTTTCCCCCACCTATACAGCTGTCGTCCTGGGTCTCACCCTTCTTTTGGGAGGGGGTTTTGCGCTGTATGCAGGCATCAAACAGCTACGAGCGACAACCAGCACTACAGTTGCACTTGTATAGAAGCAGGGGAAGGTGACCCCTGGATAAGCTCACCAGCTTAGAGGGAAGGCACGTGAGCCTGAAGGGTAGCTGCCGCCTGTTCCAGACACGCCAGGGTTAGGGCATCGGTGACCCCCAATGAGCACTTGTAGTTGTGCTGGTGGATGGTGCGATACGCTCTCCAGGAGCGCGTTGGGCTCCCATGCTTGGTGTCGCGATAGGCGGTGAAGCGCCCCTGCCGACCGACGAAGCGGAACGAGGAGATGGTCGCCAGCCACTCAAACCACTCTGCCGCATCCGGCGCCAGCGGCAACTCGCCTTCCTGTGAGGTGATGATCACATAGGTTCCCTGTGCGCCGTATTCGATCAGAGCCGGCATGCGAGCGCGGGCGCGTTGTTCTGCCGGCAGAAGTCGACGCTCCCGAGGTGACGCACCAATAGACTCTTGCCCTGCCCCTTGCTCTTGCAGTTCTGGAAGCACGTGCCTTCCTACCAGCGCTTGCACCAGGGATTCCAGGGCTGCGATGCGAGCCTCGCCCGTTCGCTCGCGCTCCTCTGCGCAGTGCCAGGGCGAGTTGGGCGTGCTGCTCCTGCAGGGTCATGATCCTGGTTTCCAGCAGGAAAGTCTCTGGATCAGGTCCGCCGGAGAAGCGGAGGAAGCAGACAGCAAAGCAGCAGCAGGAGCAGGCCGTGCCTCGTGTGCCGGCCAGGGTCTGGCTGGCTCCTCTGGCGAGGCGGGCGCAGAGGCAAGATCCGGGAGGGGACGTGCATGCTGTCGGGCCACCTCCAGGAGGTGTTCCTGCGCCACGCAGGTGATGCGGGCATCGGTCGGATGGGGAGCCACGGGCATATTGGCTTCTTTGAGCCAATGGTGCAAGGTCTTGGGATGGATCCCAAGCATGCGAGCGCCCGTCGCTACAGGAAAAGTCACCATGATCAAGACTCCTTTCGTAAAAGGACAAAAGAGCACTCCAAATGAACCGCTGATCCAGGAAATCTCCTGGAAGTCTAGGAACCGGTGCGATGGACCACTACTGGTACCCAAGGAGGAGAGGAAGCGAGAATTAGCCGGCCTCCAGACGGCGCCTGGTATGGAAATAGCTGGCCAGGCTGCGGTGCCAGCGTCGCCACCAGGACCAGGCCACGACCAGCTTCACACTGCTGGGAGCTGGCCAGATCAAGCGTCCAAGCAGATGGCGCACTTCGGGAACCGTCAGAGGGAGCAGGGGTCTGGCATCGGAGGCCGCCTCACGAGTCGTGGGGATCGGTCCTGCCAACGGAGGGCAAGCCAGAGGGATGTGCTGGGCACAGATCCCGGTCAAGAAGGCATGCGCCAGCATCACCAGCGTGATATGGCGATACCAGCCGATCCAGCTGCGGACTTCGTACTGGTCCAGTCCCATATCCTTCGCTGTTTCGAAGTCTTCTTCAATATGGAAGCCGGGCGCCGATGGCCGCAACCATCTCGGGCAGGGTGGTGCCTTGTGGCCCAAAGACGAAGTAGTAGGCCTTCTGGAGCGGATCGCTGAGGCTGCGACGCATGAGCAGCCAGTGCCGTCCATCTTCTTCCCAGCGATGTAACATGGGAACGCACGCCCAGTCAAAGAGCCTGGGGCCTTTGGTCCCCTCACTCATCGAGAGACGCTGCCAGTCGTGCTCATGCAGTAAGAGGGCTTCCACTTCGCCAACTTCAACCCGCCTGCGTTGCCCATCAGGAGTGAGGATCCCAACCGGCTCAGTGCAGGCCACCGCCATCACGTAGGGGTACTGGTGCTGCTCACACCAGTTCCGCAGATCCAGATTGCCGCCATACACCGTATCGGCTGCCACCCAGGCAAGCGGGACCTGCGCTGCCCAGAGGCGCGAGAGCATCTGGATCGCCAGTTCTGGTTTGGTCTGGAAGCGCACCGACTCAGGAACACCGGCTTCGCGACACCGCTCCTGATCCGCAAGCCAATCGAGGGGAAGGTAGAGTTCCCGGTCAATGAGGGTATGCCCAGGAGCCGTCACGTAGGCCAGAAAGACGCCGACTTGACAGTTCTCGACGTGCCCGGTGGTTCCACAGTACTGGATCTGGACCCCTGCCGACTTCTTGCCGCGTTTGGGAAACTGCTTTCATCGATGACCACAATGGCGGCTTCTTGTCCGAGGTGTTCCAGGACGTGCTCACGCAGGTCGTCATGCACGCCGTCGGTGTCCCAGATCGCCTGGGAGAGCAACCGCTGCATGCCATAGGGACGAGCTTCTCGGGCCTGCTCGGCCAGCTGCCAGCCATTTTTGCGCTCGGTGGCACTCAACAGGCCTTGCAGGTACAAAAGCGCCCGACGACGCGGTTCTGGTCGGGCAAAGCGCGAGGCAATCCGGCTATGCAAGTGGGTGAGTGCCTGAGCCCATTGCACGACTTGGGTCGGGGTCGTCTGGGCTCGGGTGAAGGTGATATGCTGAGGCTGCTTCACGATCTTCTCCTTTCAGGTGAGACCTCTGCTGTTGGTAGTCGCACCAACAGCGTGCCACATCTGCAAGTGAAGATCGTGAAGCATGTTTCTGGAAGTCTAAAGCAGGCTACTGCTCAGTTTAGAAAGTGCAACTGTAGTGGCGAATCATGAGCAGTGATGGTACCCCATCCGGGCAATGCGGTTCCTGATCTCACATCTTCCATCGACCAGCGACGTAAATAGAGGTAGGACCGGGGTCTCTGCCTCTCCAAGCAACGCTTCAAAGCAACGCTTTAGCAACGGTATCTGCTTTATACTCTCATCAAGGTTGATGCATGAAAGCTTCTCTCAAGAAGCAGACAGAACACACATGGAGGTAAATCAATGGCTGACGTACCTGATCGTCTGGTGCCCGCAAGCCAGCCAGCTGCGTCTGGGGCTGCTCAGGCCGATCTTCCCATAGCCAAGCCGCTGTCTCGTTCATTTGGAAACACCCTCTTTGGCGCGGTTGGGCGACATTTTCGGTGGCCTGCGGCCTCCTGACGATGGTGTGTATGAGCTTCTTCGGTGTCGCCCAAAACACACACAGTGTGTTCGCCGGATATGCTGGCCTCTTTGAGCGCCTGGCAACCAACTCTGACACCATCTGGTCGCTCGTGTTAGTCGCACGTCTGTGGGTACGCCGGTCAACAGGTATCTGAGAACTTGTAAGTGGCAAACCCTAGAGACATGTGACTCGTGCTCTTCCCTCTCCTCTCACCGTAGCCCCAGAATTTCAATATCATATGACTATGCGAAAATTCGAGCGGGGAGAGGAGACTTCTTGTGCTGTGGGCAAAAGCAGCGTAAGATATTGGGTGAGGTATTCTCCGCGCTTGGTTTCGTTGCGGCACGTCCCAGTAGTTCCATCATGAACGACAGGAAGCGGGAAACCGTGAGAGCACCGCTGGTTGGATCAAGAACAGGAGGAAGCACAATGCGTCACTATCAGATTGTTGTCCTGCCCGGCGACGGGATTGGGCCAGAGGTCATCACGGAAAGCGTCAAGACGCTCAAGGTGCTTGCCGAGCTGCACGGCGGCTTCCGCCTGGAGACGCAGCACTTCGACTGGGGCACGGAGCGCTACCTGCGCGAGGGCGCACTGATGCCGAAAGATGGGCTGGCGGTACTTGAGCGGGGAGGCTTTGATGGCATCTTGCTCGGCCCCATTGGTGACCCACGGGTCCCGGACCACCTGACGCTGTGGGGCCTGTTGCTCCCGCTGCGCCAGGGGTTCGACCAGTACGTCAATCTGCGGCCCATGCGCCTGTTGCCAGGGGTGCAGAGTCCCCTGGTCGGCAAGGGCCCCGCCGAAATTGATATGCTCTGCATCCGGGAGAATACCGAGGGCGAGTACGCCGGCGTGGGAGGGCGCGTGCATCAGGGGATGGGGGAAGAGGTGGCTATCCAGTCGATGGTGTTCACCCGCGCGGGCACCGCGCGGATCATCCGCTACGCCTTCGAGTACGCCCGCCAGCACGGGCGCAAGCAGGTGACGAGCGCCACGAAATCGAACAGCATGCAGTACAGCATGGTCTTCTGGGACGAGGTGTTCGCTCAGGTGGCCGCCGACTACCCCGACATCGCGCACGAGCAGCAGCTCGTCGATTCGCTCTGCGCCCGCTTCGTCTCCAGGCCGGAGAGCCTGGATGTCATCGTGGCCTCCAACCTCTTTGGCGATATCCTCACGGACCTTGGCGCCGCCATCTCCGGTAGCCTGGGGCTGGCTCCCAGCGCGAACCTCAACCCAATGCGGCGCTACCCGAGCCTGTTTCAGGCGATACATGGCTCTGCACCGGACATTGCTGGCAGGGGCATCGCCAACCCCATCGCCTCGATCTGGTCAGGGCAGCTCCTGCTCAACCATCTCGGTGAGCAAGAGGCAGCAGCCGCGCTGATGCGCGCCATCGAGGAGGTGCTGTCAGCAGGGGAGGTACGGACACAAGACCTGGGTGGGACGGCGACCACGCGACAACTGGGCGATGCCATTCGAACGCACCTGCATCGGATCACCACATGAAAATGCGCGTTCTCGCGTCGGCCCAACGTGTTCCTTGATTGCTTCCAACCAACTCAGACACCCGTTTTATCTATACTAATGACCACTAGGGTAGCACCGCACTAACTGTATAGTGCGGTGCTATCAGCGTTAGGGTATGAGTAAACTCACACCCGAGCTATACCTCTTAGCTTTTGTTGAGTGCAAGCCTACCACTCCTCGCACTCTCTTCAATTTTTGCTATGAAAAGGAGCTGAGCCAGGCATGCAAAGATGTCGCAGCAACACATACTTGGAGAACTCGTAGCTTCATTCACGCACGTTTCCTGATAGGGCGGACCTTATTGAGACAAAGGAGATGATGGAATGATCACTATTCTCGGTGGCGGTATAGCTGGTGTGGCACTTGCCAGAGCGCTTGCAATACGTGGAGGTCACAATGTCGTTGTCTTTGATCCACGGCCCATCGCAGCAGGGTCAACCGGGCAAGCGATGGGCGGTTTTCGAACGCAGTTTGCAAGCAGACTCAATATCGCATTAGCAGTAGCGGCGCGCCCTTTCTTCGTCGAGCGAGTGGAGCACATCCACTGGTCACCCAGAGGTCATGGAAATGTTCTGCGACGTAGCGCGCCAGGGGAACCGTCAAATCGTAATGGAGGCCCAGACGTGGTTCGCCTGCTTCGTCATGAGTATGCAGCCGTTTCACCGCGTAGATTTCCTTGCCCGTCTCCCCTTTGGCCAGCAGGGCCTCGATCTCTTCGACCGAGGGCGTTTCAATCGAGCAAAACCCATAGCTTTCAAAGACACGACGGATGTCATCCATCCACTTGAGTTCAACCATGCGCTGCTCGGGCGACCATTCGGGGAACCCACTCACATGTGACACGACAGACTCCTTCCCATGACGATGCTCATGACGCTTTCATGACACTTCCTCTTTAGACTAAGAGCAGAGAGGGCGAGGCGCGTCACAGGGGAGTGGCCACAAACCTTGCCGGATGGGCCTTTGCGTGAGGAAATGCCCTCCTTGCTACCCCGACACACTCGCCCATCACGCGATGGCTCTCACTTTTTTGCAACCAGTGTTTGTCTATGTAACGACTTGTCACCAACAAGGCCAAAGGAGATACAGATACCATGGACCTTGAGATCACGCTGCGGGTGAACGGGGCCACCCACCGGCTGTCCGTTGATACCCGCACCACGCTGCTGGATGCGCTGCGCGAGCGCCTCGGACTCACCGGCACCAAGAAGGGCTGCGACCACGGGCAGTGCGGCGCCTGCACCATCTTGCTCGACGGGCGACGCGTCACGAGCTGCCTGGCTCTCGCCATCGCCCATCAGGACGCTCAGATCGTCACCATCGAGGGGTTGGCAGCAGATGGCGAGCACCTGCACCCCCTCCAGCAGGCGTTCATCGCGCACGACGCCTTCCAGTGCGGCTACTGTACCCCAGGACAGCTCTGCTCGGCGGTCGGCATGCTGCGCGAGGCAGAGGCCGGCTGGCCCAGCGCGGTGAGCGCTGATCTGACGGCTGAGCACATCACCCTCGACGACGAGGAGATCCGCGAGCGCATGAGCGGCAATCTCTGCCGTTGCGCCGCCTATGCCAACATTGTCCCGGCGATCAGGGAGGTCATCCAGCAGGCACAAGAGGCGCAGCGAGCCAAGCAGGCAGAGGAGGCACGCCGATGAATCCCTTCCGCTATGAACGCCCGCCTGACGCCTCCAGCGCCGTCGCGCTTCTCGCCCAGACGCCGGGCGGGGTCTTCTTGGCTGGAGGGACGAACCTCGTCGACCATCT
>Ga0207684_10005760_pt1 | contig 11372 bp, 8 predicted proteins | sample KBSK5501metaG_FD_184342 | JGI IMG/M metagenome (GOLD analysis project Ga0207684, IMG submission 184342) | Corn, switchgrass and miscanthus rhizosphere microbial communities from Kellogg Biological Station, Michigan, USA - KBS K5-50-1 metaG... | ecosystem: Host-associated > Plants > Roots >... | reverse complement strand
AAGCGGACCATTCAGAAGTATATGAGGTACGTTGGCATCCTGCAGCCCAGAGGACAGAAGTGGACGACCTTTCTGCGTAATCACGCGGCAGATATCTGGGCCTGCGACTTTTTGCAGGTGACTGATCTCTTCTTTCGACCGCTCTTCGCCTTCTTCATTATCGAGCTCAAGACACGACGGGTGATCCATGTCGGAGTGACACGATCTCCTACTGATTCCTGGGTCGCGCAACACCTGCGCGAAGCTACCCCGTATGGGCAAGCGCCGAAGTATCTGATACGTGATAATGATGGCAAATTTGGGTCTCGCTTTGCTCGCGTGGCGACAACGAGTGCCATTGAAATGCTGAGAACACCGTATCACGCTCCCCGCGCCAATGCGATCTGCGAACGCTATTTGAGGAGTGTGCGGCAAGAATGCCTCGACCACCTGCTGATCCTTCACGAGAAGCAGCTCCAGCGCGTACTCAATGAGTATGTGGTGTACTTCAACCAGGCACGACCGCATCAGGGCATCCAGCAGCAGATTCCAGAGCTCCTTGTGCAGTCTGCTCCCCTGCATAGCCAGCGTGATCAGGTGATCGCCGTTCCAGTCCTAGGTGGGTTACACCATGACTACCGAATGGTGGCATAACCGTTGGAAAGCGCGTTCAGAAAAGGATGGATGAAGCAAGTTGGCAGATCACATTGTTTATGCCTGAACACGAATTGTATGTACAAGAGCTGTCCTCGTTTGCTCTGACGTACCAGACGAACACGTTGTCTTTCTGCTGCACGGCTTCGGCTTCTTCATGAACGTGTACTGATCATCAGTATGCCTGTTCTCGATTTGCTCGGCAATCTCATACATTCACCAAGGAAAGTGATACAAGTGAGATATCCTACTGACGCAAACGCCCAATTTTGTGAACGGATGTCCCAAGTAGCCACTACAGGTTTGTCGATTTTAGCATACTGTGTGAGAGTAAGCAATAATGTGATCCAAGAATGGCTAAAATCTCTCTCTAACCCCTGCTTGACTTTGAAATCTTAAACTTAGTTCTCTCAAAAGTGTCAATCTTCATTGTTTGTTGCATACGCTCATCAATGCGAACATCCCCATCACAATGCTTTATTTATCAAGAAAGGCAACTGGCGACCACCGAAGATAATAGTGATCGCCAGTGCTTTCGATTTACAACTTTATTTGATGTCTACAGCTATCCTCCTTAAAAAGGACAACCTAATTCCACAAGGGACAACTTAATTCAGCAGATACCGTAAAAGGACAACTTAATTCCACAAGGGACAACTTAATTCCATGCCTACAAGTACTGTAGAAACAAAATAAAGTCGTTCCCAAAACGGGTGTCTCTCACGCTCGAATACATGAGTTTAATGTAAATATAAGTTGTTCCCAAAACCTCTCCTGGGACCCTTGATCGGGTATTACGGGCAAAATAAAGTTGTTCCCTGAACATGTTTCTTTCTGTCATCTGCGGGGATTTACGATTAACAGTTGGCTGGATAATTAATCTCAATGGACCTATTTTCCGAACGGATGACCCAAGTAGCCAGCACAGCCGTTTATGGCTCCTGAGGATCAGAGTATCCGCGTGTATGCCCCCCGATCAAATATCTTTGTATTCCCTTTCATGGGAGTCCTCTTTTTGTCTCTGGCAGGAGTGGCGTTTGTCTTCGCAAACCACCAGCTTGCCGCCTATGTACTCAGCGTGTGCTGCATTGTGGGAGGCTTCTGGTTCCTCTCTTTGCCCTGGTGGAAGTTGATCCACACTCCTACCCTCGTAATCGACAGTGAAGGCATTCGCAGGTCCCATCCGTTTTCTCGCTGGGAGGTCAAATGGGGGTCAGCATATCCCATCTTGCTTGGTGTACGACAAGCGTGTTCAGACGGGAAACGGACGATGTATGTGTCCGCCAGCACTGGAGGGAGGGCACAGGAACGCAGGGCTTCACCTCCTGTGCGGCTTGCTGGCGCTTCTCCCAGGCGGGTATACGGTGAAGCCCTGCGTGTGACCAGCCAGTGCCAACAGCGCTGGTGCTCCCGCCGCCAACGCCGAGGCGATCGTGCCCTCGGCATCGACCACCATCGGCTGCCTCCCCTCAATCAGTGGAAGGCAGCCGAGCGGGGACGCGTCCCTGCCAGGTATGCTAGCAGCCGAGGACCGCTTGCACCTGCTTGGCCGCCGCGATCAACTGGGTGGCCTGGCTGGTGGTGATGCCCTTGCTGGTATGGGACTGGACATAGCCGCTGAAATCGGTCAGCTCGCTGCAGGCGGTGGTCGTCTGCCCAGCATTGATAGCCTTGAGCGCATCATTGAGCTTGTTGTCCAAGGCAGTCTGCAAGGACGACGAGAGGTGGTAGCTGTTGACCGTGGTGATCAGGTCGCTGATCTGGGCGGCCGCGCCCTTGACCGTGACCGTGAAGCTCCCGCTCACCGGGCTGTTCGTGTCATCGCTGTCGCTGGCGGTGCATGTGACCTTCGTTGTGCCGATGGCGAAGGTGCTGCCGGAGGCTGGAGTGCAGCTGACCGAGGCTGTCGAGCTCTCTCCACTTTCATCCACCACCTTGGGCGGCGTGTAGGTCACCACGGCTCCGTTGGGGCTGGTGGCATTGACCGTCAGATCGGCAGGCATGTTCGAGAGGCCCAGGTCCTTATCCGCTGGGTCAGCAAACTCGTAGGCGCCCATGTCACAGCTGCTCTCCCCGGTGTCGGGGCGCCCATTTCCACGCTGGTCAGTCCTTGGGCAGAGGTTGGCGCTCAGCGGAATGGCATCGATGGCCGGGCTGCCATCCTGCAAGGCCATCGTCTGAGTCGGCCCACCGTTGCTCGCCAGGGGGCCAAGCTTGGGGTCGGCGTGCAAGCTCGTTGCGGCTGAGAAACAATAGTGATCATTGTCCAGATTGTAGCCGTTGTCGGTCCAGGTGCCGCCAGAGGTTGCACAGCCGCCGAGAACGATGCTCCCGCTGAAGCTCACCGTGCCGATGTTGCTTAACATGGCGTCGGGGGAGTTATTGGCGACAGTGCTGTTGCTGATCGTCATCGTGCCCCGCCAGAGATCGAGGCCGCCGCCATCGCTGCCGGAGTTATTGGCGATAGTGCTGTTGCTGATCGTCACCGTGCCATCCTGGCTGTCGAGGCCGCCGCCGAAGCCGCCGTTGGCAGAGTTGTTGGCGAAGGTGCTGTTGCTGATGCTCACCGTGCCACCGCCGTTCTCGAGGCCGCCGCCACCCCGGTAGTAGGAGGAGTTGTTGGCGAAGGTGCTGTTGTTGATGCTCACCGTGCCGAAGTTGAAGAGGCCGCCGCCGTCGGCGGCAGAGTTGTTGGCGAAGGTGCTGTTGCTGATGCTCACCGTACCACCGCCGTTGAAGAGGCCGCCGCCATCGAAGCCGGGGCCCGAGCCATGAGCAATGGTGAGGGTGTTGAGGGTCAGGCTCCTGCCGCTATTCACGGAGAGGACCCCCACGCTGTCACCGCCGTCGAGGGTGACGCTCTGCCCGCTGCCGGACAGGGTCATGCTCCCGTTGATCGAGAGGGTGCTGGTGAGCTTAATATCCCCGCTACAGGCGAAGGTGATGACATCACCGGCATTGTCGCTGTTGGCCTGTGCCACAGCGGCCTGCAACTGGGCGTCCGAACTACAATCGGTGACGGAGAGCGTGCTCTGGGCATGCGCCGGACGGGCCAGCCCGCCCAGCATGATGCACAGGCCGATGAGCAAGGCCAGCCCGCACAGCAGGCGCAGCCTCGTCGAGAAACGAGTCGTGTTTGGATGGGTCATGAGATGGGATCCTTTCTTCCGCTGTGTGCCGAGATTGTTGACGTGTCCCGGGCTAGCAGCCCTGCGGGAGGCCCGTGCCTGCTGGCACGCACCGGGACGTGGTATGACGATAAAGAACGTGTGGCTTACAGGGAGACCTCTTCTGGCAGGCGCAGCACTTCCAGGAGCGGCAGGCCCAGATCGCGGATGCTGTTCAAGAGGCCATGCAAGGCGGCCTGATCCACCACCTGCCCGACCAGGACAGTCTGGTCCGGCTCCTGCCAGCTCAGGCTGAGTCCGCCGAACCAGGCCGACCACTCCAGCCCCAACTGGCCTTGCACGCGAATACGGTAGCGGGCGGGCATGCTCAACATGGCGCTGATCCTCTGCTGCCTGGCATCCAATGCTCGGGGCTGCGCGCGCCCGCTGTCCGACTGGGGACGCGTGCCAGGCGTGACCGGGCCTGTGGCGGCTTCCGTCGGGGGAAGTCGCCCTGGCGCTGCTGGTGGGGCTGCCTCCGGCACGCGCTAATCATAGCGCTGCTGGTAGAGCTCCCATTCAGGGTCAAAGACCTCGCCTTGCTCCTGGAACAGCCAGCGTTGGGTCGCGAGTCCCAGCGGGATGGCCAGGACGAAGAAAAGGAAGACGAGGATGATGGTAAACATGGTGATCATACGATGCTCCTTCTGGTGGGGCGCGCTCTGCCCCACCTCTACGTGCCCCGGTGTGCCCCTCTCCGAGAGGGGCACACCGGGAAGTTCTGCTTACAGGGAAAGTGTAGCTGAGAAGGAGGGCGCGTGTCTTCACCCGCCAGGGTTATTTTTCGGGTGAATTGGGAAGAGAAGGAGGGCAGAGAGCTGTGGAGCGTGTTCCCTAACAGCACCCGGTACGAGCAGCTCAGCCCTGTTGTGGGGCAGGCCGAGCGAGAAAGCCGGGTGCTGTTCCCTAACAGGAGACAGCAGTTCCTTCGCGAGGCGAGGGGGGCCATGCCAGAGGGCTTTCCACAGAGCCGGATGCTGTTCCCTAACAGGAGGCAGGCAGTGAACGTTATCCTTGCTCGCCACTCTAGAGCAAGTGCAGGCGCACCGCTTCGCTCAGGGCTTGCTGGCGACTGTGGACATTCAGTTTGTGGTAGAGACTGCTGAGCTGGGCCTTGATCGTGTTGGCTGAGACTACCAGTTCGTCGGCCATCTCCGCCGTGGAGCGGCCTGCCGCAAGTGAGCGTAGGAGAGTGCGCTCGCGCCCCGAGAGCGGTACCAGCAGGGAGGGAAGGAGTCCTGCCTGCTCGGGATGCTCCGCTTGCAGGACGCTCAGCAGCTGGTGCACGTACCTGGCCCTATGCCGGCCTCTCCCACTGGAGGCTACCTGCCGCAGCAAGTTCAGCATCGGTACGCCTTCATCGACGAAGAGCCGCACGTAGCCCTCCGGCTCGGCCAGCGTGAGTGCCTGCTCGAGGAGCTGGGTGGCCTGAGTGCTCTTTCCCAGCGTGTCCTGAGCGAGCGCGCAGAGCACCAGGATCTCCAGCTCGCTGCCCAGCCGCCCCTGGGTGCTGGCAAGAACGCGGAAGCCGTCCAGCAGCCGCAGGGCTTGCTCTGGCTCGCCCTCGCCAATCAGCACCCGCACGAGCGTGAGGGCGCCAGGCTCGTGCTCATAGCTGGGCGCCCCGTCGTGGGTGCGCACCCACGCGTCGCGCCAGCGCGTCACGGCCTCCCCCTGACCGTGCGCCAGCCAGAAGCGCACCTGGGCAGCCTGGGTCTGTGCGAGGAAACGGCGGTGCTGCCGCTGCCGGGCCTGGGTCACAGCCTGCCTAAACAGCGCACTGGCCGCCTCGTCCTCCCCGCGCGCTTGCCTGATCCTGGCCTGGACGAGATAGACCAGGCTGAGCGCGCCGCGGGCGAAGAACGTACTGGCGACGAGCGTCTGGGACTCGTCGAGGATGCCTGCCAGGTGCTCCTCGGCTCGCTCGAAGGCGTTCCATTCATACAAGATGCCAGCCTGCCGGATGCTGGCATCGATGGCATTTTCGCGGCGTTCTGCCGCGCCCTCGATCACCTGCTGATAGCGCTCCGCCGCCTCGTGGAGCCGGCCCTGGGCGGCGAGTACGTTGGCCTGCAGGTTCATGTTGACCAGCAGACCAGGCAGGGAGCCGCTCTGCTCATGCAGCCGGTGCGCCTCCAAAAGCCTCTGCCAGGCCAGCTCCATCTCGCCCAGGAGGAAATGGCTGCCGCCCAGGATGCTCGTACTCAGACTGCGGGAGCGCAGGTCGCTGTCCGGCACGAGGGCTAAGGCCTGCTGGCTCGCGCGCAGCGCCTCGCGGTCATCCATCCAGAGCAAGGCGGCCAGCGCCCGCAACGTTTCCACCATGCCCATCCCGATACGGCTCTGCGCCCCTCGAAAGAGCTTTTCTGCCTCCTCCAGGGGAGCCACGTAGGCGTCACTGGCTCCGCTGAGAAACAGGGCCCAGGCGTAGGCCAGGCACACGATGGGACGAACCGCCCAGAGATCACGAGGCAGTTGCTCGATCCAGCGTCGCAGGGTGTAATACTGCGAGCGGTCAAGCAGCAGCGGGCTGAGTTGCTCGACGAGCTGGACGGCACGCTCGAATTCTTTGGCCTGCATGGCGGCTTCAATCGCCTCGGAGGATAGGTCATGCTGCTCATACCAGCGGCTGGCTCGCCCGTAGAGGGCCGCCACGCCTGCGGCTCCCAGCATGCGCATGAGCAGCAGGCGCAGCACCGAAGCCCACAGCGGGTGGAAGCGGTACCACTCGCCCCCCGCGTCTAGTGGCACGAGGAAGAGGTTCGCCTGCTCAAGGGAGGAAAGCCTCGCGCTGCTCTCCTCTTCGCTGATCCCGCTCACGACGGCACACAGCGGAGCCGAGAAGCGCGGCAGGATGCAGGTGTGCAGCAGAAAGGACCGCACGGCCTCAGGCTGGTGGGAGAACACCTCCTCGCCCAGATACTCGACGAGATAGCGGTGCGTGCCCAGGGTCTCGGCCAAAAACTGACGTACCTCAGCCTCCGTGCGCTGCCCTTGCAGCAGCAGCGCGGTCAACTGCAAGCCAGCGATCCAGCCCTCTGTGCGACTGAGGATCGTGGTGAGCGTGGAGGGCTCCAGGTCCCGCTCCAGCGTCAGGTGCAGAAAGGAGCCGGCCTCGGCGAGATCGAACTGCAGGTCAGTGGCGCGCAGCTCGCAGAGCTGGCCGCGCGCCCGCAGCCTGGCAAGGGGCAGGCGTGGATCGGAGCGGCTCGTGATGAGCAGGTGCAGCTGGGGTGGGCAGTGCTCCAAAAGCTGGGCGATGGCGTGCTGGAGAGGCTCAAGCGTGATGGTGTGGTAGTCGTCCAGCACCAGGAGGAACTCGCCACTGGTTCGGCTGGTCAGGTCGCCCGCGAGCTGTGTGAAGACAGCAGAGAGGGAGAGGCCTTGCAGACCATGTGGCGAGGAGAGGTGCGCCTGGACACTGGCCCCAAGAGAGGGATCACGGGTCTGGAAGGCGGCCAGCAGGGTGGAGAGGAAGTGCTGCGGGTCGTTATCCTCAGCATCCAGGGAGAGCCAGACGGCGGGCACCCCACACTCGGCGAGAAACTCGGCCAGCAGAGTGGTTTTGCCGAAGCCAACCGGGGCACAGAGCAGGATGAGGCTCTGCGAGAGCCCCTGCCGCAGACGCTCGATGAGGCGGGAGCGGGGCACCAGCCGGGCAGGTAGTCGAGGCACGTAGAGCTTGGTGGACAGGAGCGGCTGAGCGGGCATGGCAGTGGCCGTAGCGGTGTGCCCCACGACGACTGGTGCAGGCCCGTCCATCGCTTTCTGCGCAGGCGTAGGGGTGATGACCTGAGGTGTGCGCACAGGCTCATGGTGAGCCTTTCGCGTGGGAAGCACGGTGTCGGGGAAGACGGCGCCGGCCCGCTCCGTATGCAGCACCCGTGCGACCTGCTCGAGCCGGGCGAGGGTCAGATCAGCGGTCTTGCCCAGATACTTCTTGCGCACTTGCTGGCCCGTGCGCAGGTACGCATACCAGTAGCGCTCCCCACGCTGCACGGCTTCCAGCAGGGCGCTGAAGGAGCCCTGCTGACCCTGAAAAGCAAAGGAAGACCGCTCGGCCAGCCAGGCAAACCAGGCGGGACTCTCCGGCGTAATGGAGCGGTCCTCCCCGCTGTGTGGTTCGGACAAGATATAGATCTCGAGAGCGGCAGACCAACTCAGCTTTGCTTTGGCCTTGGGCATAGCATCCCCCTTGTCGATCAGCCAACACACGGTTTCCTGACGATGGTGACCGCACACGATGTAACAGCAGAGATGTTCCTGACAGGAGTATACCTGTTCCCTCACGCTATTGCAAGTCAGGGAAGATAATGACAAAGATGGGAGAGACGCTCTCAACGTGAACGTTTCGAAAATGCGTGTGCAGTCTGTCGTCAACTTGTCGGAGCATGTTTGACGGAGAAGAGCCATCCTTTGACAAGTTGAATCGAGCAATGCAAGTACTTCGAGCTTTTCTGCGTACAAAAGAGAGGAGTGTGTCAGAGAATCTTCGCGTCCTATTTTTAGCGTACAGAAAGCAAGTTTCGATATGCTGACCCCAAATGGGATGAAATTGATGCCATTTACTCCCTCACTCACGGGACAGCTTTTGCCATCGACCTGTCGCCCACAGGGCTTCTTGCCTATTTTTCCAGACAAGGTGGGCGCATTCCTCGTTGGTTGGACCCGACTGTGCCTCAGCAAGTGTGCGTTGAGAAAGGGGTGAATCTTGCGATCCCAATTAATCAGTTGCTTGCTCAGATTCGCGAGAAATTCGCTGTTCAGTTAGAACGCTACCATATCGAGTTGGATGATGGAAGAAACGCTTAGGAAACAAGCAAACGAGCAGCTTTACCAAAGTGGGCCTACGCTGAAGAGAGGAAGAAAAGATGGCAATCTACACGGACGTATTTCTAGCTCCAGAAGCAGAGCTACAGGCGGCACGATTGGAGACCGCGCATCCCAGCAACTATTTCCCAACTGTTTCTGCGAAGAATTGCACAGAGTTTGAGTTCGCCAAACTCGAAGCTATTCTGGAAGGGCAAGATCCCTACACCCTCCTGGATGAGCGTCTCAGGGCTTTCGCCCTCATCCAGGAGTATGAGAACTGCTGGGTTTATCAACTCCCTGATCGCCTGGCCAAGATGCTTGCGGACCTGACTTTTTCCGAGGCGGAAAATACTGCCAACATCTGGGCTCACACAGAGGAACTGCGCCCACGGGATGGTCGGCCTGTTGATTCGAGTTCGTTGAGGGAATATCTTCAACAGGTGGCCCAACTCGCTATGCGAGCGCAGCAAGAGGGCAAGCGCTTGTACCTGTGGATCGGTGTTTAACCACCCTTGCGCCAATCCCTTTGAAATCACTCTACCAAACCAGTCAGAAAACCTCAATATGCTTCAAATTTCAGCACTTTTCTGCCAGGGTGTGAGCACAATTTACAGAATGGTGATGGAAGAATCCAGATGTGAAGGGGTTTCTCCAGATACTGAAGTATCAGTGCTCACTCTTGAGGGCAAGTGCTTGCCCTTTTGGGCAAAAGCTGCTCACTCTTCGGGTCATTTACTACCTTAATGATACCGTTAGAAGAGCTTGAGCATTTCAAGCTCAATCCTCCTGGACGTGTCCGCACAAAAGCAGCTGATTGGCGAGTGTACAATAGTCGGAGTAAGCTCCTCGGCATTGATATTCACGTACAGGTTCTGCCTGGTCAGCAGGGAAGACTTATAGAAAAGCTGAAGGCGATCTACAGAAAACAGCAACACACGTTCCCAGGTACTATCCAACGTTATATCTTCAAAGATAATATCTCGCCTTCTGAAATGAGCATTTGGCTTATTTGGAAAGATACTGAGATGTTGGATAATGCAACACGCGATCAAGAGCTGACAGCGTTTAAAGCGGAATTGGCTGACGTACTGAATTGGGAGACTGCTCAGATACGCACAAAAGAAGGTATCATTTACACTTAGAACAAATGTTTCAGCATATATTTACTCATCAAGTGAACCACACTATCTATATGCGATAGCGGGTTTGGCTTCTCGAGCTGATTGTGTAAGTCAAAGTTATAAAGATCGCTAGTGTTTGATAACACAAACGGGTTTCTTCAACATGCTCTTTCAAGAAGAACTTTGCACAATTTTGGTACGCGAAACGACTACAAAGAAATCCTCCCTTTTCTCATGTCTGTACTTGATACTAAGAAACAGGTAGCCGAGTCCTTCCCTTAGCCGATGTACTCTGCTCTAACACGCTGCTTAACCAACTCTGATATGTTTTTTATGAAGCGCAGGCAAAACACGAAGCAGCGATCACTGCTTTGTTGTGGAGTGTTTGCTTCTGCTTTTATGCGCATTATGATCGGTGCGAGTGCAGAAGCCTGGCATGTCACTGCATGCGAACGAACACCAAACCAATGCGCCAGCTAACAAGCACCAAAGAACGACTACCTTGAGTGTTTTGTCCAGGCGTTTTACGTGGTTGACAAACTGGATAAAATGTTCTACTTTCCTCTTAACAGCAGTTCATATATCTCAGGCATTTGCCATAAACCGAGCAAACGATGAACACATTTGAGGAAAAAACAATGACATCACTCCAGAGCCTTTTTGCGAGGGTTGATACTCTATCCCGGTTCAACATTCGAGACATCCTCAAGCCTGATGTGTATGCTCACTACGAGCAGACCCTACAGGAAGCCTATGATGCTCTGATCGAGGTCGAAGACGCGCTGACCACGTTGGGGATGAAGCTTGAGTACCAACACTTCCGCTTAGGCGGTGCAGTTGACGAACTCAAGCCGCTGATGATACAGCCTCACGCTCCATCGGATAGAATAATGGAAGTATTTGAACGGTGACTTTCCTAATACGTCTGATGAGCGACAACTTTAAACCATTTACCCCCCATCTCTTGTAGCGAAGCAGAAGAAGAAGAACACCGGTCCGCAACTTGATTCTTCATGGACAAAAAGGTGTCACGAAGTGAGTTTGTGGTATCATCATGGAGACAAAAAACAACTGACGACCTCTGAGAAAAATCAAAGCTCGCCAGCTATTTGGTGTACATCTTTATTTTAATTGTAAGACTTTATTTTACGGGTACACCTACTTTCTGAATACAATTCAGTCCACAACTTTATTCTGCGAGTCCGCAACTTTATTGTGTCAGTCCACAACTTTATTCTGCGAGTCCACAACTTTATTCTTGATGAACATCTGTCTGTCGACGCGGTGATTTGAAAATCAGAGTTCACAACTTTATCGTGTAGTTCACAACTTTTCTGTTCGGTTCACGACTTTATTGTTCACCGACAGGTACACCTACAACAACTTCATATGCCTCTTTTTTCTTCCAAATTGGGAACGACTTTATTAATATGGGAACGACTTTATTATCCGTCTACTGTTGAACAACAATAAACTCGGGAACTAGGAATGGTTATTTTGTGCTCAAAAATTGGAGACCATCCCGATAGTTGTGTACCGAGACGGTCATAGCAAGCAAGAGGGAGAGCGCAGTGACAAAAGACGCAGAGAGAAGAGGGAGAGCAGGAGCAGTCAACCCGAGAAAGGCAGACGAGGAGGT
>Ga0207684_10005757_pt1 | contig 11375 bp, 14 predicted proteins | sample KBSK5501metaG_FD_184342 | JGI IMG/M metagenome (GOLD analysis project Ga0207684, IMG submission 184342) | Corn, switchgrass and miscanthus rhizosphere microbial communities from Kellogg Biological Station, Michigan, USA - KBS K5-50-1 metaG... | ecosystem: Host-associated > Plants > Roots >... | reverse complement strand
GGTCCAACGCACCGCAAAGTTTGTCGATGAGGGACCCATCATTACAGCGGCCGCGTTAACAGCGGGCTTCCATATGGCGTTGCATGTCGTCGAGCGTCTCCTGGGGGAACAGATGGCTCAGGCAGTTGCGAAGGGGATTGAAATGGAAGGGCTGAAGCCGCGCGAATGAGTTGAGAGGAAGGCTTGAAGGTCGGCCTAGCTATCTCCTTGTTCTCTCTGCTGGAAGCCCAGGACACTGGATACGACATCCATTGTATGGGAGAGCAAACAGAAGAGGAAAGAGTATCAGGTATGAGCAAGAACATCATTGACGTGCTCAGGTATGCGTATGAAGCCTACTGTCGAGGCGATAGTGAGGGGGCAGTCGATGCCATTGACGTAGACCCGAACATTCTCTGGATCGAACCCAAAGAGTTCTACGCCGGTGGCACCTATCGGGGACGAGAGGCGGTCATCGATTACCTCACGCTCGCGTATTCCGCGAGCGAGCAGGTGCAGAATGTGCCGGAAGAGATCCTGGTCGTCGGAGACAAGATTGCGGTGTTCTTACATTTCCAAGCCTGGCCGAAGGGCGGTGGTAAGCCGCGAGAGGGCCACATTGCCGATGTCTATATCCTTCATGAAGGGAAGGTCGTGCAGATGCAGGCGTACGCTGATCCTGCCGAGGCTCGCAAAGCCATCGGATCTCCTCACCAATAATGCCAGATAACCCACGGGATGCGCAACGAGATAAGCTCAAGCAAAGAAGAAAAGGATCGTTAGTGCTGTAGCAGGACTCTTCATCACAGGGACTGTCCATATGTGGGCAGTCTCATGTGACGGAAAAACCTGCGCACCTTCTCTTGAGTGATGATCGTTTGAGTGACTATCCTTCTTGACAGGCATTAGAAATGGATAGACAGTGTGAATACGTCATTTCTCTTGAAACGAGGAAAGAATATGGTGAATCCCTCTCGTCAACACGTCTTATCAGGATCTCCCTATGAATCTCGCCTTGGCTTTGCTCGCGCAGTTCGCATCGGGCCTCTCATTTCCATTGGAGGAACGGCCCCCTTAGGGCCAGATGGAAAAACGGTCGCCAGAGGTGACGCTTCTGCGCAAGCACAGCGTTGCTTTGAGATTATTCAGGCGGCACTGGAGGGACTTGGTGCCCATCTTTCTGATGTGATGCGGACGCGTATCTTGCTGACCCATATCGAAGATTGGGAACGTGTTGGACAGGTGCATGGAAGCTTTTTCAAGCATATTCAACCGGTCACGACGGTGATGCAAGTCGCGCGCTTTATTGATCCTGATTGGCTGGTCGAGGTCGAAGTCGATGCCTATGTGAATGAGAGCTCCACTCGACTTTAGCCCCTCGCGCGTCCAATAGCATTCGGAACTGCAGAAGAGCCAAGCGCATTTGAGCGGGTTCAAGCGGCTCTGGCCCGACAGGGCGTGCCTGTACCAGAGCAGGTCTGGCAGCATCTTTCCACGTTGCAATGGGCCACATTCACCTCAATGGGTCCTATCATTTTACCGATATCACCCTCAATGCCGATTTTCGCCCGCTACGTGAGTATCAGGGGCCAGGCCTGCACCATGCTGCTGAGTCTTCTCTGTCTGAAGGAGTTGATGCCGAGACCATCCCAGCAACAGAGGAAGAACTGCTGGACCCTATTCAACTCTCCCTGTTCTTGGAAGAAGAGGAAAGCGAACTGTAATCATTGCAGTTATATGGTACATCGTATCTTTTCGTCAGGATCGCACTGACAGGCCAGATCCACCACTCGCCTGCTCTCCAGGTTCACGAGAATCGTGCCGAACCGGCAGCCGCGCCGGAACGAAAAATCGTCGAAGCCCAGATAGAGAAGAGATTCGACGGGTGGATCAGGCAGATCCATGATGCGGCGCAGGATGGTTTGGCGAGACGTTTGCATGCCCAAACGCGCTGCCAGGCGAGTCCCTCCTTTGCCACACGTCGCCAGTCCCACAGCCGTGAGCTGCTGACAGGAGCGGATCGTCATCTGTGCCCAGGGACGCACCAGGTCCGGCAGGCGTTCCGTAAAGATTTTGCGCGTGCAGAGAGCAAGCTGCACACAGCGACCTCCACAGGGGACATCTCGCACCGTTCGGCGATACCGACTATGAAGGGATCTGGATGGCTGAGAGCACAAGGGGCAGCAGGAGGTGGGATGTGTCGCCACGACGGTGATACTCACCTGGTTTCCGCTGGCCTGAATCTGGTCAATCTGCATTCCTTCGGGAAGAGGGAGTAACGGATTGTTTTCCATCACAACCTCGTTTCTCTGTCAACACAGGGGGACGAGTTCTGCTGGAGAGCAGTGTATCACCCTGCCCTTCTCTCCCAGCAACCTCAGCAGTTCCCGATTCACCAAAGCCGACCATGAGCCATGCAATTTTGTAATTTACAGACTAGGATCACTGCGAAAAGCACTCATAAGATAAAATGCTTGTGATAGATTTTTGTAGTGATCCTAGTCCTACCTCTGTATTGCTCGTGTTAATGTCGTTTCGACGAGTGTGCGGGCTGTCGTGCTCCCTCCCGCCTCTCTGTTCAAAATGAGAAAATCTCTGAGGTAATCTTCGTTCAGGCCTTTCTCCTGATTGCATGGGTAGCAGACCCGGACAGTGGGTAAATTATCAGAGTACGGTTGGGCGAATAAACTACGAGAGACGATATGGTCCCTCGTTAGCTCTTTTACGATGGTGCCGCAATAGGGGCACATTTTGGGTTTGGGAGGTAGGCTCATCGCTTCGGTTCCCGCTTTTCTCGTTTCTTCGGCTGCTCACTCCGTGGAATTACTTCTTCCACTCTCTGAGGAGTTTGATGCATGCGCCAGCCGCTCATAGCAGGTCACGCCTGGCGGAGCGGATAAAGCAGAAGCGCAAGTTGACATGGGCAACAATCCTTCTTCCATCTTCCAGTGCTGGATGCCATGAGAAGTCACAGGTACAGCGAAGCATAGCTGATGAGCTATCGAATGTCAATAGGAGGAAGACGAGGGTCTCTCTCTGCTCCTTTACATCTCTCCATCGTTCTGGCATACTGGTGGGACGATACAACCTGATCAACATGGTTGTGTCCTCTCTGTGAGTTGAGGGAAGCTGATGAGCGCTCCCCAAGAGGAATGGTGAACATGGAGTTGGCGTATATTCCACTCCCGAATAGAGATGCATCTCCGACGATTAGAGGATTTGCCTACCAGGTGGATGTGACGATTGCTCGCTGGTTGGCATTACGGGCAGAACGGACCCTGGAATTGGAATACGGCGAGGATATTGATCTGGTCTCCCAGGTCTTGACGAGTGTGGGAGAGATACAAAAGCGCTGGCTGGAACAGGTCAAGCGGCATGAGACTCTGGCAATGACACTCCGAACACCAGAAATCCTTACGGCTATCGCGAATTTTTGTGCGCACCGGGCCAATAATCCGGATCCAGCCATTGAACTTATCTATCGCTTTACGACGAACACCAGGATCGGACGCGAGCGGCCTTCACCACTCTCCATTAAAATCCCCGCAATTACCGCGTGGCAGCGGATTTGTTCCGGGCAGATGCAAGAGCCAGCGCTGACACACGCGATCACCGGCATCCGTGCCTTGCTCAGTACCGCGCAACGGCCAGCAAGAATCGACGACGTGACATGGCAGCAACTACAAGCGTTCCTCCACCAGTCCACCCAGCATGACTTCCTCGCCTTTTTACATGCCTTCGAGTAGAGTACTGGAACTCCTGACTCTCCTCAGCTCCGCGAAACCGTTTGTCAACAGTTGGTGCGCGATGGATTGGCGCCGAGCGAGAGCGAGTCCTACGAACGGTACGATCGGCTCTTCCTCTATGTCTTACAACAATTGTGCCAGCCGGGAAAGAAACAACTCACGGTGGCAGACCGCAATGCCCAGCTGGCACGCCAGCTTACCCCGAGCGAGCGTGCGCTGCTGCACTCCGTCCTGTCGCAGATCGCTTCCCTGACGGAGGCTGTCGATCAGCTCAAGCAGGAACAACGCCTGCAATATGACCTCTTAACACATATCGATGCGCAGCTCCAGCAGTTGTCTTCTGACTTCACCGTACATGCATCGCTGTCCTATACCCCCCCACCCCCAGACCTGGAGATGCCGCCGCCGGTGCACCATCACATCTCCAGGAAGACAGTGGTCGAGCGCCTCGTGCGCCAATTATCGCAGACGACCTGGTTCGCCCTCAACGGGGATGCCTCTGTTGGCAAGACACATCTCGCCGTCCTCCTGGCCCAGGCGCTCGGGACCTGTCGTGCCTGGGTATCCCTTGATTCACGCCACACATATGATCAGGAGAGTACCCAACTTGATAGAGCACTGAGGAGACTCCTCGTACAGCCCGTCGCCGATCCTCGTTCCCATTGGTACGAGGAGGTGATCAGCACCCTCGGAGATGGGAGCCTCCTCGTGCTGGACGACCTTCCGTTGCTCGCTGGTGACGACTCCCTCTCGCAGCGACTGCTGCTGCTTGTACGCACGTGTGAGAAATACGGGGTGAAGCTGCTTACTACCAGCCCTTACCCTCTCCCATTACGGGGTCCCGACATAAATTCCCCGATAGATTCCGCTAAGGGCGAGCGAGCGGTGAGGCAGCCTTGAATTTTTCCGTTTAGATCTACGGCTCCTCTGCTGGTTTCTCAAAGCGGGATGCAATAACACGGGTTATCCTGCGTTGTAGGTTGTTTACCCTTATAGGGACACGTTTACTGTAGGGCCTGACTGATTCTCCCTACTTGGCCAGTCCGAAATATGCTTCTCTGTCAATCCCAAACACGGTCTTAGCATTGACATTGGGGGTCGGTCACTTTTCCCCGGCCCAGTATACCATCGGTGCTAAGAATACCTCCAACACTCCATTTCTTGCTTTCAAATTCGCCTGTCCTGATGCTGGTTCCTGTATCTCTCCTCATCTCATTTGTGCGAAAGTCAAGCGTGACGTTCATCTGAGACGCTCATTATGCATCTCAATCGGGGAAAACCCACCATTCATGGCAACATATCTGCTTTTTGCCATGCGTTGGGGACAGACGCAACCATTCAACGCGTGACGATTGCAACCATGAATTCCACCGCAAGAAACGGATAGCTCTCTCCGTGTCATGCTTCTATACTGTGAATGTCCGCAGGAGGTGTGTGACAACACGCTCAGTGAACGTCTGAGGCGCACAAGAAAGAAGGAGGCAGAGTATGTATTATCGTGTCGCAATCCTGGTAAATCCGTCACCTCGCTGGCAGTGGAAATCAACCGTACTGAGTTCACTGGATGCTCTGTTCCGATGGCTCCGGCTCTATCACGCTTTGCCGCTAGATCACCTGCGAGTGTTCTCCGCTCCCTCACGCGAGGAAATCGAGGAACAGTTCGTGCGAGAGAACAAGGGACTCGGTTCGAACTCCGTCGCTACAGCACATTTCCTCCAAGAGAGAAGGATAAAGGTGCAAGAGAAAGGGGAGCAAGAGCCAGAAGGAAAGGAAGGTGGGAAACGAGGGAAGACATTCTTGGCTGTCGCCATCAATCTTTCATTGCCTGAAGGCATCCAGGGCACAAGGGAAGAGCGAGAACGTGGGGCAGGTGGCGATCACGATTGCCCGTACACGTTCACTTTGCCCGCCTTCATGCCGCAGGCTCTGGCCTGGAGCGGCCTTCTGGCAAAGGTACGGAGCGGCGAGATCGAGCCGTAGCAGTGTTCATCATTGGGAAGTGCGGATCGTGCTCCTCTTCGGGGTGACACTTCCAGAAGGCAAAAGTTCACAGACAAACATCCATAACAACGCAGATGTCCATTTGGACGAAAGGAAAATCATGATGTCAAAAGAAAATGAAAACAAGGCAATCGTAGTTCGCTGGTTCACGCAGTTCTGGGGGGAAACCTACGATCCCAGCGTCGTCGATGAACTCGCCGCTCCTGACATGCTCTTGCAATATTCACTCCATGCACCGCGTCGTGGCCACGAGGACATCAAGGCATTCATGTCTGGATTTCGTGAAGCGTTTCCGGACCTCAACTTCTGGGGCGCGGCTGACCTGATTGCCGAGGGTGAGTATGTGGTTGGTCGCTGGGAAGGCGGTGGCACGCACACCGGTCCGGCCTTCAACGACTTCCTCATCGGATCGTTGCCAGCAGCCACTGGCCGAAAGATGCGATTCACCGGCACAACGGTGCTTCGGATTGAAAACGGCAAGATCGTAGAGGAAATTGGTTTGGACGATGGCGTGACCGCCCTCCAGCAGCTTGGCCTCATACGTGCCGTCTGATCGTGCGACGCGGGCCGCCGCCGATATTCGTTTGGCAGCGGCCCGCAGGCCATTCGAGCCACTTGTTTGTCTTTCCCCTTCCTGGGGGTCAGGAGGTTTTCTTCGGATGATTATCGCCGCCATTCCTCTATTGCTCTCGTATGGAGAGGGTAATGACGAGAGGTATCGAGCCGGAGGCGGTGGCGGAAGCGCGTCTCTCCTGAGAAGTGCTCTTCAGGTACCTCCTGAATGTAGTCGATGAGACGCTGATGTATGTCGTCCCGTTGCTTGAGTATCTCGGAGAGGGCAAAGCCCCGCTTTTGCTCCGTCATGCGAGCATTGAAGGCATCAATACCTCCAAACTGGATGTATCGTGGTGGCCTCCTCCCTACGATAATGAGCGGCAAAGACTTGAGTGCCTCCTCCTCCCATGTGCTCACGTGCGCAATGATATCTTTCACTGACCAATCTCCCATGACACCCGGATCAGTAAGTTGTGCATCTGAGAAACCTGCGTAGGATGCATTGAACGCTGTCCACTCCTTTTCAAGTTTTTTCAGAAGTTGTTGTTTCTCCATAGTTCAGTTGTTCCTCCCTCGTTCTTGATGATCTCTAGCGGGTGCCAGGTCATTCTGCCAGTGGTAAAAACACTACTCAACTCGTTTACCTCTCCCAGATAACCTGGCTCGGCTCTCAGGAACGTCGTCTTGTTGCGCCTTCCAGTTCGCATAGGCCATTGGCATGCAGACAGCGCAGGGCCGGTACCCGGCAGCCTGCGCATGTTCCTCGGTCAAGAAGAATACACGATGGGTGACATAGCCCCCTCGGGCAATGGCACGCAGCGCGGCAGGACAATTGAGACGGCCATAGATGCGACTACGACGATGACCACCCAACGTCCCTGGTTGAGCGCTGACGTACGATTTGCCATTGGAATCGACCAGTATCCAGGTCTGGCTCATAGCAGTGTCCGATGATCACTCCCTGATATGAGGAGTGGGAGTTGTGTTGACAAGATGTTCACGAATATGCCATCCCTCCTTACAGCGCATCGTGGAAAATGATTCCGACTGTATGACGGTGCCCGGAACGAACACGACTGACTCCATGTCGCAGATTGACCCGATAGCTCCCATGTTTCCCCTGGACCGGACGGTGATGAACCGCAAAAGCCACGGCATCGCCCTGTCGAAGCGGAACCACCTCTGGTCGCGACTGCATGCGCGGACGCTGCTCGGTCAGCACGAATTCGCCACCAGTAAAGTCTGCTCTCGGTTCAGAGAGCAGAATCGTAATCTGGATGGGGAACACGTGCTCGCCATAGAGATCCTGATGGAGGCAGTTGTAATCGCCTGCACCGTACTGGAGCAGCAGTGGCGTTGGCTTGAGTTGCCCAGCCTCATGGCAACGCGCCAGAAAGTCTTCGTGTTGTTCTGGATACCGAACAGCGATTCCCATCGAGGTGTTCCAGCGATTGGCAATCGGCGCAAGACGTGCGTAGAGCGCCGTCCGTAGATCTGCTAGAAGAGTTGGTAGGGGATAGCCAAAGTATTTGTACTCCCCACGTCCAAAACCATGTCACCCCATGACAATATGGCTACGGAACGGGCCATCTTGTGGATAGAGCGCGGAAAGTTGCTGGCATTCATCAGGAGAGATGAGACGCTCGAGTACCGCACTCCCCTGGTCGTCGAGATCGCGCGTAATCTGTTCCCAATCAAGTACCTGCACATGTTCCTCTCCAGACAGGGCGGAGGAGAGAGCAGTGGTATGTATCTTGTGTGCCTTCATGTATGTTCCTCTCTTTCCAAGAGCTTGCGTTTGCGTTCGACACCCCAGCGATATCCAGACAAGGAACCATCGTTTTTCACGATGCGATGGCAAGGGATGGCGACAGCAAGCTTATTCGCACCACAGGCTTGTGCGACAGCTCGCGCTGCCTTTGGAGCACCGATACGGCAGGCGATCTCGGTATAGCTTGCCGTTTCGCCTGCGGGGATCTCTCGCAAGGCTTGCCAGACACGCTGCTGGAAAGCCGTGCCCTGGATATCGAACGGTAAATGCAGTCCGATGGCTGGATCTTCGATAAAACCAACCACCTGAGCGACTAATCGCTCGAAATGAGTATCTCCCCCGATCAGATTGGCGCGAGGGAAGGTATCCTGTAAGTCATGGATCAGCTCTTCGGGATCATCTCCCAGCAGAATGGCACACACGCCTCGCCCGCTTTGGGCGATAAGAATAGACCCGAGAGAACACTCTCCGATGGCAAAATGGATGTCTATTCGAGCACCACCTGCGCGAAAGTGCGAAGGCGTCATTCCTAAAATCTCATCGGTTGTTTCATAAAAACGTCCACTTGAGTGGTACCCCGCTTCATACATAGCTTCGGTGATGGTGTCGCTGCTACTCAGATTCTTGCGAACCTTCTGCGTGCGATTGGCGATCACGTAGCCATGTGGAGTGACCCCTGTGATGGCTTTGAAGATGCGATGGAAGTGATAGCGACTCATGCCTGCATACTGTGCTAGGGCCGCAAGATCAGGTGCTTCCTCGGCTTCATCGATAAGACGGCAGGCTTGCGCAACAATTGCAGCATGCTGTTGTGCAAGAGAAAGCTGGTTCGGCTGACACCGTCTACAGGGGCGAAACCCTGCCTTCTCGGCCTCTTCGCACGTCGTATGAAACTGCACATGCTCTGGTCGAGGCCTACGAGCGGTGCAGGAAGGGCGACAGTACACTCCAGTGGTCTTGACCGAATAATAAAACGTGCCATCTGATTGCGCATCGTGACCAACAATCGCCGCCCACCGTGGGTCTTGTTCCGTTTCTGATGTATTCTGCACGTTGCTCGCTCCCATATGCCTGGGACCTCCTTTCAATTCAATGCTTCCTCGTCTGACCACATTGTAGCATTGACCCATACCTCCAACACTCCATTTCTTGCTTTCAAATTCGCCTGAGACCGTGTTTTGTTAATGGCTCTTGAGTAGAATGAACGAACAACAACGCTAAGCGATAGGGCGCCTTCCCAGGCTCATTCTCATGCCATTGAATCACATCATAAGAGGCAGGAGGTGTGCAAATAAAGAAGAAGAGCTTGTGAGGGCTGCGCCCATTTCACCATCACATTTTCTTCTCTGCATTGACGACGTATTTGTAGAAGGTGCTGCGGTTTTTAAAGCCAGTCAACTGCATAATCTCCGCGACGGTGTTCTCTCTCGCTGCGTAAAGCGCCCGCGCTCGTGTGAGATCGCCAGGACGAATGGTGCTGGTCGCTTTCGGTCGGCCTCCTTTGCGGCCACGAGCGCGAGCGGCTTCGAGTCCGGCCAGGGTGCGCTCCTGGATGATGTCTCGCTCAAACTCTGCCAGGGCTGCGATCACATGAAACATCAGCTTACCTGTCGGCGTACTGGTATCGATATTTTCCTTCAGGCTCCGTAACTCAATTCTGCGCGCGGCCAGGTCACCTACGACCTCGATCAGTTCTTTGAGTGAACGGCCCAATCGGTCCAGTCTCCAGACCACAATGATGTCTCCCGCGCGAGCCTGCTCCAGCATCTTCACGAACTCTGGCCGATCAAAGCGCTTGCCGGTCATCTTATCGGTAAAGGTCTTCTCGCACTGCTCATGGTTCATGGCGTCTACCTGGAGTGCCGTTGTCTGCTTGTCTCGTGAGACGCGTATGTATCCAAATTTCATGCGCCGATTGCTCCCTCTTCTGTAAAATGCTTGTGGCCAAAGTGTACACAAACTCATCTGACAAAACAAGTTTTTAGACGTTGATTGGCAGATGGCAAAACAGACAGATTGAGAGCCAAAAATGCCCGGATGCAGGGAGCTGGAGGCGCTGTCTGTAAAACGCTCGTTTTACAGACTCGTCTTCGTCCTCCATTAGCCCTCTCGGTTTGAAGAGCTTGAGGAAAGTGGGGACTGATCTCGTGTGGCCTGTTCGTCCTCTGCCTGCTCTTCCTGTTCCGGCAGGCGCAGCGGGCGAAGATTGTCAAGAGAACGAGCTGACTGATGCGTGAAACTGTACTGCCCGATGAGATTAATGTGCTCCCAACCCAGCGGTGTAATATGGGGCAGGTATTCTTCAGGAACCGTTTCTCCACGCTTCTTGAGTTCCTCCACTGCCTGGGAAAGATAGACGGCATTCCAGGCAGCGATGGCTGCCATAATCAGATGTAAGCAGGATGCTCGATGCATCTGATCTTCAAAGGCGCGATCCCAGAGTTCTCCATGCTTGCCAGAAAAGAGCTGGCGCGCCAGTGCATGCAGCGCCTCACCTTTGTTGAGCCCAATGAGGATACGACGACGAAGGGCCTCGTCTTGAAAATAGTCCAGCAGGAAGCTGGTTCGTTCCAGTTTTCCCAACTCGGTCAGCGCGCTTGCTAGTCGATTTTGCCGACTGTAGGCCCGTAATCGGCGCATGAGCAGAGAGGCCGAAACTGACCCATGACGAATAGATGAGGCGACACGTTGCATCTCCTCCCAATGCTCGATAATATATTTGGCTCGTACTGGAGACGCAATCAAGGCATTGAGCGGACCTTGATCGCCAACAGGTTGATACGTATAGAGATTTCTATCGAGTGAAGAACTGATACGGGGAGCAAACTTAAAACCCAGCAGGGCCGTAAGCGCAAAGACATGATCGGTACTTATGTAGACAAATCGTCGCCCCTCAGACACATACCCCACAATGCCGCAAGGCAGCAGGCAGCTACAATGCGGCCCTTGACCTCATCCATACAGCCCTGCGGGCCGAAAGCGAGGGTGAGAGGTATACTGGTGTGCTGTCCCGTTTGACCCTCGCTTTCGCTCTTCGAGTGTAATGGATGAGGTCAAGGGAAGCTGCGCCCGCATTGCTTCACGCCGCCTGCTGCCATGAGCACCGTTACAGCAGTCCAGGCGTGCCTCCGGCGGGCCTCTGCTTGGGTTCCTGGTGCCAGGTGTGCTGGGTCGCTTTCGCCATTCCAGCATACGGCCTGCTCCTTATACGTTAATATTGAACCAAGCCCCCTCGACACGGGGCCGGAGCCAGGGGTAAACTGACTCAAAGGATTGTCGAACGCGCCGGGGAAAGGCTCCCTGCTCCACACGGCTTGACCGAT
>Ga0207684_10005753_pt1 | contig 11377 bp, 7 predicted proteins | sample KBSK5501metaG_FD_184342 | JGI IMG/M metagenome (GOLD analysis project Ga0207684, IMG submission 184342) | Corn, switchgrass and miscanthus rhizosphere microbial communities from Kellogg Biological Station, Michigan, USA - KBS K5-50-1 metaG... | ecosystem: Host-associated > Plants > Roots >... | reverse complement strand
CTCAGTGACCGGGCCGTCAGTATACTGGCGGTCATTCTGGGCAAGTGCATCCCGGGTAAGTGTATCCTGGGCACGTGCATCAAGCGAAAGTGAGGAAGCTGCGAGACACATGGATAAGATAATAGTCTTAATCATTTTCTCTTGTGACGGAGAACCGACAGTTCCACAAGTTCATTATTATCACGATAATAGTACCATCTGCGCACGATTCTGTTATTCGTCGGGAGAACGCTTTGGGAGCTCCTGTCCGGTCCCCATCATCATCGTCGTGCTGCCCTGCGGATCTTCACGCGCTGAACGGCTTTGTGACCGTCCGAGCTTCGTGTTCGACACCTAACTCCTCACAGGCTTGGACGAGCGCTTCGAAGTCCGACCGCTGGCTCCGCTGGTTCAGGTTGCAAACCCTCACGCAGGATTTCCCGCCAAAGCGTGTTGATCAGGCGGCCGGCTTTTCCGCCCACCTTCAGTGCCGCCGCTCTCGCCGTGTCCGCGGCTATCGATTGTGAGCACGTTCATGCCCGCGGCCGCGAGCTGCGCAACGCCTCCGGTCCCGAAGAAAAGAAAACGCTCGAACGCCAGATCAAAGACCAGGACGACCTAATCAACAGATACCAAGCCGATCTGACAAAACGCGGCGGGTAGTAGTTCTTCTGTATCGCTCGAAGATTCGTCATCGTAGTTGGCGGCCGAGCGCCCTCTGCGAATTATTCTGGTCGGATTTAGTGCGAACCCCTGCTTTTGCCTAACGAACCAGTGCGATCCGAGCGAATTAATGTAATACAAAAACCTCGGAGCCTACTGGGCTCGAACCCTTTCTTCGCCTGCCCTCGACTGGTCGCATCGGTTGTGCATATTTCAAATCGGCGAACCTGGTCTAAGTCGGATCCAGTCCCCAAGCATAAACACGAATGAGATAAAGCGTTGTGCCTCTTTACCTTGGAGCCTAGGGGGTTCGAACCCCCGTTTGTGTTGGTGGACTATTGCGACCTCCCAATGACCCTTTGTCCACCGATTTTGTCCACTGGCGGCTATTTTTGAGCACTTTTGGGAACGCGGTGAGATCGCGCCGATTCAGCGATTCTCCCAAAGCGTGGTTGGCTGCGAACACATCTAATTGCGAACAGACGCTATATCTTGGCGGCAGATGTGGCTGAGTTTAACCGAAGGCTTGTTTTAGATGAATTTGCCTGGACAACTCGCCCATTCGATTCATCTGGATCCTGACAGGAGCCAAAAGTGGCAACAGAACGGCAACTGAAGATTTCTTGCCTGGTAAAAAGACGGACTTAAAATCCGTTGGGCCGTAAAAGGCCCGTGCCGGTTCGAGTCCGGCCATCGGCAGGTTCTGAAGTAGGCGTGCAAACGTCGGACTTCCCCCGGCAACATTTTGTCGTTACAAATTTTAGAGAGCCGGTAAGATACGCGCAATTAAGTCATTCTCACCTAAACATTTGTCTCCCCGGTTTTGGCAATGCGAAGATTTTCTGTTTTTTGTAGTGCGGCCTTTTCGGTTGTCGTCGGCCTGAACTGGGTTTCGCCGCCTTGCGCTTCGGCGCAGAATAACAGCGTGCACACCTCCTTTCTCTGGCATTTGCATCAGCCCATTTACTGGCCGGATAAACGTGCTGCGACCGATCATTATGAAAACGCCTGGGACACGATTCAGGCGCAGGATGCCGGGCGGCCCCATCCCAGTCCCGAAGTTGTGCGACAGGTCTTCAGTTTGGATGATCGGATTGCCGCTTATCAATATCGACCAAAGGATTCGCTGAGCTCCATCACCTGGCTCTCGAAAGCAGGCGTGCAGGTTAATTATTCCGGCGCGCTCATGGAAAATGTCCAGAGTCTCGGCGCGGCGGGCCAGCTCGGTTATGTCGGCAATTGGTATCAGTCGAACCGCGATGCGAAAACTTGGACGACGTCCGGTGGCAAGCCGCGCATGGATTTGACCAACTTCACTTATCATCACGCTCTCGCGCCGCTGCTGAGCGACGAGACACTCGAGATGGAGTTGCGCATTCACAAACGCCACATGCAGCTCTTATGGGGCGACCCGACTTCGCGCGGTTATTTCCCGGCCGAGACTTGTTTTTCGGAACGGATGATTCCAATTCTGAAGAAAGTCGACATCGCGTGGAGCATCATTGCTAACAATCATCTTTCCCGCGCCTGCGCTGATTTCCCACTAATTCTCGGATCGGGCGGAGAAGTTTGCGATATCCCGAACAGGGCCGATCAAATTAATCCGGCGCAGGTAAATTATCAGCGGCTTAGCATTGATCGAGGAATGTCTCCCGCGGCGGCGTTGCCATTCGCGTTTCAACTTCATTACGCGCGCTATGTCGATCCCGCGACCGGTTCGGAATCGAAGCTGATCGTGGTGCCGAGCGACCAGGCGCTTGGGTGGAAAGATAGTTACAGCACTTGGGACCTTGGGCTGCTTGACCCACTCAATTCGCACAACAATCCGAGCAAACCGTCGCTCGCACTCATGGCGCACGACGGGGACAACGCGTGGAGTGGCGGCTACTCATATTATATGGAGTGGATAAATAATTTCGCCGGCCAGGCGAACGGACGCGGCTATGAGCCGACAACCGTCGAACAATTCTTACAAGATTGGCCGGCCGACACGAACGACGTTGTGCACGTGGAAGATGGCGGCTGGGTTTATGCCGATGGCGATTTTGGTTCGCCCATTTTCATCAACTGGCATTTCCCGCCAAGCTTTACGAACTCTTCGGGCATCAACGTGGTCGATCCCACGACGGGCGTTTCGGACAAGGCTGACGTTTGGCGCGTGATCGTGGCCACGGAGAATCGAGTTAAAACCGCGCAACAGATTAGCGGCATCACGCCGAGCATTGATCAGGTACGCGATCCCGGAAGTTTTTCCGGTACTCCAAATAACGTTGAGCTGGCGTGGCATTATTATCTGGCCGGACTCGACAGCGGCTTTGTCTATTTTGGATGTCACGGTGACGAATGCCAACGGCCCGTCATCGCGCAAAACAATGCCGAGCGTGAAATTGGCGGCGTGCTTTCTGCGAGTGGAAATCAAGACACAACGCCGCCGACGGTTTTTATTCCACAGCGTCATCCATGGAATCCGGGCGGGCAGAATTATGGCCTGCAATACAGTTATAAATCAACGACACCATCCAACACCGATTTTTGGATTTGGACATATGCGTATGACGTTTCGGGCGTGGCGAATGTCAGTTTGAAGTTTCGCGCAAACGGCAGCAATCAGCCGCCAACCCAGGACCAATTCAAAACTTACGCGGGCGGCGCCAACACCGGCTCTTGGAATACTCTCGCCATGACGAAACGCACAGTCGCTCCAGTCATTGGCGCGAGCCCGCAATTCATTGCCGATTATTACGTCGCCAAGATTACCGGACTTTCGGACACGTTCGTTGATTACTACGTGAGCGCGACCGACACACGCGGCAACACATCCAATTCACCGATTCAACACGTCTATGTTGCGCCCAATCCGAACGCGACACCAACGCCGACCCCCACGCCAACACCGACCCCGACTCCAACTCCAACACCGACGCCGACGCCGACGCCGACACCTACTCCAACACCGACACCCGGCGCCACGCCCATTCCTTTCACTCTAGACGGGCAGGCAGACGCGGCCGGCTATCTCGAGTACGGCAACGGCATGACCATTTACGCCGCGGTGCGCGGAACGATCCTTTATGTCGCGACCTGGTCGCCGGGCAGCAGTGGAGGCGCGAACGATCACTTTGTTTTCGTTACGGATCAGCTTCTTGCCTCGGCATCGGTGCCGGCTCCTTGGGCGAAAGCAGGCAACGTCGCGGTAGCGGCGAACAAGCCATTTATTGGCGGGGAAAGCACGACCAGTTTCTGCGGGTGGTTTAACGCGCCCGCATCTTCACAAGTTGTGAAATCATCGACAAGCAACGGTCAGATGGAAGGAACAATCGATTTGGTCGCAGCATTTGGTTCTGTGCCGCAGACGATCTATGTGGCGGCGGCCGCATACGCAACGGCTGACGGCGGTGCACTAGCTGCGCAAGGCCCGGCGGGAAATAGCGATCCAAATATTGACCCACCTGAGTTCATGCCGCTTTCTATCGCGGCGCTGAGAGACGAGAACGCTGACGGTATATTTGATCGGCTTGATCCAGCTCGCGATTTTGTGATTGCTCAAATCACTAGAAACGGCGATGGCACGGCGATCACATGGAACTCTGTCCCGGGAAAAACTTATCAGGTTCAAAGCTGTGATCAGATTGGCGGGTCATGGGCGCCGTTGAACAATCCCGTGACCGCGGCGGCAGGAGACATCACGCTCTCAACCAATGATCCCTCGAGTGTTCCGTCTCGGTTCTATCGCGTGCAGTTGGTGAACCCGTAGTAAAACAAGTGAATAGTGATAAGTGACTAGTGAATAATAATGCCCGGTGCAAAATCATTCCGTGATTTAAAGGTCTACCAAGCTGCCCGAGAGGCTGCGCTACGCGTTTTTGCAACAACGAAAAGCTTCCCCCCCGAAGAGCGATACGCGCTGACTGATCAGATTCGGAGAAGCTCGCGCGCGGTAAAAGCAATGGTGGCCGAAGCGTCGGCGCGGCGGAGATACAAAGCAGCTTTCATCAATAAAATTGATGAAGCTCTTGGAGAAGCGAACGAGACACAGTCGTGGCTCGATGATGCGTTCGATGGCGATTATCTGGCGGAGCAGGAGCTTAAGGAACTAGATAATCGTTATCAAGCAATTGGCGGAATGCTCTCGCGCATGATTGATCGCGCTGACGATTTCTGCAAACACGCACCGACGACTGACTACCGATCGATGCCGCGCGTTGAAGAAGAATCACCATTCACGGATCACTGATCACCATTCACGGATGGATACGGCCGAGATCCTAAAGAAGATCAAAACACTCCAATGGTGACTGGCGCGGATCGCCCATTATTTATTCCCCTGATCCTTGGCACAGCCCGTCAGGGAAGAGAAAGCGAGGATGCCGCCAAGTTTGTTTTCGAGCAGACAAAAAAGCGCGCCGGTGTGGAAACGGAATTCATCGACGTGCGCAAGCTTCCAATGCGCTTGGATGACGCGGGCGAGCAAATGAAAGATCCCCAATTTTCATCGATCATTGAGCGGTGCGACGGCCTGATTATCGTCTCGCCCGAATACAATCATAGTTGTCCCGGACTGTTAAAGCATGCGCTCGACATGAATCTGAAGGAATACATCCACAAGGCGGTGGGAATATGTGGCGTGTCGGCCGGGCCATTCGGTGGCGCGCGGATGATCGAAAACCTTCTGCCGGTGATGCGCGAGCTTGGCCTGGTGATGATTTTTGAGGACGTGAACTTCGGAAAAGTCGGGACACTTTTCGATGAGCGCGGAACTTTGCTCGATGAGAACTTCGTCCGACGCGTCGATGCGTTTTTGAATGAGCTGATTTGGATGGCCCGCGTGTTGCGACATGGACGTGAAAATGTCGCGCCGGTTTAAGATGGAGTGATGGAGTAGTGGAGTAATGCCCGATAACTCGTTGAGGGCGCGAATGCAGAAGCTCGGCATTGGCGAGGCTGATCTCGAAGAAAAATTCGCCAGATCTTCCGGCCCGGGCGGTCAGAACGTCAACAAAGTCGCCAGCGCAGTCACGCTACGTCATCGGCCAACTGGAATTAGCGTCACCGCGCAGGATTCACGTTCGCAAACCCAAAACCGCAAGCTTGCCCGGGAACGCTTGCTCGATGCCATTGAACGAAGAGAGGCGCAGCAGCAGGCTGTGAAAATTGCCGCGCGAGAAAAAGCGCGTCGGCAACGATCGCTACGTCCGCCCGCGCTGAAACGAAGAATTTTGGAATCGAAACGCAAACGAGGTGACCTAAAGAGGCAGCGATCGCGAGTTGAGCACTGAGACGGGCATGGACAAATTGAACATAGGCATTATTGGAACGGGTTGGCCGGGGCAAATGCACGCTCAAGCCCTGGGCACGATGGATGGAGCCAAGCTCTATGCCTGCGCCGATGTTGATAATGAGCGGCGCACTGCCTTCGTAAAAGAACATGGGCCGGAAAAGAGCTACGGCGAGTATCACGACTTGCTCAACGATCCACAGGTCGATGCAGTGATCATCTGTTTGCCGAATTTTTTGCATTTTCCAGCCTCCCTGGCCGCGATTGAAGCCGGCAAACACGTCTTGTGTGAAAAGCCGCCGACGTTGAATGGCGCCGAGATGGAGGTGCTGCGGGAGGAAGCGATTAAGCGCAAACTCATCTATTATTTCGGCCGGCAATTTCGGTTTACGGCAGAGATGCGCGCGGCGAAGGCGTTGGTGGAAGAGGACCGCCTCGGTAAGATCTATTACGCAAAAGCGACTTTCGTTCGCTCGCGGGGAATTCCAGTTGGGATTGGGCACTGGTTTACGGAGAAGAAGAGATCGGGCGGTGGGGCCTTGATCGATATTGGCGTCCACGCCCTCGATGCCGTTTGGTATTTGATGGGGACGCCGCGACCAAGCTCAGTTAGCGCCCAAGTATTTCGGAACTTCGAGCACATCGTTAAAGTGCCAGTGTTCGACGTGGAGGACGCGGCCTACGCCTTCATTCGCTTTCAAGATGGAGCTGTGGTGCAACTGGAGACTTCGTGGGCTGGAAATCTGACCGACGATATTCCACCGCGAAAATATTTTGGACGTGAATCCAACAACTCCGTGCTTTACGGAAGCAAAGCGTCGGTCCGGCTTAAACCTTTGACTTTGTTCGAAGACCAAGGCGGCGAACTGGTTACCGTGCCGTTGCAAGCGAAGCAAGACGAAGCGAATGGATTTCAGTTGCAACTCCGCAATTTTATTGAGTCGATCAGCGGAGATTCGACGCCAACGAACAACGCCGATCAGGCGGTAGCGTTGATGAAGATGATCGATGCAATTTATGCTTCGAGTGAGCTCGGGCGCGAGGTTCCAATTACCTGAGGAAACGGAGCGATTTTTAAAAACCTGTATCGATCGCGCTGAGAAGCGCAAATCTGAAGAAAGATGCCCCTGCGAACCAGACGCAAACTAGTGCCCTTACCTTAATTTTCTCGCTAAGCATCGATCCCGTCTAATTAACACCTGGCTTCAGCCAGGTGCGGACGAGTCCAATGCAACCAGCCGTTTTAACGGCTTTCGGAGTGCCACGCGATTTGGGAACAAAGCCGTTCAAACGGCTCAATTTAAGCTGCACAACCAACACCGGGCTGAAGCGAAGCCCGGTGTTAATGAAACGAGGAGCACGAGTCGCCTGCTGTGCGGTTGCCAGCGATTGTTGGACGCGAGTTCGAACCCACCAGCGGTTTACGAGTCGCTTTTTAATACATCTGGCGAAGCAACTTGCGACGAAGCAGTGTTGGTAGTATCGATCAACTTATGAAAAAACTGATCATTTTGACTCCTGTCTTGTGTGGCATTGCCTTGACCTTGAGTTCCTGCACTACGGTCGTGAAGGAGCCGGCTGAAACTTCCACGACCACGACCACTCATGAAACAACCGTGGCGCGGCCGACGGCAACACAACAAACCACGACAACGCGTTCGACGGGCTACTAAAGGTCGCGACCAAATTCGACCAAGAAAAGGGACACGCGTTGCGTGCCCCTTTTTCTTTTTCAGCACCTGCTTTCCAGTGATGAGGTCGCTGGTGGACCCGCCGCGCCTTTGCGGCCGGCCATTGACCGGCATTGTCAATTTCTCTCCATCTAGGGAGCTAACGTGGGACGAATTCTTTTTGGAAACATCAACTCACAAACTATGAAAAAACTTCTCATTTTGAGTCAGTTGCTTTCGATTGTTGCAACTACGTTCCTGGTCTCTTGTGCTGAAGAGCCGGTCAGTAGCACGACGACGACAACGCGTGAGACCACGGTGACTCAGCCAGCAACAACGCGAACAACCACCACGACCGGCGGCTACTGAGTCGGGCAGCGAGCTGTAAAAAGGGGGCGCGCCGCCGGCCTCGGAGTCGCGAGTCCCGGAATTTGCAACCGGGACTTTGGCGCTACGTTTCTTCCCCCGCAGGCTCCGAGATTTCCACCTCGGCTTCTGTCTGCTGGCTGACCACTGGGGCAATGGCTTGTAATTTCTCGCCGTTGCGGAGGTCCATTAATTTCACGCCCATGGTGTTGCGGCCGACAGCGCGAATTTCTTTGACTCGCGTGCGGACCATCTGACCCTTTGTTGTAATAAGCATCAGTTCGTCCCGCTCCGTCACGGTCAAGGCACCGACGACATCCCCAGTTTTTTCGCCGGTTTTCATCGTAATAATACCCTTGCCTCCGCGGGATTGACGCCGGTAATCATCGAAGGGCGTGCGTTTGCCGATTCCATTTTCCCCAGCGACCAGCAGCATGGCGTTTGGGTCGACAATTGCGATCGCCACCACGTGATCTTTCTTATCCGGGCGAATCCCCCAAACGCCGACGGTATTTCGCCCTTGATCGCGCAATTGCTCCTCGTGAAAGCGCAAGCTCATCCCTTCTTTGGTGATCAGGACGATCTCATTATTTCCGTTGGTCAATTTGGCATCGATAAGACAATCGTCCTTTTCGATCTGAATAGCGATGATGCCGCCACGACGCACGTTGGCGTAATCGGAAAGGTTTGATTTTTTCACAATACCGGAGCGGGTCGCGAAAACGATGTGCAAATTTTCATCCCAGGTTTGGTCAATGGCATTAGCGCCGTTACCCGATTTTTTCGATTGGACGCGAATTGTGGCCGCGATCTTTTCGTCCGGACGCAGTTCAAGAATATTGGCGATCGACCGCCCCTTAGCGGCGCGGCCCATTTCGGGAATTTCGTAAACCTTTTCTACGTAAGCACGTCCCGATTGAGTGAAAAACATTAAGTAATCGTGGGTCGTGGCCGTGAACAGATGCTGGACGAAATCGCCCTCTTCCTGTTCGGTTGCGCCTTCGCGGGTCGCCATGCCGATAACACCTTTGCCGCCGCGTCGCTGGGCGCGAAACGCGCTTATGGCCGTGCGCTTGATAAAACCGCCGTGGGTAATGCTGATAATGCAGCCCTCATTCGCGATCAGGTCTTCCATGTTGATCTCGCCTTCCTCGGGCATGAGTTGAGTAAGACGTGGCGACCCGTGCTTGTCGCGAATTTCGCGCAGCTCCTTCTTAATGATGGTAAAGACGCGCTGCTCCTTTGCGAGAATATCGCGCAAATCTTTGATCGTGTTGAGTAGCTCTTTGTATTCACCCTCGATTTTTTCCCGCTCCAAGCCGGTCAGTTGATACAAGCGAAGGTCGAGAATTTGATTGGCTTGATGCTCGCTGAAGGCATAGCGGCCCTCGACCAGACGAGCTTCGTGGCGAATTAGGATGCCGATTTGTTCGACTTGGCGTTTCGTAAATTCGAAAGCGAGCAATTTCACACGCGCTTCATCTCGGTTGGCCGATCCGCGAATGATGCGAATGAATTCATCGAGATTCGCCAGCGCAATGAGGTAACCTTCGAGTGTTTCCGCGCGTTCCTCGGCTTTGCGCAATTCGAAGCGCGTCCGGCGCAGCACGACATCGCGGCGGTGCTCGATGTAGGCGGCGTTGGCTTCTTTGAGCGACAAGAGTTTGGGCCGCCCGTGATCGATCGCCAGCATAATGACCGCGAAGGAGCTTTCCAGGGCGGTGTGCTTGTAAAGATTGTTGATGATGATTTTCGGATTCGCGTCCCGCTTTAACTCGATCACGACACGGGTATTTTCGTCGGACTCGTCGCGGATCGCCGTGATATCGCTAAGAACTTTTTCGTTGACTAGTTCCGCGATGCGCTCAACCAGTGTCGCGCGATTCACGTTGTAAGGAATCTCAGTGATGATGATTTGCTCTTTTCCGCCTTTGAGTTCCTCGACACCGGCTTTGCCGCGCACTTTCATGCTGCCCCGGCCGGTCTCCAGGTATTGTCTTACGCCGCTAATGCCGCAAATGGCGCAACCGGTAGGAAAATCGGGGCCCTTCACGTATTTCATCAGCTCATCGAGCGTGATATCGGGATCGTCGATCTGAGCGCAGATTCCGTCGATAACTTCACCGATATTGTGCGGTGGAATATTTGTCGCCATGCCAACGGCGATGCCTGTCCCGCCGTTGACGAGGAGATTCGGAAAAGCGGATGGGAAAACGGTCGGTTCGGTACGGGTCTCGTCATAGTTTGGGACAAAGTCGACCGTGTCCTTTTCCATATCGGTCATGAGCGCGGCGCCGAGATGCGTCATGCGCGCCTCGGTGTAACGCATGGCCGCGGGCGGATCGCCTTCGACCGAACCGAAGTTGCCTTGGCCGTCCACCAGCCGCTCGCGCATGGCCCATGGTTGCGCCATGTGCACAAGCGTTGGGTAAATCACGGCTTCACCGTGCGGATGATAGTTACCGGAGGTGTCACCGCAGATTTTTGCGCATTTACGATGCTGCCGATTCGGGAAAAGCGAAAGATCGTGCATCGCATAGAGAATCCTTCGCTGCGATGGTTTGAGCCCGTCCCGCGCGTCGGGCAAGGCGCGCGAAATGATTACCGACATCGAGTAATCCAGAAACGATCTCGACACCTCGTCGGCGACGTTTACCGGATCTACTTTTTCGTTTTGGTTATACACAGGAGGTTCTCAACCGACGCAACAGATGGGGCCGGATCCGAAATGACGAATGACAAAAGAATGACGAAGCACCAATCACGTGGGCCAAGCAATTCGTCCATGGATCTTTCCTTCGACATTCGACATTCGAGCTTCGTCATTCATCACACATCCAGATTCCGTACGTTCAGCGCGTTATCTTCAATAAACTGACGCCGTGGCTCGACCACGTCGCCCATTAGGATGGTAAACATCTTGTCGGCATCGACCGCGTTATCCTCATTCAAATCGACCTTGAGCAGCTTGCGTTTCTCCGGGTTCATTGTCGTCTCGAAAAGCTCTTTCGCGTTCATTTCACCGAGACCTTTGAAACGTTTGATCTGCACGCCGCGACGCCCGATTTCGAGGATCTTCTGCAAGATTTCGGGAATGGAGAAAAGCCGATGGAAAACCGCCTTGTCGCCTTCGCCTTCGATTAATTCAAAGATCGGGCGATCGCTCGCGGCGTAATGATCGACCTTTAAACCTTTGCGCGCGAGTTCCGCGATTATTTTCTGGATGGTGGCTGATTCGTGCAATTCGACCAATTTGCCGCGGCGACGGCTGCCATTTCCTTTGGGCGGCGCGCCGCCCAGTGGCAGCAGTTCTTGCTGAGCGTCGGTATCGAAGAGATTCAAGTCAGTGTTGTTCTGGTGAAATTGACGGACCGCTTTCTCATCATGGAAGTAGTGAACGCTTTCTTCGTTACCGTCTCGCACT